>Ga0126342_10015734_pt1 | contig 13229 bp, 12 predicted proteins | sample Cyp1metagenome_FD_92528 | JGI IMG/M metagenome (GOLD analysis project Ga0126342, IMG submission 92528) | Coral microbial communities from Lord Howe Island, Old Settlement Bay, Australia - Cyphastrea 1 metagenome | ecosystem: Host-associated > Invertebrates > Cnidaria > Coral ...
ATATGCCAGAAGATATGCCAGAACATATGCCAGAAGATATGCCAGATAGAATGTCAGATAGAATGCCAGAAGATATGTCAGATAGAATGCCAGAAGATTTGCCAGTAAGAAAATGTATAAATGCCATGGTGGGGATCATTCGAAGTGAAGTAATTGTTTTTTTAATGATGTATTTTTGGAGTATTGCCCTTTTTTCAGACACACTGACCCATGTTTCATTTGGGGGTGCTGCTAATTTTTACCGTAATTCATCAGGGTTTTTCCGCATCAAAGATATTCCAAAAGTTTACATTCATGGTATTCCAATAGTTTTTTTCCAATAGGTTGTCAGATTAGATATGTGATATTCAATTTACCCTATGGTTATTTAACATAGCCATGGAAAATGGCCCATTTATAGTTGGTTTACCTATTAAGAATGGTGGATCTGTCCATGGCTATGTTAAATAACCAGAGGGTAATGGTTGGTGTTTTACCACTGTCCCATTCCAATTCGCCTTCGCGAACAACCGCCCATTCTTTTCCCTGGGTCCAGGAGATTGTTGTCGAAAGGGCCCAAAGGTGCCACAACATGACGCGAACAGCCCGTGGTGGATCCCTGAAGACTTTCGTTTTTGATGGTAAAACCACCATTTCTGTTGGAATCCTACTATTATTCAAATCCTTTATAGATATACAGATGGAAAGTCAACCGCTTTCACAACCGCAGAAACCATGAATAGATACGTATGGAAAACCAACTAGTACTTTTCTATAGCTATGTTTGATTTTCCCGTTTGGTTTTGTCAGCGGGAGCAGTGAAGACATCAGATGGAGAAATTTTGGTGGCAGCCGTGGTGGTTGTGGCACTAGGAGTTCGGGCAACAGCTGGCGATCCCCTCACTGTGCGGATCATTTCGTACATGATAAACCTTTTGCTCCTGGGTGCTGCCACAGTGCAGCTAGACTCAGGTCGACGCATGGGCACGGCAGCAATTCTCGTGCATGGGGTTGTGAGTCTTCTGGATCATCCCTATGGGTATATGGCTGACGAGGTGCGATCGGTGCACTTTACTTTTACTTCGTCAGCAGCTGCGGCTCTAAACACTGAGTTCCTTGCAGCTGTCGCACCAGCCACCTACCTGACTTTTCTTGCCAGGATGGACGTCTTAGCAAAAATAACCATGGCCTTTCTCTCTGTGCTGAATTTAGAACATCAAAAAAGTGCCCTAAAGATGACCCTAAGATTTCAATCATATTTGGGATACTGGTCTTGAAAAATTCGGGTAATTCAGCATAACTGTAGAACATTGCCCATGCATTATACTATATATACTCCATTTTCCATTATATTTTGTCTGTGTACTCCATATTCCATCTACTCCATGAATATATCATTTATATATACTTTTGATAGATAGAATATCTGGTTGGTGGTTTGGAACATTTCTTTCCATATATATTGGGAATGTCATCATCCCAACTGACGAACTCATATTTTTCAGAGGGGTAGGTCAACCACCAACCAGATATAGATCAATGGGAATTCCAGGATCCTAAAATGGAGGTACTGTACCAGATAAGGCCATATTTTGTGGGGATATTCCCTCACATAGGCCTTACATAGGCCTTATATACAGTATGTACCTCCAATTTAGGATCCTGAAATGGCCATCGATATAGATTATGATTGATTATAATTTGCAATATATTCCATGACCATATGCGATGGGTCAAACCTATTATTAGCATAGGGGAATAAACATCCATCAGCTAGGGTCCCAAGTTTTGACTCATACTCCCTATATTGTTCCATGTAAATATAATGTATCATGGATTATCCTTACATTTAGATTATGATTATGATTAAATAGTTTGAATAGATTATAGATAACGATATATTAGGATTATGGATTATATACAATGATACATATTAGAATTATTTGAAACCTCCATGGTTTTATCCCATGATTCAAGTATATTATATTATAAAATTTAGCCAGAAGGATATGCATATATTGTCCTATGTGACTATAAAACTGTGAAGGATATGAATATATTTTAATCTTACGTAAAATTATGATAGATTATTATTATACTACGGTTCATATATACATATTATATACATATTATATAATATTGTGGATCAATCAGATTGGGATTATCATGATAGATGATACGTATTCTATTTAAATCCTCCATGGGTTTTATAGTCCCAGCCTCGTTGAAGTTCGGCAGGTTCTCAGCGACTCCATTCAGCGAACTCCTCGAAATGGCCAAGCCGTTTAGTGCGGCGGCCTAGGCAGAAAACCATTCGCGTTTCACGAAGGACATAAGGAGATTTCATTGGTTTTAATGGGCATTTAATAGGCATTTAATATAGGATTTGAGGGTTTTTAATGGGATTGAGTGGGAATTGGCCATGAACTTTAGGAGATGAAAATGGGATTTCAATTGGATTTAATGGGTTTTAATGGGATCTAAGCAATAGAAATGCTAGCATATTTTGATTTAATGGCTTTTAATGGGCACAGTTATCCCCAGAAAGGTCGAAAAGTAAATCACTAGTGAAATAGTGACATATGTTTTCTTGTCTCATGTGTCTTGTCATGTCTTGTCTCTCTTTCCCGGGATGACACTATGATGTGAAAAGTGATGTGATTCAACGTGATTTTTATGGTCTACAAGAACATTTACATTCACTTCCAGGATCATGTGCATATATATGTTATATATATACAATGTGAGGCCCCCCAGTTATGTTTGTTGGTTAACAAAAGCCCCAGTAACTATAGTTATAAGTACCATAAACCATAGTTATTGGAGTTATAAACATACTTAGATATCTTGGGGGCCTCACATTGTATATATATATGGGTAAATTTCATCACGCCCTCACTGTTTTCCCGAAGCCTGGAATCATGGTTTAGAGGGGAATCATCCCAAATGGCCGCAAGTTTTGTCGGTGAACGTGAATTATTTACTATAATTTGCCCAGAATAATAAACCATCACCAAAATATTGGGGGTATATCCCCTTACATAGGCCTTACATAGGTTTTATATATGATAGGTACCTCCAATTTGGGTTCCTGGAATGGCCATTGACATGTGGGTAAACCAATAATAAAGCATCACCAAAATCACCATAAATGGATGCTATGAACTATCAATCCATTTGGGTGGTTTATTGTTGCTTTAGCCACATTACTATGGTCAAGGTTGGCCAGATATTTCCAAATAGTTTCATTTAAATAGGGCAAACTTTCCCATTATGGCCCTAATAGTATCCCCTTATAGTTTCATTTAATACGGCCCATGGTTAGTGAATTACTATAATTTGCTTGCTATTCTTTGCGGCATCATGTTTCCAGACTCCGGGATGATTCGACGTGGTGTTACAGTCAAGATATCTTCCTTCGCTACTTCTGCAGTAGGCAGGAACCACCCCAGCAGATTGACTACAGAGCGTGCGAAAATTACGCATGAGGCCTCCTTGAATGACGACAACGCGGGTCTGGCCGCCACTGTCATAGCATCATATAAGATCACTTACACAACACAATCAGGCATATATTATCCAGATGCACCGTTTGGCAGCTGGCTTCACCAACGGCCAGAGTGTTCCGTCCGGATCCTGGATGATCTGGATGGACACAGTCCACCGTGAGGAGGTTCTGGGTGACGGCCTGTTTCGTCCATCTCAGTTCCCATCAATAGATCCAGATGAAGCACAAACCATTGCTTACATTTATACCCCAGATGCAGCTGGAGGCGGAGATCAAGTGCCAATCCGCATGCAACGACTCATCAATCCAGAAACTCCGCAGGTTTATGAGGATGGAAATCAAGCGAATGAATACTATAATTTGCCCAGATATATAATATCTATAGATGTCCGTCTTTGAGGATCAGATCATCCCACGAACAAGTTAAATACCCTGGCGCTTAGTAAGTCTCCGATTCATGGGCTATTCCATTTATAACTGCAAGGTGGTGCCCCCCACTTATAAGTTGGTTTATAAACCATAGTAAGTATAGATATATCACATAAATAAACTAATTATAAACCATAGTTATTGGAGTTATGTTCACCAACTTAGCTATCGAACGGTGGCACAACCTTGTGGGTTATAACCCTATCAGTTACATCCACTGTGGTGATCCTGCAAGTAGGGACATTTCATGGGCTTTGTAACGAAATTTCATGGGCTAATGATTTACCTATAAAGAATGTAGATTGTTCCATAGTTTTTTGTATGTTTACCAGAGGGTAGGGATTAAATGGGATATTTTTAGGGAATCTTAATCATTACAAGTAATGTCAACCCTGGGACAATAAACCCCAAACGGTTGTTTAATTGGGCTGGTACCATTTAAGTACTAGATAATAGCTATTGGAGGAGTACCCCCTAATTAATAAACCATGGTTTATTAATCCGGGGAAGGCTTTGTTGGTTTGCCCATCAGCAACTGGTTCGTGGTTTGGAACATGAATTTTATTTTCCATTTCATATATGGGATAATCCCAACCCCATTGACTCATATTTTTCAAGATGGTTAAAACCACCAACCAGGCAAAGTTCGTCTGTCAATGCTGACGAAGCGGCAAGTTTTGATATGCTCTGCCCCGGACTTCCCACGTCTGACTTTGAAGCAATGGGTTTTCTGGGGATCTTGATAGCGAATGTCTTGGAGCTGGCAAAATGCAAAATGGAGAGCTACCCTCGTCTAATCAAGCGCGGCAATGGAAAATCCACTATTCATAGATGACTTGCCTGTTAAAGTCTTTGTTGATAAAGGGATTTCCGATTACCACGTTTGATTACCAGGTTTGATTACCGGAGGGTAGGATGAACTGAAAAATATAACCATATCTACAATCCTTAGATAAGTTAGCTACTATGATTAGCCAATAGTTAATTTTCCTCTAGCTGAGGATTATAGTTTTAGTATGTTTTAGTCAAGTTATAATAGTTATATTATATACTCTTATATATATATATATATATATATAAGTTATACATACTATAGGATACTTTAAGTAGCTTCGAACCACCATATTGAAAAAAACAAGTAGACTAACTATAGTCAATCTATGACTATGCTTCCCTAAAAAACGTTTCCGTGTATCAATTACATTTCCCCTAAGGTTCTTGTTGGATATTTTCCCCTGACGTGCTTGATGGATACGGCAAGTTCAAGTGAGCAGTGTTCAAACAACCTTTTGGTTGATGATTACCTTTGCGATTATACTCCTGTATCATATATGTTGATGATGTTCATCTTCCGTGCTAGGGAAACCCGTCCTTAACCAACTAGTAGAAGCCACTATGACATAACATATGCTCTACAGTGAAGACTTACTCTCTGGTAATTTAACGTAGCTATTGAAATTGCCATTTATAGTTGATTTACCCATTAAAAATTGTGATTTTCCATAGTTATGTTCACCACAGGGTATGGGTCAAAACGCGGGTACTCTAGGTACACGAAACTAGCTGGTCAATGTTAAAATGGATGGTCATTCCCCCAAATATGGTAGTAATATGGGTGGGTGTTGACCCATCCCAATATTGTTGCCCGGACTCTCCCTGCTTTTCTCCAGGAACCTATCGATCAGGCGGGGCCGGCAACATGTTGCTAAATCGGGTGAACTTGGCAGTGCAGTTCTATTTATAAGTGGATAGATGTGGATACAGGATGGCCCCCCCCCAGTTATAAGTTGGTTATACACTATACACCCCATTAACTGTAGTTATAGATTCCCCAATAAATGGTGGATTTGCCATTGGGAAAATAAAAACAAACCCTGGATCATCATGTCTAATTCCATTATTTCACCATATTTAAGTTTCATGCAAAATTCTGTATATTATTAATTTCCATTGGGAAATCACCTTATCCACAACTGGTTGGTGGTTTCAACCCAATGATTATGCCATGATTTCCTGATGCGTGTTCACCTCGCTGTGACGTCACGGAAGGAATGGTGAATTTATGGAATCATCACCCAATTTGTTTCCAAGTTCCACCTATTTTCAGGTGAGTGAACTATGATGATGCAGCCAAATTCAGAGAAAACCGCTTGATGATCCCATTAAATGATATTAGATCCACTTAAGACCCTTGAAATAACAACTAAATGATTTAATATCTTAGTCCGCAGGGAAATGTAGCAATTCCAAAATGGATTGCCTTGAATAATCCCTTAAAATGTAGCAATTCCATTTTTACATGTTCTCAGAGATTATCCCATGAGAAATAAACATCTAATTGTTTTAAATGGAATTCCTTTGAATAATCCCTTGAATAATCCCTTCAAATGTTCTAAATTACCCTCTGGTAAACTAACATAAGCATGGAAAATCCCAATTTTTTTATGGGAAAACTCACTATAAATGCCCATTTTCCAGTTCGCAAACGGTTAGTTTACCAGGCCGGGTATTCCATCTTAATCCGCAGAGTTTCGCGCAACTTCTCCCATGATTTCCTCATGCATCATCCCGAGGATCCCCAGGCCCAAACCCTGTCAGGATCGAAGGGGAACCAGCACCATGGAGCAGAGGTGAATTTCACCATTCGATGTGGTGGATTTATATGGGATTTCATTGGATTTATATGGGATTTGAATGGGATTTGATGTGATTTATATAGGATTTAATGGGATTTAACGGGATTTATTTAACGGGATTTATCTGGGTTTAATGGGATTTATATAGGATTTAATGGGATCTTTATAGGATTTAACGGCTTTGAAAGGGATTTAATGGGATTGAACAAGCTATAGCCCCACCTCGTAGTTGTTTGCCATGCCGGATCGCTTGGCAACTTCATATGGTTGCTTCCACAAATCAGAAAAAAAACATTGTGGTTTAACTGTTGGGTTGATGAAATTACCATAATCTGGTTGGTGGTGACTGGAACCATGGAAGTTTATGACTTTCCAGAAACAGTTGGGAATGTCATCATCCCAACTGACGAAGTCATATTTTTCAGGGGGGTTGAAACCACCAACCAGGATTTGTTTGTTGTAAATTCCTAGTTGTAAGTTTGTATGTTTGGGAAAATCAATTATAAATGGAGGATTGTAAATCCCTCTAGTTTCCCTAGTTGTAAATCCCTAGTTGTAAATCCCTAGTTTCCCTAGTTTGAAATGCCAATCTATAAATGGAGGATTGAAAAAAATACCATGTTTGATGACCGGGTAACTGCTACCTGGACAGTAGATGGTGTTTTCTGGTGACACCTCCTCGCGACTATGCATATGATATGTCTACCTAGACCCTCCAAGTACCTATAAAATTGATTACCCTCTTAGTAAGCATACAAAAAACTATGGAAAATCACCATTCTGATTAGGTAAACCATCTATAAATGGATTAATGATTAAACGGCCATCTATACCATGGCTATGTTAATGTTAAATAACCAGAGGGTAAAACTGTTTTTTTCTCTCATAGTTGTAGTACTTTCACATGCTTACATGCTTTAACCATGAGTTTTGGTGCTATTTGGAAGATCTAGGTACCATAAGCCCTAGTGAAGAACAAGCTTATACCAACTTTGTTACCTAGGCCTCACCTTTGAACAATAGTTTGGTAGCACTTGTAGCCCTTGCAGTGGTTTGCAGTTACCAATAGTTACCAAGAGTTTTCAAGAATCAATGTTACGAAAGTAACTTTGAAGGTAACTATGAAACACTGTAAATAATGCGATTACATGGGATTGATTTTGGGATGTTTACTCTACCAACCGGTGCAGGTTTTCTTCCATTCATTATATGTTACTGTAGTCTCTGGGAACACCCTCCGGCATAATATGGAGCATTGAATGGGATAAAACCCATCAGTATAATATATATATATCATATATAATGGGTGTTCATTTTTAGGACATGAAGAAAACAATCTGGACTACCCTCTGGTAAACGTTTACATAACTATGGAAAATCACCATGCTATTAGTGGGTAAATCATGGTAAATCCACTATTTCTATGGCCATTTTGAATAGCTATTTGGACATAACCAGAGGATATAGGAACACAAAAAGTACAAATGGCTACAAGCCAGCTTCATTGCCAGCTTCGATTTCCTCGCCGGAACCCATGATTTTCCTACCGTTGGATCGCAGGTTTTTTGCCCACTGGTCTATTCTGATCTTGTCTGGTTGGTAGTTTGGAACATGAATTTTATGACTTTCCAGAAACAGTTGGGAATGTCATCTTCCCAACTGACGAAGTCATATTTTTCAGAGGGGTAGGTATACCACCAACCAGTTGTAGATGTCCTTTGGCTACCCATGCTATATGCGGAGGAATTCATGCCGTCTATACAGATCGAAAAGTATACTACAGGATCAACACCAATCAAGATTTTACATGTATACATGTAATTACAAGATGGTGCCCCATAGTTAGCTAAGTGCATGTGTAACTAGGGTAACCAGAGTTTTTGTTGAATCTATGTACTTGAAGGGATATGCAAACAAACTTACAACTGGGGGGCATCGCATTGTATAATAAATACATATACATATGTATAAATACATATGTATGAATACACATGTATATATATACATACACATACACATATACATACCATACCATATCATACATTACATTACATTACATTGCACTACATTACATTACATTACATTGCATTGCATTGCATTACATTACATTACATTACGTACATACATATGTATGTATATATATATATACATATACACATGCATTATATATTGGTAGTCCTCATGGAGTAGATAGATATGGAAGTGTCAAAAATAGACTCACCAAAATATCTGATATGTTTCAAAACCACAGATTCTACTTCAGGATGACTCAATATGTGTATATCCCACCATCCTCAGAATTCCCTGTTTCAACTCTTGCCACAGGTTACTTTCCAAGCAACGCGGCAGCATCTTTCCTGTTTCGCCGACGGAAAGTGCGATGACGGTCCCTTTGGCCCAGAAAAATGTCGTCCAGTTCCAGCAGGAGATTTCATCATGTGAGACTGGTTATTGGTTACTGGGCTTATATACTGAACTATTATATATATATATTGTGAATGGATACTTGAGATTACTTATATAACTACATGCTGTATGTATATATGTATATATGATATATATATATATGTATTATAGTGAATGGGACAATAACCGATTCAAATATACTGATTTTAACATGAACTATAGTTTTGGGTTAGTTTTCCACTTTGATATACGTGATTATAGTGAATGAATACTGATTTCAAAACTGTAGTGAATTGCTCGAGAACTATAGTTAATGGGAGTAAAACTATAGTATGACTATATCCCGGTTGTGGGCTATAAATAAACATATGAAACTAACCAACAAACCCACTTAGTCTAACTCCCTCAACCAATCAAATAAGGTAATTTTAATGGCTCAGCAGTGGCTGCTAGACACCCTGGTTGGTTGATGAATAGTTAGGGATTAGACAAACCAACATATTCTAGATTATCACAATCCATGAAAGGGGAAATCCTCTTCTCAACCAGCCAGTTTCGAACACAGGGTGACACAGTGTTCAATATCAGTCCAGCCATCTCCATGCAGCTACCTTCCAGGTCAATAACCATTGCATTGCAGGTGCAGTATGTTATGGGTATGCTCACGCAGCTGACTCCAAAGCTACCCAAGACCTTACAGATAAGCTCCTGGCCCAGCTCACGGTACAGGTAGTTGAAGGGTTTCCGGGACCTTCATTCATTGCGGGTGATTTCAACCAAACCCGGGAATCTTATCCGAGACTCTGAAATGGGAAGCACGGGGATGGAAAGACATTCAGACGTGGGCCAATGAACAATGGGGCATTGCCCCAGGACCTACCTGCTGTCAAGTTTCTCGTAAGGATTATATATATCTGTCTCCGATGCTGCAGGCGTTACTCAAGAGTTGTAGCAATACTTTTGATAAATTCCCTGATCACTCAACGCTACTTGGGTTGTTTGATTTCCCTTCCAACCCTGTCCCACTCGCAAGATGGCCTCGGCCTCAAAACATTGACTACAGAGACCTATGAAGATCCGACTCAACAATATGCAGCCATCTGCAAGGCCTTTGAGAAGCATGTGTCCCAAGTTCGAAGTCAACATGGCCTGCAAGGTCTCCATCCATCTCAATGCGGTCGCGGCCAAACCCTTGAGAGGACCTTCTGTAAACTTCAAATAGTTTCATAGCGATTAAATCCGCCCGCCAGGGTGACTACCAGCCAAGTGTTAACACTTGGACACTGACGCAATGTAGGTGGACCACTCAGTGTAGGAGACTGCAACACTACGTCAAGCACTTGCGGAAGAACAGTGATGCCGCCAACGCAGTCGAACAAAGAGCAGCTATCTGGAGAGCGATAGTCACTGCATCTGGTTTTCCGGGCGGTTTCTCGCAGTGGTGGCCACGGCAAGCCTCTGATGATCCTAGTTTGCTCCCGTGGATTCCCTCGATTCCACCGTCATTGGAACTAGCGCAACATATATCACAGGTGTTTAGCCAGCATCTTGCCGCCTTTGAGTCTCGTATAATTGCCAAGCGTATAGCCATCGCAAAAGCCAACCGCGCTTCAGATGTTAACAGAGTTTTCAAAGATGTACGTAAACCGATGCCAGTGCCTGTCAGCATGCTTGTCGCTAAGTCGGTTGCCCATGTCATTGAAGTTGTAGATGAAGGATCTGTGGTAGTTGACAACACTGACCCTATCCAGCATGCAGCCGTGCTTGAAACCCGCTCAGGCCCCCATGCATGTAATACATATAGAGGAAGGCCAGGTGTGGTTCACCAGTCCCCACACTCTGACAGTAGGTGATGTGCTTGCAGAAATCACCTTACAAGGAAACCCCAATGAGATACACGAATCATTCATCCAAGAATGGGTTAAGCGCTGGGACCGACACCGTCACTTAGAGCCCTCACACTGAGATGAGGTCCTAGCCATTACGCAGTCATTGTTACACTGCCCGGTCATGACACTGACTCCGATAACCCTGTCCTGCTGGAAAAATGCTATCCAGGCAAAAAAGTTCAGATCGGCCACAGGTTTGGATGCAGTGGCTAGACAAGACCTCATGTCTTTCCCTGACGAACTTCATCAACAACTTATCCAGATTTTCACACACGCGGAGAAAACTGGACAATGGCCCAAGCAACTTCTCCAGGGAGCAGTGTTCTCACTGGAGAAAGTTCCGCAGGCGCAGACTGTAAATGAGTATAGACCGATTACGGTGATGCCGCTGGCATATAGAATATATACAACATTAAGATCCCGAGAAGTCCTACTGCATTTGCGTAAACATGTACCACCTACACTGCTTGGGAATATCCCTGGTCGCCAGGCTTCAACTTTGTGGTGGACGATGCAACATGCATAGAGTTGGCACTTCAAGCCTCAGAACCATTGACAGGAGCAACATCTGACATCGTCAAAGCCTTTAATCATTTGCCTCGTGAGGTCACTTTTCAGGTTGCCAGATGCATGGGAGTTCATCCAGATATCATCCTAGCCTGGGCATCAGCCGCCACTCAGTTGAAACGTCACTTTGTCGTCAAAAATTCTCCCTCATGTCAAGTTGGCTCTACCACTGGTTTTGTTGAAGGATGTGGAATGTCAGTGGTTGCGATGGTACTCATCAATACCCTCATCCATGCCTTTCTGCAATGCAAACACCCAGATGTGACCTTTACTACGTATGTTGACAATTACGAGTTGCAGTCTTCCACAGCGCAACAGACTACAGATGCGTTACAATCGCTGACTGGTTTCTGTTCGCTGCTTGATATTCAGTTGGACCAGAAGAAGACTTATAGATGGGCATGTTCCGCTCAAGGCAGACAACAAATACGAGACACTCAAGATACACTGGTTACGGCAACACGTGATTTAGGAGCGCACATGCAATTCGATGCCAGACGCACCAATTTCACCGTGACTTCTAAGTTTAAAGCCCTGCCTGACCTGTGGCATTTACTGGCCCGAAGTCAGGCCTCATATGACCAAAAAATCAAAATCCTGCGCACAGTTGCCTGGCCCAGGGCCATGTATGCAATAGCCACAGTTCACATTGGGAACTCTTTCTTTGTGGACGCAAGAGCAGGAGCATTTAATGCTCTGGGGTGCACTAAGGCTGGTGCTAACCCCCAAATCCACTTATCGCTCATCACAAATCCCACAGCTGATCCAGAATTCTTTGCGTTGATTCCAACAGTGCTGCAGTTCAGACGTAACATTCCTGTGGAACTGTTGGACCTCACCTTAGCCCAGGCAGCAATCACACCCGCTAGAAAGAGGAAGCCAGGACCAGGTGGAGTGCTGCTTACCAGGCTCAACAGTATTCTCTGGACGTATGTAGCCAATGGGATTTTTCGAGATGATGAAGGAGTTGCCATACATATTTTGGACTCTCCAATCCAAGATTTACGTCAAAGGCTTACACGTGCATAGCAACACTCAGTTGGCAGACAATGGGAAACCAGAAAAGGTTTTGAAGGACTTAGGAAGGTTTGCGTCCCCTTGTCGAAGCCTTCACATACCTTCGCTGCAGATGAATTGGATTTCATTCGAGTTGCGCAGAATGGGACGTTTTATACTTGCGATACATTGATTCACTCTGGTCTGGTAGAAAACACCAGGTGTAAGTTTTGTTCCGGACCGGACTCAGTGTTCCACCGCCACTGGGGGTGTAGCCATACACAGCCCAGTCGAGCATTGATCCCAGTGGAAGTGCAAGAGTATATCCTCCAGGCGCATGGATGGGCCACAGAACCAGAAGAAATCACTAAGTTCCGCATGGCACTGCACCAGATTCCATGCACATTGGGAGCGTATGTTCCTCTTGGAGTGCAGAGACAACATGTTGACCTTTTTTGTGATGGTACAGGCATTGATCCGAAAATGCCTCTTACACGACTTGTGGCTTGGGCGGTAGTTTTGGCAGGCGCTCACCCTCCGCAACCTCATCAACCGTTGTCTTGGGGAGGTGTCCCAGGGCCTTACCAAATAGTGAGATCCGAACTCTATGCCTTTGTGTCCTCAGTTATATACTGCCATCGACATGTGCAATCACCTGACTCCACATGCGCAATTCACGAAAGGTAGCTCCAGAGGGGCTACCTTGAGTTTTACTTTACGAAGTAAAGGGGAGGGCGGCCAGCCCCGTTACCTGATTCTTCAGGAGATTTCTAGTCATTTTAGTACCCCCCCCCCCCCAAAAGCCTCCCACGCACCCTA
>Ga0126342_10015735_pt1 | contig 13229 bp, 12 predicted proteins | sample Cyp1metagenome_FD_92528 | JGI IMG/M metagenome (GOLD analysis project Ga0126342, IMG submission 92528) | Coral microbial communities from Lord Howe Island, Old Settlement Bay, Australia - Cyphastrea 1 metagenome | ecosystem: Host-associated > Invertebrates > Cnidaria > Coral ...
ATAGATAGATAGATAGATAGATAGATAGGTAGATAGGTAGATAGATAGATAGATAGATAGATTAGGTAGATAGGTAGATAGGTAGATAGATAGATAGATAGTCTCTGCTGCAGTAGGACGTAGAAACGTGGAGAATGAGAATGTGGGCCAAGAAAAAGGGATTTGAAAACCATGTTGGATGCGTAACCAGCATAAGTGACTAAACACCCATTAAATTCATTAAACCACCAATCCTAAAACTCGCACTCTCGTCAAAGCCATCAACCCTCAAACATTCTGCGCCTGTTCCCCCAGCTATTTAGCTTTCCAGCCCGTTCCGCGCTCAGTTGCAGGAGAGAACTCCGCCAGACCGACTTCATCAAGCAGAAGCACCACCTCTGGAGCTGAGGGGTAAACTTCCAGTATTGGATGAAGGGGATTGGGAATTGGTTAACGGCAAAAAACATATTGGACATATTGGGCTCCCTTTGGGTTGTTGACTTGGAAAATCCAACCAAAGAGCGAACCGGTCGATTGACAACGGCATCATTTGGTGCTCAAAGCTAGCCTTTTCAAAGCTCACTTGTTTATTGAATTGCAAGTCACATGGTTTTCCACCAAACCCTTACGGCACGACGTGATGATCCAAATGTCCCATAGTTGGTCAAAAAAACAAAAAATAGCTCGGTATGATATCTTTCCCCGTAAACAGAATGTGAGAAACCCAACAACAAAGCGTTTAGGGATTATAGTTATCACCCAGTTATATACTATAATATATTATATTATATTATATTATATATATAGTGATTTTGGGGTGATTTATGGTTTGGGGTTTACCACATTAACATACATTAACATACATTAACCCTGTTGTCTTTGTCTGAAATTTTGGTACCTGTTGATCATCGTGATCATCGTGTCCTCCCATCTTGAATTGGCAATGTTTTTTCATGGCCTGAAACATCCACCATGGCCTGAAAAGTTCGTTGATTTTGCTATGTAGGTAAAACAATACCATAAAATAACCATAAACCATCCCCCCAAAATCCCCATTTTTATAGGTGGTATTGTTCCATTCCCAGTCATGGGTGGTTCATGGCATTGTTTTTTTTCCCACAGTTCAGCGGTTTAGCGTACCTTCATCGGAAATTCTCCCAGCCTGTGCATCCAAGGCGTTCGAGGCGAAGCGTCGCGCAGCATCAAACTGTCGCCTCTGTCATCGGAACGGAGTCATTGGGAACTATTGCCTGTGACCTCCCCAATAAAGGTTTACTACGGACGAATCGTAACCACCAATAATCACTACTCAGGGCGAATCTTAATCATCTGTTGGTGTTGATAACCATGACCCAAAGAGAAAAAAATTGCTTCCATCATGTTCCATCTTTTCCCCACATGACAAGAAACGCCTTTTTTCCTTGGAAAACTTGAATCAGACCAATCAAAGACAAGGAAGTTGGATGACGTTCTGCTGCTTTTTGTGAAACTTCCTGGACTTCGATATCCACGATGCTAACTGCAGGCAAACCTCTACAGCTTGCCACCAAGACACTGGATCCCGTCGGCAGTGGAGAGGGGCGAACACCTCAGAGCATCATCGAAAGTACTCTGCAGACTCCCAACAGTCACAGGAATTAGTGCAAAATTGCCATGTTTTTTTTGGAATCAGAATTCTGCCCATGAAAATTCACCCACCTCTTTCGGTGCGATTTGAAGCTCAAGCGAAAGTCAACGGCCCCAAAGGGCCTGAATTGCAGGGGCAATATGATGGTGTTGCAACTAACCGTGGTGGAAATCAGTGGTTGTCACTCATTTAATCCCGTATGTCCCCATTCTTGGAATCCTTAAGATAGAAAAGTCACACTCAAAATCTTCAGGATAAACTGTTCTGTCCTTTGGGGGACCCATGTACATATACGTATCACAAAAGGCCGTGGGTCCACTCAACGAAGGCTCTGGTCTCCAGCCCAAGGATCTGGTACTGCATGATGCGAAGGGCCGGCAAGGACTGCAGGACCTGTGCAGATGGCAGATGACTCAAAAATTGGCCGAATCAACGGTGATGTTGACCGCTTCAATCTGGATTTCATCCACCCGGCCTTGGACTTGGATTGTTTGCCCTGCAGGTTGCTGAGCCTGGTCGCTGATCTGGTCGGGGAAATCAGCAAAAATTGAAGCCACAAACCAGACCAGACTGATCCTGTAGTTCATGGCAATGCCTTTGTTCAACAACTTGACGATCAGTTACCCTGCAGAATACATTAATATCAATATGTTTTTCTATTGGCAGGATAATGTCTTTCCTTCAAAATAAGCCAACCCATTCACCACCATTTAAAGCAAACTTTTCCGGCTATTGGGATCCATGAACATGCTCTGTCAGATACACAGACTCTGAGACGCCCGGCAAGACTTGCATGCAGAGCGTCTTGGATGTTCCTGTACCCAAGCAGCGTCAATGATTCGGTTCTAAACGGTACATTGCCTGGGTTAGGACTAAAGGATTGTCCAGCCTGAAAGTGGCCAAAGAATGCCAAAGTTGGGTAAGTTGAGGTTCCATCAGAACTGATCCAATGTTCCGCCAGAATGGGAAGTAAACTGCCTGTTGCTCACGGAACCTTTCAGGCAGTGTCATCCTTCAGCTCCGTCTCTTGACATGAGCTTGTCCAAAAATGTGGCGTACAATAGATCGGCAAGTTGACTAGAAAAACTGGTAAGTAATTAATAAACCATTAGATTTGGGGAGTAGATAAATTGCAGGGGTCAACACCATGCAGACTGGGCCCATTGTCATACCGAACATACTATTTCAGAGACGGTTGAAATAATAAAAAGGATCCGCATGGCAAACTGCAAACCTGACCGGGCCTGGCTTGCCAACGATGAAGAGTGGAATGCGATTCATGATGCACAAGAGTCCTACCGCTCGACTCGGCTGAAGGGATGCAGGAGCCTCTCCGATGATCCCTGAAGTACATTCGCTATCACTGGTTCTTACTGGTGGCTTTGATTCACTTAAACAACCAATATTCAAACCTTGGGAACCGTCCCAATACGGGACTAGGGCAAACTCCTGGTACCCTGCTTACACCCAGAAAATGTCACAAGAGTGGGCGTCACTTTAGAATCCCATCATGAGTTGAACCAGAAAAAGCGGTCGGATGTGATCCCCATCAACAGGTCTAATGTTGGGTGTCAATATGTGTCAATCATTTTTTTGAAAGATACCCCAAAGACACCCCGGTTCCCAAGGGCAGACCCACAAAGACATTCTCCGCCAGCGCTTCGTTCATCACCTAATTCGAAGGGGCAGAGCGGCAGAGCTGAGTTGGGGCCAACTGAGATGGCAGATTTGATGCTTTCCAGCATTGACTTCATGGAAATATAGAGGAATCTAATGTGGGAAGATGACAAACAGAGCTAAATCACCAACCAAACAACAATGATATCTATATATATATATAATAATGACAACAATCATAGGGTCGTTTGTGGGTGTAATTTAGACACCTGATATCCTACAAACTAGTCGATTTCCGTTCCGGAACGCTGGTTGCTTCAGTTCGCGTTATCTTCAGCCAATGGAGGATTCCGGCGATCACCAGAGGCCCGCCAAGTAGCCAAGGGTGATCTAGGCATTGGTAGGGATGGACATGTATACTAATGTATACAAAATGATCAAAAAGTGGTCCATGAAAGAAAAGAGCCATCCATTCAGACCATTCATGATCTCTCAGTTTTGGCCAGTTCTCTCAATTCATTTGTATCGCGACGTTTTGTCGCTGGGCCGGGTCTTCTATGCAGTTCAATCAGACGATTAATCCACCATCATCCCTAGTTCTGGATAGTTGATACTTCAAACTCCCCATGCCCATGTGGGAAATCATCCCCTGTGACCCCGTAGGTATAATTTCTACAAGCCATTTGCGACCCCCTTTTTGAACCACACGGCAGTGTCAAACAGCTGTCAAAATTATGTGTGCTGCTTATACCCCCTCAATTTTTGTTGGCGAAATCCCAGATGGTCGTTGTTCATTAAACCACAATTAGCACAAGAAATCTCAGAGACAAATGGATATGGGTCAAAATTGCGCACCCCAAGAATCGGATGATTAGTGCTAAACATAGACTAAACCATCTGTGGTCCTCCAGGGCTTTAATTGTGATCCATACCCAAATCAAGGCTCAACCATTTTTCTGCCAGGGTGCCACATCCTTTTCCACTTCAAATTCCTTCGCCACATTCGCTTGCACGCGCAGCAGAAGGTTCTCCATGGACTGGGGGCGATGGGTTTGGTGTTTTTTCCATCAAAACTGGAGGATAAGACTCCAACAAAGTTTCTGATGCCCTCCGTTCCAGCGTGACAATCCATTCAAAGTTCCATCTATAGGGGATCTTCCATCGCCACGTTGGATTACCGAAGGGTAATCAAATGATCCCCAGAAAATGGGAATTTGTGATTCTTTGAGAAAATCTGATTCTCAGCATTCTTGGCTAAGGATCAGATTATTGTGAATATCCAAAAGATTCCAAAAGCACGAACACATACTAACACCCAAGAAAATCCTCTTGCTGATCTGCCAACCATAGGACCATAGCTACGGGCTTCTCAGAGCCAAGTGACCGTCAAACCATTCTCCTGCCGCGATGAAAAGATCGGCGGGCGGTTTCAAAAAGTATGCTGCGAGCAGCAGAAATGGGACCCTGCCGTAATTTTTCACATAGCTGTGGAAAATATGGAAAATGGATGAAAATGGCCCATTGATAATGTCAAAATGGCCATTTAAGTAGAGTTTCTGCCTCCAAACCACAAACAAACCTCTTCACCTCGATCCTACAGAGATGATCAGACATCTCCAAAGTGCACAGCCCCATGATTCTAATGTTCGCAGGATCCACCAAATTTACCACTTCTAATGGTATAAATATATTATATAAACCATCAACCCATATGGCTGTTTTTAAACCATTGCTGTACCAACATTATCCATTAATTATCCTCATATATGTTGTTGGTTAAATCCCCATAGTATCCCTCTGATTTTGGCTTTTCAGAGGTTTTCCATCCCTGTTTATGGCATTGGGTTACCAAATCTTCCCATTAAATCCCAATGTCATTAAATCCCCACGTCATCAAATCCCCATTATCCCTAGTAAAATCACAATCTTCCCTAGTAAAATCTCATGTTTTGTTCTAGGAAAATCACAATTTTCCCTGGATAAAATCACAAAATTCCCTAAGTAAATTCTCCATGCCCTAGTAAAATCACAATTTTCTGTGGGTAAAATAACCGGTTTGCCTAGAAAAAATCACCATGTTCACCAGTAAAATAACAAATTTCCCTGGGTAAAACCACATTTTCCCCTAGCAACATCACAAAATTCCCCCCATGTAAAAACATAATTTTCCCTATGTAAAAACATATTTTACCAGTGGTCAGGGCCAACCACCCGCCTCCTTCTGCTTCCTCAGCTGTTCCCAGCCCCTCTGGCGCATCACGCCACTGTCCGGGGGCCAAGGGCTGCGTCGCGCCAAATCCACCCAGAGCTGATGGCGCCTCGGTTTATGGCCATCAAATCATGGAGAAAATGTAGGAAAATGATGGTTGATCTCAGCTAGGTTTCCCTGAATTTTCAGACAAACCCATGTTTCAGCATTGGTTTGTGGAAAATATGGTTGAAAGTTGAAAGCCCGGGAGTTTTTGGGGGAGTATGGTTGCCTGTAAATTGTCTCACAAATCAATCCGGTGAATGAGAACCCGGAAGCCAGCACATATATGGAAAATTCCAGCAGAATTGCGCGTCCAATCTTCCGGGGAGTTCACTATGGACTTTCCATATGCATGTATGAAGATGTTGAATGTGGCAAACCCAATGCCATAAACCATCCCAAAAAATCACCAGAGATGGGTCCTATAAACCATCCCCAGTGGTAGATTTATGATTGGGCCGGGTTTCCCACCGCACCAACTTAGGGCAAGCCAACCCTCCACTACCGGCACCATCGGCATTTGCCTCTCCCGTGATGGAAGACGATAATGATATACCAAAGCCACTGCCACAACCTGTGGCTGCGAGTGGCAGCAAGTGACAGCGATTGTGGCTTTTTTTGCATCGGAGATTGATACGAATTGAGGTCCATGCGGTTTGAAAACTGGATGATGTAAACTTCAGATTCATAAGAACACGCCATGGCCCTAAAAGTAATACTCTGCCATTGAAATGATATCCCCATAATGAAGCCAACCAGGAGTTTGCTACCGGAGTTGAGATTGCCAATTTTGCCAAGCGAGAGTTCGCTGGTTCAAAACTTGCCAGCATTGGCTAAGTGGTCGCAATTTTTGCTGAAGTTTGTTGAACATGCTGGGGTTTGCTGAACAGAACATTGAATATAAAATGAAACTTGAGGTTGGCCATATGCAAACCATCACCACAACTGTCGATTTTTATGGATGCTTTTTCAGTAAAAAGAATCCACGGAATCCACTGAGTTGGAGAACCTTTTTTTTCGGGAATCCACACTTTTGGACAATCCAAAATGTATGAGCTTCTTAACATGCCACTAATCCCTCACTATGTGCCACTAATCCCTCATGGAGCTTCAACACATGGACCTCGGTTGCATGTTGGACATCTAATCCCTCAGCTTCGCAGCCAATGATGGTGGATGTGGATGTCCCGCTGAACTGCTGGTCTTCTTGGCGAAGCGATCCTCCGGATGTGTCAGACAGGGATGCCGCTGGGAAATGTGCAACTGATCACTGGGCCATTTGGATCAACCATATGGTCCTATGGCTCAAAACCTTGGTACCCAGATGGTACCCTAAAATAACTGGCTAATGGATTCATATTCCCCCAGTCATATGGTAATTTCATAGGTTTAAACCCATCTCCATAACTATAAGGCACTGGTTGATGTGGTTGAACTGGGTGATTACTGTACATAAGGGTCACTGATGGGTTTTTGACCATATAGCTAAGCTCATGACTCATGGCCTATCTACTATCATCTAATCATCTAATCATCTACAAACAAATCTAATTCGAAATGTATTGCCCATACAACTGGTATCGCTGCTTCCTTGGTTTCAACTCTTAAACTTGCCGTAAGCAGTATCCCGACAGCAGGCATCCCCTATTTAAAGTTGGAACTGGAGTACAACAACCTACAAATGTACTACTCCAGTTAGGGTCCTTATCTGCACTTGTTGATTTTTTGTCCTCTTCAATGTCGCGAGCCCTGCTTCAATTCACCCAGCCTGCCCTCCCGCACCTGCATCCACCTTGCGACGCGAAGACATCGTTTCCTCAGGGGAGTTCAAGGCTACCACCCGAATGTCACCAAGCATCAAATCTGGATATACTGTGATATACTCTAATACAGAATCCCACTTGGCAATATCTAGCATTATCGTGTCATTTTCCCAAAATCACAGTAACAACCATGTAACAACCATGTTATGCTGCTTTGGTCGCTATAATTTGACTAGAGACAAGGCTGCAATGTGTTTGCGGAAAGCCGCAAGCTGAGCCCGAGACACGTCTCTCAGAGACACGGCCGAAGGGTCACCCTCGTGATAACGAATGAAGTCCTGAAAGAATTCCACAAATTTCTTGCTGCGTCTTGTTGCTGTGGAATTGATTCACCTCTATTTTTTGTCCTCTTGGATAGTAAAGGAATAGTAAATGTTGGTAATTTCCAGAGGACACCGAGAATGGAAGTCTTGTGTTGCAACATCCGTGGTTCGAAAGCGCCCATGGATACGATGGACCCCAGAGTCATGTTCCCAATGGTCTGTATCTATGGGAGTTGAGTGTCGTTCTCTAACCCCATTGGGGTTTATAATGGTTTATATATCTGAAAATCCCCAATGTGTGGTCACTTTAGTTGGAAAATGGCGCAACCATGGGATTTGGGGTTACTATATATATGGGGCTCCACTATATCACCCCTCGCCGGTCCTGCGCTAGGCCAAGGATGCTTGTCACCAGGACTTGTTCGCGATCGGGGGAGTCCGGCCAACAGTTTTGCACCTCAGGGTCGGAATTGGCTGTTGACGGCCCGACGGCAACGTTGACACTGGTGAGCCAGGAAATTGATACCCTAGGGTAAACTAACGATGTGGAAAACCTGGCTGGTTTCCCTTAGGAGAATGATTTACAATTGGTGGGAGAAACCACATCTAAATTAGTTTGCAGGATGCTTTGCTCAAGGTTGTCATTGCCAAAATACCATGGAGCGGATGTACATCTCTTCAGCCTTCTTCGTCAGAGCCTCAAAGGTGCTGTCGACACTGATCCCAGTGAGGAAGGGTATCCAAACATCGTGACGACCTTCATCATGTCGAAGCGCTAGAAGGCACCAGTACAGTAATAGTCTCTCGAGTTTGATTGATGGAAGAATGCTTCGCATCACTAAGTATAAATCTAAGTTATGAATTTGAGCTAAGCAAGGCTAAATATGAATCGGAGCATCACTTGGCTCCCCAGAAGCCAATGGATTCTGAGCTAGATCCTGGCGAATCATGGCGATTTTTCTTCATCTGAATTTCAGCCAATGTCTGGCTCGCCAATCCCCGAATTTTTGATAAGCCCTATGGTATTCAACATGTTGGGGATGCTTTTTTTACCATGAAAAATTGTTGATTTTTTCGGCGTTCGCATTCGCATCACCATGACACTCCAAAGTCAAAGAGGAAGTCATTGACCGTTTCCGGCACCGCATGGACTCGGTAGACCAAACTGCTCATCTCCTCCTGAGGGATTTATCAGTTCCCAGTTATATCTAAATAGCCATAGCAGTTATATCCCATCTGATGTTGAGGATATATAAGTCATATCCGCAGTTTTGAAGGTTCCTAGCTCCGTTTTTATTCTTGGTTCAACCAGCAAAACTTGAGGCGTCTAATTCCTTCAAACGTCACATGACAAACAAAGACTGTTTCTTCACAGCCCATCACATCGTCCTCAGCTCCACTTCCATAGACCAAACCAGTGGTCATAGCCGCCTGGTTCCCACCAGGAGATTCTGTACGGGGGCCAGTTCAAGTAGGGTGCTCCATGGGCCCATGGTTGGTGGTTTCAATGGGATAACCCAGTGAGGGGACAAACATACAGCTCGGTATGCAGCGAGGCAGCTCTGTCTGAAAATACGGCAAACGGCATTCCATTCCATGAATTTTTCATCCGTCAGAATCTACAGCAATCATTATATAAGTTGTATCAAATTGCCATAAAAATATCATAAAAATTGCCTTACTACCATGATATGTTTATGGCAATCAACCACCACGGTGGTAAAAGCTGGTAATACGCTCAATCTTTGGTAGGCCGAAAAAAGAGTAAAAACATGTAAAAACTGTTGCTGGTTATGGTTATTGTCCGGTAAAAGGTGGCAAATAATGAATCCCCGTTTTGGCACCTGTGGCCGCTTGCGCCGTGGATTCAAGGCCGCCAGAACTGTGACGCTCTCCGGTAGGGCACGGCCACCTGCGACCACCAAACATCGTTGGAAATCCAGAGGTAAAACTGGGAAAATGTGATAGAATCACATAGATGAAATTCGATGAAAATCGATGAAAATAGTGCGATTCCTTAATCAATGGATTTCTCACGGCTTATTTTTCGGATTCGGGAGGAGGGATTAATGAATAAACCACCCACTTTTGGTGGGTCTATCATGTTGAGCTCCCATTTGGAAGGAAGATGATGCACCCAAGCAAACTGACTGGAGTTCGAAGTGATTGGAGGAAAATAATTAATTACAATCATCCTCCCCAGCGTTTTGACCCATCCCCAAGAAACCCTACCCTTCCAGGAAGAACTACAGTAATACAAATGATTCACCTTTATCTGAAGCACTTGTGTAGGGTAGGGTTTACGCTTTCAATAATTCACCGAGACATTGGTTGAACTCAAAGTCCCTCCAGCCAGAGATCCAATGCATTCCAAGCAACGATATGACCGTTCCAATACGGCCTGGCCCAAGGTTCTTTCCCCCCTTTTGTTGGTTGGCAATAAATGGCGATTGACTTCAAATCTCATTTGCTGGATCCGTGTTCATCATCTTCCCACTAGTAACACTAGTATGCGGCAACCTTTTTCCTTGACGTCTGAGGTTGCTGATTTCATGGCCGATCGCTGTCATGCTATCAGAAGTTCACCTTTGACTGAGCACATCCCATTTCCATCCATACCCCCACAGCGCTCAAAAAAACACCCAAATTGCCATTGAATCGGGAAAATGCTTTTCTAGTGCCATTGGAATGGGGGTGTTCCCCTAAATTTTCAGACGGACCAAATGTTTATTTTGAGTAGGTGTTTTTTGGGGATCTACCCTCATAATCATGGCTAATATATAAAATGGCTATTTTCAGACGTAAGCCTCGCAGAGCATGTTCACGTGCTGTGACGTGTTGATCTCGTCCAGGAAAACCACCAAACCCTTGTGCGACATTGGGCGGTTTCACCAAACGCATGATGTCCATCTGATGTGTTGGATGTCGGTCTTTAACTCGCAAACATATATGCAAAATCATCGATTGGTTCGCTGACCAATCACTGGTTGATGTCCTTTTTGGGAACGATGGGCCGGTTTGGTATGATCACCTACGGGTTGACGATGGAGATGAAGCCTTTATTGATCAACCAATGGGATAAGGACATCTATGGGTGTTTGATATAGTTTATAACTCGCCAAGATTGGAGGGTTAACCAACCAACGTCAGCAAAACATAGCAAAACGAGGATCAGAAACCAATCAGATATTCTTGATGGGGTTCGGGTCCCGAGAAAATATCTGATGCTTGTGCCAAGCGTACGGTGTTCCAACTGCTACACTCCCAAATCTACAGAAAGCAACGTTATACGGGCCCCAGTTTTTTACATCCTCTGTACACTTCAGTTTGATAGACTTTCATATACATGTTTGTTCCGCACTTCGAATCTAAGAGGGCATCAAAACCAATCATAAGTTGGCCTATTGAATCCCCATCAACTCATCATACTTACAACATGTTATAACCATCAACTATGATAACTACCTATGTAATATAGTTGATGGTAGCTGAATCCTATAAGTAAAGTTGGTCTATATTCATGTAGTATCACTAACTACAGTTAGAAGTACCATCAACCCTCATGAATCCAGCTATTGGCGCCTTGGCCTCTTCCTCGGCCATCTTGCGAGCCTCTCGGAAAACCTGGTAGGATGACCATGTGTCCAAAAAAATGGATCTATGACCATAGTTTTAGTCCTTAAATTCATATGTCCATGTCCATCAATCATCATCATTCCAAAACTGTCCTAAACATATAATTGGGACAGAGTTGGGATACAAATGGGATGAAATGAATTGGGATGTATATATGTATATGCGTATATATGTATATGTGTATATGTGCATATATGTATACGTTTGTGTATATATATATACACATATATATTATCTCACCAACAACTTTATATATGATATTTTGGTGCTCAAAATGGAGATACCTCAAGTTATGCAGGGAAATATATATTGAAAAAACCAGAAACCATCAAGTTTATTCAAATTCCGGGAGGCATTAGTTTGAGACCAACGTAAATACATCCCATGTATGAGAGTTGGCATGGTGTAATGTTTTTCGCCCGCCCTGTCTTTGGGATTTCCAAGTGCTACCCAAAGACTTTCTCAGTGATTCGTTTTAGGGTTGCATTGGGAGTGCCTAAGCAAGCTCTTCTAAGATCATGCTAAGAGAGCTCCACACCCCAGAATGTATTCCAACTCTGGTCTATTCGCTACACATATTTATTAGATGTATATACACATTTTCGTCTGGTAGCAAATGACAATACCTGCAAGTACCTGCCTTTACCCAACTGTGCATTTCGTAAGAGTCTGATTGGAAATCCCATTGAGGGTTCGGAATTCGTGACGCAAAAACAGCTGGATAGCTTTCTCTGAGTCCGAGCATCCTTTCCATAGTCGCAAATAATTTGCATTAAAACCCCCAACCGAACCTGATTTCTTGGACCATGTTCGAAGTTTTCAGCGTTGTCTACCCATCATCCATTGGGTTTGGCCAGCCATAAGGTCGCTACCAATTTTCTGTAATTCCTGGGTTTATCCCAGAATGTCCCATGGGTTCCCATGAATTTGTTGGTGATTTCCCCTTCATTTCAATCGTTCAAAATCAACAAAAATCAATTGTTGTGGGGAATTCGACCTCTCTCTGGCAACCTTTCCGATTTGGAAGCCGCTCCTCCCGCCCAGCCCTGCCTGATCCATGTCTTCCTCAGTAGTGCCGCCGTGCACGTTGAGCGTCAGCAAGGGCAGTTTGGACCAGGCACAGAGATAGCGCACCAGCTCAGTCTTGCCACAGCCGCATTCACCCATGAGGATCCTACAATGGGGATCAGTGTCACCTCAAAACTTGGGTTTCGATCAACAAAAGAATGGTTATAAGTTACGAAAATGAGGGTTCAACCAACAAAATGGTGCCCACCAACACTGATCAACTACAAATATACCTGTGTCATGAGTCGTCACAACTGTAACGGGGCTGTAAATGTGGTTATAGATTGGTCTAATGTGGCAACAACATTCGGCCTGTGATGGAAAAACACTCAAATGGGGGGTCCATAAATGGAGGTACCCCAAAATCCCAAAATGGATGTTTTATGATTTAAAAAAAACATTGAAATGGATGATTTGGGGGTCCCCCCATTTATGGAAACCCTCAAATCAAATTTGGTTTAAATGGGGGGTCGAAATGATGGACTTTCCTTTGAGGTCACCAAACCCTAGACTTCACCAGCCAAGTGCCAGCCATCTGCAGCCCAGTTGAACACCAAGGATCACGGGCAGGCCACAACGCATGCGCACGAAAATTGCCAACATCTTCAGCACGGCATCTCCTCCAACGGACAAGCGAAGTTTTGAACCATTGATTATTCAAATGGGCAAATGTGCATATGTATATATGTACATATGCAAATATGTCAATATGTACATATGTATGTATGTAAATATGTAAACATTCATAGATTCACATACATACATACATACATACATACATACATACATACATACATACATACTACATACATACATACATACATACATACCATGCATACCATGCATACCATGCATACCATGCATACCATGCATACCATGCATACCATACATACCATACATACCATACATACCATACATACCATACATACCATACATACCATACATACCATACATACCATACATAC
>Ga0126342_10015736_pt1 | contig 13229 bp, 10 predicted proteins | sample Cyp1metagenome_FD_92528 | JGI IMG/M metagenome (GOLD analysis project Ga0126342, IMG submission 92528) | Coral microbial communities from Lord Howe Island, Old Settlement Bay, Australia - Cyphastrea 1 metagenome | ecosystem: Host-associated > Invertebrates > Cnidaria > Coral ...
ATAGTGTACTATTATATATATAATAAAGAAAAACATTATATATAATATAGTATAATATATATTATATAATATATAATGTGTAATGTATAATGTATAAGATATCATATATAATATATATTGTATAATACCCTCTGGTAAAATAACATAGACCCTAGCAAATGTTGACGGAATCTCATATACCAGTAGCAATAGATAAAGACCGTCACAAAATTGATGCGGATAATGGAAATGAGAATGACAACGATGCTGAAGAAAATTCAATCAAATAGATTTAAGCAGTCTTGCTATCTTTGTCTTTGTCAACATTGCTACTCAAATGTTGACTCATCAAACTAACAAATATACCTAGTAGATAAAGAACGTAAGGGTGGATAGCTGTAAAAATAGATGATAAAGATAAAAGTAACAAAAATACTAGTAGTAGAAAAAAGAAAGTAAGAATTACTTTCTTTGAGTAATCCGCACTAACCGACATTCTAACTGACATATGCTCTGACATTCTATCTGACATATATTCTGACATTTTACCTGACATTGTACCTCGCATTCTATCTGACATATATTCATTTGACATCCTATCTGGACACCAACACCGACGACGACGACGATGACGACGACGAGGACGAGGACGAGGACGACGACGACGACCACTACCACCACTACCACCACCACTACCACCACCACTACCACCACCACCACCACAACAACAAAAAAAAAAAAACTGGTTGCATCGCCGGTGTGCGAAGCTCCACAACAATGGGTATACAATGATGTCATATTAAATGAATATAGTGGTATACAGCACACCCGAAAGAACAAGTGTAGTAAAGTCCAATCCTTCAAGTATCTAACATAAATTAATAATTAAATATATATATATATTATGGACAATTTAAAACGGTTTCTGCATCCTTTGTGTGGGAGGGGCACTATACAACAAAAATGTGGGAGTCACTGAAGAAACATCTACTGGAATTCAAGAGGAATTATGGGGATATTTTTACATGCCAACACCTGCACCGGGAGATGGTCTTCTTCTCAGCATCGATTTTCGCTAAATCTTTGATACTCGTGTTGCAAAATGTCACAATGTGTCAAAATATCTCATCATGGTTCTTCATGTTTGTTGCTAACAGCCCCATTTTTCCATATTTTTTCCAGTTTCTCCTCTTCTCGTAGGTTCCCTGGCTGCTGCACCGCAAATTCCCACAGAATTTCCAAGGGACACTGCGTATCGTTGATACCTCTGCAGTGCCATCGGGCAGCTTGCGCACCTCTGTTGTTTGGGTCATGACACTGCAGAAATCCTTGAGTTTGATAGTAAAACCATCGATGTAAGTAGACATAATGAATATAAATGGATAGTCATAGATGTAAGTGGATATAAATGGATATCAAGGGACATATATTTAATATATATATAAACGGATAAGTAGCAAAGCCCGAGTTTATTTTGATACCAACTATAATCATTTGGAATATATTGGGATGATTCCGGGATGGAAATATATTTAGGGCATAAAAATATCTGAGTTCTTGTTGCTTACATCCCCATATTAAAAAATACATCCCTGTACGAGTTCACCGGGTCAGGTTGGGGATGTATCAGGGAGCATTGATGTTTGGAATTGTGACGGAGTTTTTTCTGGGGCTCATTGATGGGGGTTCGACAGTTCGAGCTGTGCCAAAATCGACAGGGCAGTTTGGGGAACATCATCCCAAGGGATCATTGGATGAAGATTCATCACGACTCACGACATCTTCGGCTATGAAAAAACCCAGAAATTGAAACAGAAAATGGTCACAAGTGACTCAGTGCGATGTTGAAGGATCACTTGGCAAATCCTGACATCATTAGGTCAAAAATATATTATAATATATTCAGGGTTTCAAAGTGGGCAGAGCCACAAGAGAGCCACAATGGTAGTTCAAGGGACAGTACCAGAACTGATGTGAGCATTGCCAAATGGAACCAAAATCATGACCCAACATCTTGAGTGTTTTGACAACATGATGCAATTCTTAAGAATCAAATTTGGAAAATTTAATTAGAGTACGTAACACAAAACGTTGTTTTCACCGACAATACATTGGGATTTTCAAGCAACACAAATTTAGAATTTTAACCAACATCCAGTTATAGCTACAGCTGTATACAGTTTTATGTTCCATCATACCCATATATATATATCATATATCATATATCACATATAAAATATCATATCACATATAAAATATCATATCATATCATATATCATATATCATATCATATCATATCACATTATATTATATCAAATATCATATCACATTATATTATATCATATCATATCATATATCATATCATATCATATCATATGATATTATACTATACTATACTATACTATACTATACTATACTATATCATATTACAGTATATTATATGTAGTACATCCCCCATGTTAGATGATGAAATGTCCATCTTCAATTCCCCAGTCCTCCCAGTCGCGTGTTTGTTCCGCCGGGTGTCCCAACCCAAAGGCGCTTGTCCGGCCATGGAACAGCGCCTGGTGTCACTGGTGATTTCACCCATGGTGAACATAGCTCCACTGGTTTAAGGGAAATTCTACAGGAAACCCATGGGTTTTTACCATCAAATATAGGGCTTTCCGGTTTAAATTTTCCCATCATCCAATTCTATGGTTTTAATATGGTTTTAATATGGTTTAATATGGTTTAATATTGTTTAATATGGTTTTGATATGGTTTAATATGGTTTTATAGGGATGACAATGGAATGATGATGAGATAATACTGGGATATTGATGGATATACCCTCTGGTCATACAAAAAGCTATTGAAAATGGCCCATAGAAATAGTGAGTTCTCCCATGAAACATGGTGGATCTTTCGCTATGTGAAAGTTTACCAGAGGGTAGCTCCACTGGGATCGGGCTATGGGCGTAACTCAGAACTGAGTTTTTGTTGGGGCAGAGCCCAATTCTTCGGCACTAGGATCTTGATTCGACAAGACATGCGGTGGGAATGGCAAATCATCCCAATTTCATCCCAATTTCTATGGTTTGGGAATGGCAAATCATCCCAATTTCATCCCAATTTCTATGGTTTGGGAATGGCAAATCATCCCAATTTCATCCCAATTTCTATGCTGGTCGAAACGGGGCAAGATGTTTTGGATTCTGGTTCTGGACCGAATTTGTAAAAGACCCTAGGATGCACAGGTATGCACAGATTCTGCCAACTTCTAGTGGCAGACCGAGACCCCTGCGAACCATCATTTTGTTGAGGGTCGCCACTGTGGCTGTTGCTCAAATTATGCCAACTGCTAAAGTTGTCTAGCTCAATATAATAACTATATCGCTAATTATTATAAAAACTATATCAATATATATAATTATATATACACATGTATATTAATAAGATTTAATAAGTATTGTTAGCTCATTGGTGGGTTCAATCCCCACAACTCCGACCATCCCAGAGGTTCCCATTGGCGCCCCACCCGCACCAGGCCGTGTCCGGGTGACCTTGCCGTGCCCGTGCCGCGATGGGGGAGTCATTGGGATGTGGGACATGGACGGAGAGTTGGTGCATGTTTTTTTATGGGAAATCCCCAAGTCACTTGATAGCTTTCAAAATTTCCTATTTTTTTAAAGTTTAATTTGGATGGGCGGGTACCCGTAGCCCGAAAAAAAATCTGTCCAAAGCGCAAGACTGTCATCAAAAATGGGGAGAATGATGACAAAACATTGGTGGTTTTGGGGTAGCCTATTTGCAGTCATACTCAAGTGGAGAGTGGGAATAGATCTGTCTGAAATGTGGAATCTTTGGGCAATAAATTTGGAACAGTGGAAATAAATGGCGAGTGAAACTGGGGGCGAAAACGGACAAATTGGAACTATGGCCGGCCTGCCCCCGGCCAGACAATGGGAATCAACAAACAAACTGTATGAGATCCAACAAAATGAGTACGCTCACCCCCGATACTTCCTCTCATACTTCCTCTTCATAAACATAATCCGCGTCATACCTTTCTATTAACCTTCTTGGGGTGGCTAGGTCCATATTCAAACCCAAAAGCACCAGGATCTAATCTAAATCCTTGGTTTCAATTCATTATTTAGCTATGGCTATTCCCCAAACAAAAAATTGCATTTCCCAGTCATGGGGGTTTCTCAAAATGGGGGATCAAAAAAAGTCACGATAGGTTAAAAAATACTGAAATGATATCACTAATCCCTTCCCCTAATATTAAACACCGCATAGAAACCATGGTTTTGTACGAGATTGTCACTTATTTGGGACCATTTCTGGGATGTGTTTAATAACTTTTAATATGAATGGGGGATGGGGGATAGGATTATATCCCATTATACAGATTGTATCCCATCAAAGTAATACAGCGTAGATGTTTAAACAGTCGGATTTTTAAACAAATCAATAGGTATTTTATTGTTTTTTTATACATTTTTATACTACCACCGTGAAGGTTTGCTGGCCACCTCGTCCATTTATGTCAACTTAAACAGTCGGAAAATAAATAAAACAAACATTCGGAGCTACTTTAGGTCGATTAAACTTTGAGGAGCTTGCTAGAGTTGGAGGTTTCTGGAAGGTCTAGAAAATTCCAAGCTGGAAGAATTGAGATTTGCAGGTGAGGGTGGAGAGGTCAAGGCTGGTTCCAGGTTGCTAAAAAATAATTGCTAGATCCTAGATATCACTACGGGCCGCCAGTCAATGAAACAGTAGGAAAGTTAAGGCTGCGGAACTTTTAAACATTCGATTTAAACCTGAACAGATATTTTAGACTACCTCCGTAGCCCCGCAGGCAAGGACCGCCCTCCAGGTATTTCAAAATATCCACCGTAGTAAAATCATGGAGATGATTTTTGCTGCTGGCTTTGTCTGAAAATGGACTATCCATGACTAATGTCAACCCCAGATTTTGCTATACCATGGTTTATTAATGGGGGGGGTACCCTTCCAATAGTCATTTCATCTCATACTTAAATGATACCCTCCCAATTCAACAGCCGTTTGGGGGTTATTAATCCAGGGGACCCGCCTGCGCCACGGCCGACGCGGCCAGCACTGCGAGACCTTGAGGTGTCACGGTGTCACGGTGTCACGGGTCCCAAGAAATAAGCCAATTATTACCCTCTGGTAAATTAACATAGACCCTGCCAGATGGGGATTGGAAGATTAGTTCCATTCAAATTTCTGGCTATATACGGCTATTTTCAGGGTCAACGAGTTAATTTACCAGAGGGTAATGATCATTGAATCATGAATCAAATATCATAAATAATTATGAATACCAATATTTGATATATTATATTATTACCAATATTTGATATATTATATTATTACCAATCATATATCAAATATTGGTTTCATACGCATCATTCATCTGGGGGTTTCCTAGAATTCTGGATCCCATATGGTCCCATGGCGTCCCCAAAACTATGGCTTTCAACATTGTGATGGTCCAATTTTGGATGATTTTGGGCTACCCCCATTTCAGGAAACCTCCGTATATTAAAGTCATATATCCAATGGATCGGACCAACAAATATTGGGTGGTTTAAATGGTAGATAGGAGAATATCATGGATTTGAATGGTAGATCGAAAAAACATGATTACCACCTAGCCTAGATCTAGAATATCAAAGAATTGTTGGGACGGTAAATGCTAGAAATGGATAGAAAATGGCAGATAATAGATAGATGTATGTAAGTATAAATAACCAACCACCAATGTCATAACGTGTAGGGCAAACAAAACTGATCTGTTTGCCAAGCAAGAACACTGAAATTGACCAAAAAATTGGAATAACAATAGGGAGGCTTTACCCAAAAACAAATCCCACCGTCCTAGCAAATAGGACGGCGACATCCCGGCTTTTTGTTGCTACACACCTAGCATGGTCCCAGAAAAAATGCCCCAGCTGTTGAGGATGGCTGAGGATGGCTGAGGTGAACCATGGTGAAGCCATTGACCTGGGTTACCCATAGAATTCCCATAGTTTTTCTCGTGAATTCAATCCAAGTTTCCCAGGGTCCCAGGGTCCCAGGGGCCGTGCCGGCCGTGCATCGTGCATCGAACGGATCCCGGATCCCGAGGATCGCGTTTTGGGGAACTCACACGATCTTCGCTCAATCAACGTTTAAGGAAAGATGGAAAGTTACAGGATCTCTGTACAAGGATCCTCTACTGTAGTACAACTCGCAAAACCATGCAAAACCTCTATCAAGCACCGAAATCACAAGAAATCACAAGATATATACACAACCCAGATCTCTATGCAAGGAGCCTTGGGGAACCTGCAAGATCTCTGCTTATGCAGACCCTTGGTTCGGGTGGTTCACAAGATCTCCACACACTGAACGAACTCACAGGATCGGAACTCATCGGAACTCACAAGATCTCCGCACCAGGACCCTTAAACTCGTAACATCTACTATTAATATCTATCCCATGACGGATCCATGTATGGTATATATGCTAACATTTGGGGTATATTGATGGTAAATGTTACCATATGTTACCATATATAGCATACATGGATCCTATGGGTATAGTAACATCGTAATACTATGCCCCTCCGCTTTCCGAATACTGTCTTAGCATCTCGATACTATTCCTGATGTGGGAAACCCAAGAACAAACCTACCATTTGGAGATGGTTTATACCAGCCATTTCAAATGGTGATGATATGGTGATGATTTGGGGAGGGTTTTTGAAATTGGGTTTCCCAGATTATATAGATATATAATAGATATTAGACTAAGCCCATCGCTAAAATACCCATAAATGGGTGGATTATTAGGTTTCCCGCATGATAATACATGATATACTCACGACATCTCACGAATGATTAGATATGTCATGCATTGTCATGCTAGGTTTGTGAGGTTAATAGATATATCATGATATATCATGATACATCTCCCACATAGACATTCTACTTATACTAAGCCACTCATACAATCTAATTTGGTTGGTGGTTTCAACCCCTCTGAAAAATATTAGTCAGTTGGGATGATTATCCCATATATTCTGGAAAATAAAAAATGTTTGAAACCACCAACCAGTAATACATACTTTCGAAATCTTTCAGACCCATCAACCCCCAGCGCCGTGGGCACCTTTGCTCCGCAGCTCCCTCGACCTCGACGTCGCGGTCGCCGCGGCCCACGGCACCGGGCGCGGCGGCAACGCCGGCGCAGAGCCACACAGGGCGCTGACGGCCCGGGGCGAAAACGACAACGCCATGGTGCCACGAAATGGGGCTACGGTTGGACGTTAATGCTAAATGATGTCAAATGCTTTGTAACTGGGTAATAACCCCATGTAACCTGGACGTATCGGGATATATCCCAGTTACTAACAACTTAGCTAATTCTGGCAACACTCAAGTAGGCGGACGTTTATGCCTCAGAAAATTTACATTTGATGTGTTTTAAGGAACCTTGAAGAATGAAATCAACATGCATGCACAGTATCTGTACAATTGCATTATACTATAAATTTATCAATCTTACATCTAGTTGATACATACTGATACATAATGTATATAAAATGCATATACATATTACATATACCAAAGAATGTCTGAAGTCTGAAGGTAACTCACTCGGAACTCTCGAGGATCACTCATGTTGCCATCTGGGATTCCATAGCTCCCATAGGGCCATTTGAGCCCAAGTCTCCAGCCCCCAGGAGCACGGTAGCACTCGTTTTGCTCCATCATGTAGCCACCCATCCATGAAATCATGACTCCACGTCAAGATTGAATTTACCAAGATATTATATATATATATAATTATAGCATAAATATATATATATGTGTCTTACAAGTATTTATATGCTATTATATACACATTGGAGTTCTACCATAATCAAGTCCCATCTGACCATGACCGATGAAAACCGAGGAGTCCATTCCCAAATCCATGGCGTCGAGATGTTCTCTGTTTCACCAGGTCTTGGTTGCTGCGTAAGTACTTGAAATGGGGATGGGTCAAAACCCTGGTACCTAGTGAACATCAAAATAGCTGGTAAATGGATGTTCATCCCACTAAAAAAATTTTATCTATAGGTATTGACCCATACCCAAATCTATAAATGATTCTTGAGAGATTCATCCTCTCAACTGGTGAAAATCGTGGCTGAGTTTTCACTGGACATGGCCAAATTTTCAGGCCCAAGCCCGCATTTCTTTGTTGCTTCTGTGTTCAATCATCGAAATAAAGACACCAAACAAATCCAGGATCCAATGTTTCGGTGTCCCCAAAAGGTTGGCCCTACTGTACCCTCTGGTAGTGCAAGATGACTATGAAAAATCACCAATGGGAAAAAAAAATGAAAAATAAATCAGAAAAAAATAATATTAATTTCCCAGTTCTAATAGGTAAATCAAATAATTATATATAATATTATTAAAGAATCTATAAATGGGTCATGTTCGATAGCAAGCTGCTCAATTCCCCAATAAAAACTGCGTGATCTTTCGGTCGCCGGCTTAGCCAAAGTGGCTGCCCACGATGCCGCGCGTCTCGCGGACGTTGGGGTTGGGATCCTTCGGAAAGTCACGGATGCGAAGCTTGAAATACCTGGCGCTGGGATGAGTCAGTGCACCCTGGTACCCAAACGCTACGTACCCTGGTACCCTATAATTGTTATCCTCTGGTAAACTAACATAACTATGGGAAATCACCATTTTTAATGGGAAAATCCACTATAAATGGGCATTTTCAATAGCTATGTTAGTTTACCAAAGGGTAATGAATGTTTATTCCCCCATTGATATGATGATAATTTAATAGGTTTTGTATGAAAACTTCACCAAGCTGAATAGCTTCCCAGATTCTTCCAGTTGGTTTTGGAATGATGGATGTCAGGGATCATTGTTCGCACGAAGCGTGGTTTGCAAATGGCTTGTACCAAAAAAAACAACAGGTATCTGGATCATAAATCAGAAGCATTCACCTGGAATGAGGCCTTCATGGCCGACGATGGAACACACCACAACTTGGAGATGAAACCAACAGATCGTTATGGCCTTGGTCATGGCCAAACCAATAGAGTCCATCGTCAACGTTCATCCCTTCAAGGCTCTACCAGGTCCGGAGTCCACAGGTGTCCAGGTCCGGAGTCCACAGGCGTCCACAGGTCACGTGGCACTGCGAATCATCTTCAGCATATCCACACGGTGGACATAATCGATCTTCTTTGAGTTCCTTACTTTGCCGATGTCTCAGGGTTTTCCCCCAGCTTCCAGCTGGACAGTTCTGTGGTTACTCCCAACATGCCCCATGTTGGCTAGGGTAGCCATTATTACCATCTGGTTATGACTAACATAGCCATGGAAAGATCCACCATTTTTAAGAACGGTAAACCATCTATCCCCAAAAAAAATCCTGGTTGGTTCCCGGCTCCCCCCACGAAAATTTGGCGTTTCGGCTCCGCGCCGGTTCTTAACCAACCCTTTTTTTCTGGGTGATTCAAATATCACATAACCCATAGGATCCATGTATGGTATATATGCTAACATTGGGGGTATATTGATGGTAAATGTTACCATATATAGCATACATGGATCCTATGGGTAATATCACAATTCCATGAAATATCCCATATCCCAAAAAAGTGCTTGGATATGGGTTTGTCTGAAAATAGGCGACCCAAAACAAAAAAAATTGTCAATCAAAATTTCCCTCTCAAATAGTTTTTTTTTGTGCTTTCCCATTGGGGTATACATCATTTTCAGACACAACCACTTATATCACTTATGATATTGTTGGTATTTACTGGTTATGATATCATTAATTTCAGCTATTTATACCACTTATACCACTTATACCACTTATAACCACCTATTTCCCATTGTTGGTATTTACTGGTTATATATATATAAGTGATAAGTGATCCTTTTATGATCCTATTAATATCACTTATCACTTATATCACTATTATATATCCTTTTAATCCCATTTCTCATGATGTCACTGGTTGAAATCTTCCCCGGCTGATGGGTTTCTGGGTCCAAAATCCCATGCTGAGGCCCAACTTCTTGTCCAGCCAACTGCGGCGGCGACGTTTCCTGGGAAAATGATTGGGTTTGGCTTTAGAATGGCTTTAGAATGGCTTTAGAATGGGGTTCGTTCATAAGACCCATGATGATTCAGCACTTGAGCTCAATGGTAGCCCTCCAAAAATGGGCCGGGGGTGATTTTGATGCTAGCATTGGATTCTAAGCCCATAAATTTGGATGTATTGGGATATGGCCCCCCTATCGCTATGATGGTTATATATATAACTATATATATATACATATACATATATATATATATACATATATGGGCACTTATAGGTGGAGCGGTATGGTGTGTCGAGAGTTGATGCTAGTACGAAAAACCACGGAAAACATGTGATCAAGGCTTCCACCCTCGAAGTAATTGGGAGATGTTCCTTCAAACTTTGGTCATGCCAGCATCATTATTGATTCTCATATACAAATGGATTGTAATAGTGATATAATTATATATATATATATGATTCCTACAGTATTAATGGAAAGATTACGAAAGATTAATAGATATCTATCCCCCTACAAGGGTACATCACCCAAGTTCTGACATGGCAGAATTTTGTTGGGATAACATGTGAAGCCAAAACCCCAGATTGGTTTGTCATTAATAGCCACCATTCAATTTTAGGGTACCCGATCTGTATCCTTATCTAAAGGGGAAACAATCAAGAACTCTTGAAGTCGATGCGATTGTCTCAAAAGATTTCCGCTTGAACACCCAAATCCTATGGTTTAGAAAATAACTCTCCCCATCATAGGCCATTATCTATATACTTCTAGTTGAATCATTTCCACACAAACCTCTAATATGACTATAACAATATACGCGTCCAAACAGCTGCAAAACATGCAAAAAGAAGTAATTACTGAAGATGAACATCAAATAAAACAACTTTACAATTTTACACCTGCAAAACCAAAGTAATGGATAAGTACCCTTCGTTGCTCAAGATGAAACAACCAAACTCAAAATCCCAAAACATGTGACTACATTTTACATGGGTTTGTCTGAAAATAGGGTACCAAAAAAAAACGGTTCATCGTCAAAAAATCCACATATTGTTGGTTGACTATAGGCAACTTCCATAAAACACCATTGAATCATGCTTGAATTATATCTTGTATCACCACCATATCCCCGTTGTATCCCCATTGTTATGTAGTTGGTCAAACTCCAGGTTTCAACCGCCACAACCAAGAGACCCGTCGCGCAGTCGCGAGCGCCGGCGTTGCCAACCAAAGCGGGACAGGCGGAAACGCTTCAGCACCTGAAGAGATGTCCCAAGTCCATGGAACAGGCCATGAGATACCCCCATTTTACCTGGGCTATTTAAAAATGGGTGGATCTTTCCATATGGCAAACTGTTAGTCATAACCAGATGGTATATATCTGGGTAAATTATAACTATCACTATATCTGTTCTAATGTCAACCATTGATGTTGGTTGATTATATCTGTTTTAATGTCAACCCCGGATGAGACTAAATCATGGTTTATGACTTTATGAATTAGGGGGGTTACTCTCCAAATAGTGATAATGTGATACTTAAATATACTTAAATGGTACCCCCAATTAAACAGCCCAGATGTTTATTAATCCATATGGGGGTCCAAAGTCATGGGGGTACCCAATAGCTGGATGGTTGATAATAGAAAATCTGAAAATAAAATGGATGATTTGGGGGTGCCCTATTTTAGGCACCCCCCATATTATATCTCTTCTAGATATATATATATATATGTTTATATGAAGCAATGGACATATAGTTTCATATAGACCCTTATGATAGTTAATTACATAATTAAGGTAGATAGCATATAATTAACAGCCACCATTGAATGACCATTGATCTCAGGGGTTGGTCAATGTCTTCATTGTTTACATCATCCAACATAAAAAGGGAATGTAATTATAGATACCCTCTGGTAAACTAACATAACTATGGAAAATCACCATTTTCAATGGGAAAATCCACTATAAATGGTCATTTTCAATAGCTATGTTAAATTACCAGAGGGTACAGTAACCTCCAAGAAATACTTCTTTAGCTGATGTGAAAAAAACGGACCATTCACCAACCCCTGGATGTTAACCAATAAATATCACCATATTGTTACATAACACAAATTTGTCCTGTGAATCCCGTGAAGAATCCTGGTTTTCGTATGTTGATCCCCAATCACACTGTACATGTTTGGTGATCAAAACCTGATTCAATGGATTGGCTTCAGGTAAAATCTGCACTGGAAACCCTGGCACCAAAACCACCAAAAATGGACGATCTCCAGTAGGTTTTCCTTTAATCGAAGTCTGCGAGATACCAAAAATTGGATGAATTTGCTGAAATTCAATTCTAAAATACAAATAAAATAGTGGTGAACTTGCTCTGTTCATTTCTTATCTATTTTTTTTATTCTTTTTTGGGGGTGCGCTTGATGGTAAATCTATGTAAATCTACTGGAAATCATGAATCTTGCAAGTCTTAAATTTCATGAGATTGGGAGCAGGCACCTCAGATTGGTTGATTTTTTATCGGATACTGTTGGAGAGAAAAACTGCCAATTCCCAGCTGTTGTGTGTTCAAAAACGTTCCAAACAGAGAGACCAACGAATTCTCACAGGGCATCAAGACTATCATCACTATCAACATCTATCGACACTATCAACACGGCCGTCCAATGTTTAGAAAAAAAAAGGTCCCCCAAGGGCCACCTCCGCATGGTTTCGGTTCTTGGTGCTGCGCTGCTTGCTCTCTACTTCCAATGCCTCCGGCAAATCGAGGAGACCGGCTGCGCGTAACGTACACAATCTAAGATATTAAGATTATATCATATACAAATAACAAAATACATCAAAAATCATCAAAATACAAATTTAGTTTGCTATGAATATATGTATAATATCTATATATATATATATTCATATGTGTGTATTATCATATATACACATATCATTTATATTATACATTATATATTATATATTATATATCATATACTATATATTATATATTATATGTTATAAATTATATATTACAGTATATAGTATATATTATATATTATATATTATATATTATATATTACATATTATATATTATATATTATATATTATATATTATATATATGATATATTATATAT
>Ga0126342_10015737_pt1 | contig 13229 bp, 17 predicted proteins | sample Cyp1metagenome_FD_92528 | JGI IMG/M metagenome (GOLD analysis project Ga0126342, IMG submission 92528) | Coral microbial communities from Lord Howe Island, Old Settlement Bay, Australia - Cyphastrea 1 metagenome | ecosystem: Host-associated > Invertebrates > Cnidaria > Coral ...
CAGCCTGAATGGACAATCTCGCCTGAATTGATGTTCAGGCTAAAAGACAGCCCGAGTCCCAAAATGGCTACTATTTGGTTTCAGCCCCAAATTTCCGCCTGTTGGAGGCTGCAGGTATATATAAATAAAATATGTGTGTGTATAATATGAATATGGGAAAATGACTTAACTATAAATCGTGGATTTTCATTTACAATGTTTGGTTACCAGAGGGTAGATACGCTACATAAATTTATGAATCTATAGAATGCATCCGAATGCTTCGTGAATACAGTTTGGACCCCAGGTTCGGAAGGTGCAAACTTGCGGATCCCATAGTTGCATCCCCAAGTTTTGCGGCTGGGCACAGGAGCGCTTGCGCATGGAGCAGATCTTGCACGAGGCGTGTGGCAAAGCCAATAATAAACTTCCATGAATTTCCCCTTTATGATGGCTCCTTTCCACCCATTGAAATGGTGATATTGGGGATGGTTCACTCCAACAGGCCCCAGTTTCTGGTCGATCATCACTTCAAGTCTCAGAGATTTGCAAATCTTTGGTGGCTTAAACAGATGTCCACTTGCGAGGTCCTGGTTCGATTTTTTAAGTTATTGATTTTGATGGTCAGATTGAGAAAGATATTGTATTCCTGTTGTTGTTAGTTGAATATCTAAAAAATGTACACACACACATATATATATAACATTTATATATATATATATCTCTCTCTCTCTCTATCTCTCTCTCCTCTCTCTCTCTCCCTCTCTTTTTCTCTCTCTCTCTCTCTCTCTCTCTCTCGCTCGCTCTCTCTCGCTCTCTCTGTGTTAATATGAGGAGAAATTCCATGTGATTCCTCCTTTTTGAAGTTGAAAAAGGCTTTAAGACGACTGACCCATGACCCACGTTCCAGGCCCCAGGCATCGGAACCACCGTCAGGACGAGATGTCCCTTAGCAGCTGCATCCGCTTGGCCGACTGCATGTTGCAGGTCCAACTGTTCCAGGAGGATTTGGATAAAATCACCATGGGGTGCAAATCAATCCATACGTATCTATGTATCTATGTACCTATATGCATCTATATGTATCTATCTACCCGATTTTGCATCCATCCTCGCTTTAATATGAGATCCGGATCATTGATGTTTTTAGTAGGACCATGACAGCGCAACGCGAAATGATGAGACGCCGAGCGATGCAACCCTTAAAGGAGTGTGAGAGATATGGAGCTTTGTGGTTTCTGGGTGACCATGTTTCCATCAGCTTTTGGTCTTGGGCTTGGTGGATGTCTCCAGTTTTGGTTCACCAGATCCCATGAACATCTATATTTAATCTCTATGCCATAGTTATATGGAATATGTCCATATTCATTCCATCCTCGTTTCCATCCGTGGGAGCCTGAAGAGGCCAATTTGGTGACCAGTATCACCTGCACGGCTGAGGAGCAGCCGATTCCCTCCCAATTCAGCTGGGAAGTGAGATTGGTAGAGACTTACCCTGGGGCAAACTAACATATATGTGGAAAATCACCATTTCAATACATGATTCATACATAAATGGACCATTTTCCACATCTATGTTTGTTTACGCTAGGGTAAATGGATTTGAACATGAACAATTGTGGTTTTAACCTGCGAAAATGGGGAATAGGATTGGATTTTTGTTCCGTCATTGTTGTGGGTGACCTGGTTGGTGGATCTTGTTTTGTGTTGAGGGGGTTATCCCCAACTCCCAGATGAAACACCAGTTTCCGTGAAATCCCTCCATATTGGAGGTGAATTACATGGTTTCACACACATGGATAGGGCGGATACGGATCCAAATGGTGAATCTTAACACATGACCAACACCTGCCCTTGGAATCCATGGAAACTTCCCACGGAGCATTTGCGGCTCAGTTCCAGGGAGGCTTCAGCTGCCGAGCCGAGATTGAAAGAGGAGAGGAGCCATGGTGCCTTGGCCGTGTCTCCTTCAGTTTTTGCTGCAGATGGTTGTTTTTGGGATTGAATTGTCAACGTCTTTTCCATCATTGGAGGAACCTATTGATAATATGTGTAGTATGGAAGCGGGGTCATTTTGTGCAAACCCAATGCAGCATTTTTTAAGCAATCACCAAGAACTAGTGAAATGTTAAGGATCAAATGAATTGGGGACCATATTGTCTAATCATATTCATGTACACATGCATGCATCATACACGCAATGTCACAGACTGTAAACATGAATTCTATAATTCTGGTACATGTGTGCACCTGTGGAATCTAATATGATCAGGGGAATAGCATCCCCTCAGCTCATTTTAATCCAGCATGTTGTGATGCAACAATGTTATATACTAGTGCATTTGGGGTATTGGGGTATAACCATTGAATTGAACCCTTCAATCTCCATGTTGGTGGGTTAAATCATCTCAAATCTCTTCAAATCCCAATTTTGCACATTAAATATCAATCCTTGTTGGGTTATGTTGGGTTAGATGTTAGATCCTAATTCTTTTTGCTTCAAACGAATGTGAATTTGCACCTTTGCTACTTTTACCCTTAATTGGGGCCCCCATTTGTATCAATGTGTTTCCTGAAATCCCATTTTTTTTCTGGTGAAGTTGCCATTTTCATCCCTTGGAACCAGCCGTGCCATGCCACGTCCTCAGTTGCCCGGAGCCTGCGACTTGACCTTGGGGTCCTTGCAGTCGGAGCGTTGGCCCAGCGAATTCCAACAGGGCCATCGGGTCCTCGACGCTGCATCGGTGCCTTGTAAAGTCGTTGGGGGTTTGGGGAATGTCAAACCCCTCCAGTTTTTGATATATCTAAGCTGTATAAATAAATAATATATATATATATATTGCTATATCTAAATATGCCCAATAGTGCAAAATGCATTATTGACCTACAATATATCTCGAAGTATTTTGATATCATATGCAACCTGCGTTTTGAACCATATGTTTAAGCACTAAATGTACTATTCCCATTGGGTGCTCAATTTTGAAGGTTCCCAGCTGGAATGAAACCACCCAGCGGTGGAGATCATTGTGGTAAAACCCAAGGCTGAAGCTTGGATTTCACTGGGAATTTATGATAATTTAGTTGGATTATAATAGGATTTCATGGGAACATATACGAAAATCCACTGGAAATGAAGATATTCTTGAAATTTATGGAGATTTATTGGAATCACTGGATTTGTTCGATGATTTGTTTTATTTTTCCAATGGGAAATCCCTCAAGCTAAGCCAAGTTCTCCGTGAAAAGACATGACTTCAGCAAGTGGTATTGATGAGAAGGTTGACCGTACAGGATGGCACATTGGCCATGAGGAATGGAAGTGCCAAGATTTATCATCTGGTAATTTAACATAGCTATGGAAAATCACAATTTTTAATGGGTAAATCCACTATAAATGGCCATTTTCAATAGCTTTTTATATGTTTACCAGAGGGTATCATCTTTATGAAGTCGGCAGAGTCAATGGTAGATATTTGGAGGATTTTGGAGGATTTTCATCATGGGACTGGTCGGATATGCCCAGAGAGACCATCGATTTTGGAGCCACGTCTTTGTACGTGCCGGGTCGGTTGCTGTATAACAGCATTTGCCTTTCAATTTTGCAGATGGCATTTGGAAGCATATCTGGTTGGTGGTTTGGAACATTTTTTATTTTCCATAATATATGGGATAATCCTTCCCACTGACTAATATTTTTCAAGATGGTTGAAACCACCAACCAGATATGGAATATGGAAGCATAAAAACCAGCAGTAGATGCAAACTTTTGTGGACATCATGCCACTTTGCCCTTGGGATATCTAGGGATCCTTGGGCCGGCGCTGTCCTGAACCAACTTTTGGCATTCGGGCAGCCGGGCAAATCTCAGATAGTCTCATGAATATATTGAATATACACATACAAACACATATATACACATATATATATACACATGCATATGCATATGCACCATTGGCCCAAACTCGTCAATGCCACTATAGTGTCGAGTTAAAGGCTCACATTTTGAGCCTTTCCAGATTTGAGGTGTGGTTACGTGAGGGATCTCGCGATGGCAAACGCACGCTGGACCGAAAGAACATGCAACTTTGCTGCATGGCCAGGCTGAGGCTATCAATAGCGGCTTGTTTGGTTCGTATGCAACACCTTGCGATCGCCCCATATAGGATAGTTTCAAAATTGATCAGCAAGACTTCTTGAATGATCCCTTCTTTGAATCCTTCACATACACGGTATACTGGTATATCATGAGTTTTGCTCTTCATTTATGAAGTCAAGTCGTCCACCATTCTTCTCTCATCATGTCCATGCCTGTTTGGTACTCGCGCTCTAAGTCACATTTCCAGAAAACTTATTGCTTGCACGCGACAACTATCAGAAGGCTCAATCAGCTTGGCCCGTTCATGGTGTACCAGCCACTCGTGGTTGAGTAGATAAGCAAACGTCCCGTCAGCAGATGATTTTGTTTCTACACATGGGGGAACATCGTCTAACCAGCCAGACCCTCAATGTCCTCATACCCATAAGCATGGATATATTACCCATTGGCCAAGGCAGCTCAGACGACAACAATTCTGCACCATTTTCATGGGTCAATTTTAAGGGTCTTTCGGCTGAAGACCAAGTTTTCTGCAAGGTACCCATCCAGCAGCTTGGGTTTACTGCAGTTCTGCAGCACTTCCGCTCAAGGAATAGCACCTATGGAGGCTCCTTGTCGGCTCGTTCACTGGACAAGATTTCAGATGCTCGGCGACAAAAACGACCCCTGGTGAGGGTCCTTGCGGGATGGTCGTCAGATTCCCGTGGGATCGATGACCATGAACCCATTGAAAAAACCATGATCCCACGTCTTGACCATGGCACAATATGGTTTTATGACCTTTGATGTGTGTTGTATATATATATATATTATTTATGTTTCAAGCCCAGTTCTTCCAAGGATTTCAGTTCAATCGCCTTGCTAGTCCATGCCGTGTCTTCCATGAGAGCGACATGTTCGTTTTGTCCTTATGCTTGCTGCTCAAAACTCACCTTAACTGTCACCAGTTGAAAGTTGAAACGTATTTTATATGTAGTTATTAGTTATTAGTTTTAAGTATATATTGATATCTTGCATCTTATTGCCATGTTACTATCCCCCTTTGTTCCTGAATCATGAAAGGTGTCACCGTAGTTTTCCTGAAAAAGAGTTCACTATGTTTACTAATTGTCATACACTCTAGTTGTTTCACCAATCATATATCATGATGTTTTTTACCATGTTTTACCTCAAACATCCACCCAGGTTGGTTTTCATCCACATGTTTCACCATGTTTCATCATGTGTTCCAAGAGAAAACTGCCATGTTTCAACGTTTAATTCACCATTGTTCATTGTTCATCCATTTTCACCATGTTTTCACCATTTGTTCACTATGTGTTCACCATTTTTCCCCAAGGATTTCCTCCCTGGACCTCCCTCCCACCCACATCAGCACCGCCCTCGAGGACCCGGCCCGGAAGATCGTGGTGGCCAGCGGCGCGCTGACCTCGCGCCAGATGCGGCGCATCGCCGAGGTGTGTGGGGAAGGATTGGTCTTTTTACTGGTGCTAACGTAGGGAATGGATGGGTTGCTGGGGGTTGCTGGGATCATTCCCTACTAAGCACAAGTAAGTCTTGTTATAATGGATTTTAGGGGGATATAACATGATATAACCATCATCAACCTTTAGCATAGACGGCTAGACTCCTGGAGAGCGATGGAGAGATCATAAACCTTCAACAATAAGGATATGATGGAATTTAGAGAGTTTAATGGGATTTGTTCATTTTTTTAATGGGATTTTTAATTATCAGCAATGGCGATGTAATGGGATTCGACAATCGCCTTCCTGGAACCCATTGAAATCCCATCATTTTTTCCAGACCACAACAAACAATCCTGTGGTAAATTACCATAGTTATGGTATAGATGGACCATTTATAGATGATAAGCACACGATGATTTACCTATTAAAAATATTGATTTTTTCCATATATGGCTATGTTAGCTGACCAGAGGGTAGGGGATTTACAATTTAGCCAGTCATATACCCAGTCCGAATCGGAAATACAATCACAATGAGGATACTTGGATGTGCGGGACCCAGTTAGGTTTCCGTTGTGGTGTAACATGTTATAACCATAGGTGGCTTCGATTTCTGGGATTATGCCCAGTAGTATGTCGTACGGGGTATTAGTTGTTTCGTACTTACTAACTGGGATGCATCTTGGAACCCTGCGAGTCCAATAAGCTGAGAAGGTATGTTACAGGCCCAAGCTATTTTCAAAAGGTACTGCAATTGAATCCACAAGGACTAAGAAATGGGTAATTCGGGGGTACCCTATTTTCAATGAAGTAATCTCTTGAGATCGATGGGCGCTCAGAGAGTGGTTTCCTAATCGAAGAAATGGGTGTGTCCAAAACTTAGGCCCTGAGTCCACCAGTTAATCGATGTTAATCATCAGATTCCTAAAATCAGTCGCACCCAAATCAATGCACTGAGTCCATGGCTAGGTCATGGCTAGTTAGAATCCCTTATGATTGGGATGAGGTAAAATTATATCAACTATCTCACTGAAGGTAGCATTGGTATGGGCCAAGGTGCAATTTTGGTAGGTGCTTCAAGTTCCGGCCATCCATTCTTGGGTGTCCTCAATCCCAGGAAACGAGGTCCCGGGACGTTGCTTCATGTTTGATCTCTGTTGCTTCAGAACAACCAAAGAATTGGATGGGGACTCTAAAAACATGTAAAAACCATCAAACATCATCAAACATCAAACATCCATGGGTTTGATATGATTCAAGTTTGATGCCATTTTTTCATATTTGTGTCCCTCAACTCCATCCAAAAGTTCACCAGCTCGCCCTGTCAGGAAGAGGCTGTGCCGGGGACTGAGAATCTCACGGCACCATTGCCGCTCGGATCAACGGAAAATCGCCATGGGTTCGATGGGTTCAACTAATCCGGGATGTGACATTGCCAATATGGTACAGTTATGGCCATTTATCAGTTATAAGTACTTATAACATCTTATTAACCCCATTTATAGAATGTATAATCCCATTTATAACCAGTTATAACTGGTAAATGGCCAATATGGTACTGACAGAGGGTGTGTATTTAGCATAGCTTTGGAGGTGCCAAGTGTTGTTTGAATAGCATAGCGTATGTCAAGTGGGAACGCCCTGGGAGAGCAGTTATGAGAGTTGTTTGACCAGTTGGATTTTGTGAGGAGTGAAAGCTTGATGCTGGGCATAGTCCATCAGTTTCCCTGACTGACCGCACATTGCAAAAAGGCTTACGTTGGACCATGTTCTTAAGATGCATGAACCGGAAGTAATCTCCAAAATATGCGTATACTGTACAGGATTTACAGCACATTTTCTTTGCATTCATGTTTATGCCAATTTTTAATACATAATTCATAATTCATAAGTGGTTATTGTATGAACGTGTTCACGGCAGATACTATACCCTCCGGCAACTGATTTTCACAGCTAAAAACCTCCATTTAGTTCGGGGATTTCCGAGATAATCATACATGATTACGATGATTACCAATGGATAGTTCCATCAATCACCATTATAATGCACCATTATATAATCACAATTATTCATCATTATTCACATATATTCACCATTCCTAACCACTATCAACCATTATTAACTACTGGTAACAACTATTAACCACTATTAACCACTATTAAAGCCTTGATTTTCCATGATTTTCCATGATGTTCCCATGTTGCTTAAGTCCCAACATTTCCCAAGGACAGTGGACGAGCGGAAGCTGGTGGATTTGCTTCAGTCCATGGCCGCGAAGGTCGGGGGATCCTACCATTGATTTTTTTCGCATCGAAATTTACAGGAAACCATGGCATTCATTGGATTTCATTAGGACCTTTATAGGCCTTCCGGGTGGATTTTTCCTTAGACTGGTCCGTTTTTTTCCATTCAACCATTCAGAGACAGTGATATCATTGAAAGATCTAGTAGTTACACGCCTCGACCGTAGTTCCACGACTTTGTTTTGGTGTGCCCTGGTTGTGGGAATAGGGTTCTTGCCCTTCAGCTACCAAAAATATAGGCGCCTTGACCATGTGGCTACGAGTCAAACATAGTCAAACCCCTGGCGCTACTAGGTACTGTACCCCAAAAAGGCTGGTAAATGGATGTTTATTCATCGCTATGCATGGTAATGATAGGTTTTGAGCCATCCCAAAATATAAGTCAAGTTGAGCCAACCCCCCTGGCACCCTTGAGTGATCCATTATTCATGGCAGGCTGCACAACGCTTCCCATCCATGAGTGTCTCGGCCAGCTCCAAGACATGTTGGTGATGACATCACCAACAGCTCTGTGATATGACACCTAGATATTCCATGTAATTCCGAAGTAGATAGAACATGGAATTGTCAAACATGATGTAACTTATTATTGTTGAAAAATATGACACACATACATACAAAAATATGTATATATACATATGATTCGACAATGTATGATAATGTATGGTAAATATTATTGGTTAGTGACGTGGTCCATCATTTGGTGCCGCTTGCTGCGCGCGGCACCGCTGCTTGGGTGGCTTGTGTTTTCTGGACGGAGGTTGCGTTTTCCTGTTTACGGCCTAGATGATTACCATATGATCTTCAAATTTAATCCTGTCACAATGGAGTCTTCACATCAATTGCGTTAAAATACAGTTTCTCATGCAGTTTCTCTTGCAGTTTCTCTTGTATCACAATAATTACAGAAAAATCATGTTTGTTACCCTTTGGTAAATTAACATAGACCCTGAAAATAGCCTAGTTTTAATGGTTTCACTAATCTTCCAACCCCGACAACTGCCAGGGTCTATGTTAATTTACCAGAGGGTATCCTTGTTTAATAGATCTTAAGTATTTGTCTATATTGACTTGCCATCCGTTCTTCAAATCTTCCTGGCGTCCCCGCATCATGGCATCCCCGCTTGGCGGCTCCGAGGCGATTGCTTCCGCGGCTTGGATCCGGACAGGGTGCCTCGGCGATGGTAACAAGATGATGGTTGCCTTATTAACCATCATCAACCACCATTAACCATCATTAATCACCATGAACCATCATTGTAATCATCATAAATCACCATGAATCATCATTAATTATCATTAATCACCATTAACCATTGATTTCCCATCATTAATGCTGGTTGGTGGTGACTGGAACCATGGAACTTTTTATGACTTTCCCATCACATTGGGAATATCATCATCCCAACTGACGAACTCCATCATTTTTCAGAGGGGTTGTTTTACCACCAACCAGATAAAGTCATTTGTTCAGTTGTGAATTTTGATCCATTGATTCATTGATTCATTGATGCATGTATGGGGTGTTGATGATGATGATGATGATGTTGTTGTTGATGATGATGATGATGGACATATCGTTATATATGTAATATGTACATGTTATGGTTTTGATTGTGGTGATGTTCAGAAAGTTACGAGTATCAAGTCACTCCTTGTGACATGTCTCAACTCGCTGGAGAGCTATAACGGCTTCAGGGAGGGCCCCTGTGCGTTCAGAGAATCTGCAACATATTTGAACAGTCCCCTCCCCCTATATATTGAACACCTTAAGAAACCATGGTTTAGTAGAGGGTTATAGGATGTTATAGGGGTGTGTGATATTAGGCTATGGGATTCATGGACTTTTTGGTAGATTTAGGATGATTTAGGAGAAGTTTTTCATGGAGCATCTGCCGACATGCTTTCTGCCTTAAGCGTCCCACACCTTGGAACGCTGCGAGCATAAGCGAGGATGGAACAAATGGACCCAACATAGGAATGCTGCAAGATCAGTGTGACTTGAACATCTTGAACACGCAGTTGTCTACAGATGGTGGCTGCCGGCTCACTGCCTTCCTATTTTTTTTCCTGGCCATGTATGGCCATGTCCCATGACTCAGGATGGGAAAATTGACCTGTCGGAGTTGCGCTACTTTTTTCGCACCTGTGGGCAGACAGATGTAGTTGCCGAACTTTGGTTGCACAAGTCCTCCAAGTCGTCCCATGATGGCATAGGTGACTCATGGTGATTCTTTCCGAGACCAGGCGGAAAGAACATGAAAAATCATGAGCCGTCTCAAAATAAAATGATCCTTCTGAACAACTTGGAAAATTCGTGAAACTTCTGAACCACCCAAATGTCTTTCCAACGTGTTTCCATCCCGTCCCCTGTTTTTTGTTGGACCCAGTGCTCCTCCCGGCCGTGACCTTCCAAGGATGGTTTTTGGAAGTTGCTGGACCGCAACCGCAGCGAATTTCTGGACTATGATCTTCTGGCAGGGACCGTGGGTGAAGGATTTGTGAGGGAAACGATGACATTTCAGGGATATGTGATTGGAAGTCATATAGTTTTCATGTTCATTTTTATAAAAGGAAAGAGTGCCGGTAAAATTTCCTGGGAGTGAATGTCTGGAGCAGATTGGATTGTGACTTTCTTATTATTGAATCGCAGCCAAGTTGTGGGAAACGAAGTTGGAGCAGCCTGGTTGGGCCTTGTTTCACCAGTGTATCTTCTCAAAGAGACTGTGGCTGCAGGCTGCACTTCCCAAGTGGGGGCTGTTCAAAGGTTGACAAACGCGTCTGTAAAATCCACCGTTATAGATGATTTTCCCATTAAAACCCTGCATTTTTACGGGGTTATCCAGCAAACCACAGTTTGATTGCTGGAGGGTACAATCATTTTTTTTGTTGCCTCTTTCTCGAAAAAATCATGCGGGCATCCCAGCCCCAAAAGCGCCCCCAAAAATGGGTTGTCTTCAACGCTTTGGACCCCCAAGGTCTTCTTGTTGATTTTCATTTACTTGCTTTGCCCCAATTCACATTACAACTTGGGTGCCAATTTCTGCTGATCCAATCAGATTATTGAAATCCCCATTTGGGCGGGTCATACTAGAATTTTCGCTGGTTACCAGCCAGTACACTGCTGTTATATGCCCATTGGAACGCTTCATCATATACCTAAAAGATCCTTTCGAAAAAATGGGCAGCCTTCATAAATCCGGATGAAATTGATGGTAAAATCACAATTGTTTGATGTTTGAATCAACCATCAAATTGATAATCCTCAAAATTCATCAAAATTCCCCATTGTTTGATGCTTGAGCCGGTCAGACGTTCAACGAAAATCATGATGTATGGTGATTTGATAAACATGTTACGGGTTTGGTCGCCATGTTTGGTCGCTGAGTTCCAATTTGTGATGGTTAAATCTCCATCGCTTGCTGCTTACCCCGGCAATCGGCAATGGGTCGGTGGAAGGTGAGTTTCATGCGGCCCTTTCTGGTGGCTGCCTATTCAGGGGCCAAGCCAAGGCGTTGACGTCGAAGGGATTATATGGATCTGGGTAAATTATAACGACCTCACTGCGACCTCACTGGAATCATGGTTAATAAGGGAAATCATCCCCAAATGGCCTTAATTCAGGTTAGTGAATTATTATAATTTACCCAGATGGATTATGGGGATTATGAAAAGGCTCATAATTCACGTCAGCTCTAAATAGATTCATCCCGCTGGCCGTATGATTCTCCAGATAATTTTGAGGTGAATTATGATAATTCAGCCAAGATTGATTTAGTATGATCTAGTGGAAGATTCTCTTGGATTGTTAATTTAATTGGAAGATGTGGGAAGTGTAATTCAATGCTGTGATTTGGTGGAAGATCTGCAGAAAACGATTTGAATAGAATGGGGTTGTCTCAAACAAATGCAATTTCAATATAGGTAATCATTGCGAAATACAGATCGCCGAACAAATCAGGACTGGGAATTGTTATAGTTTGGCTTTGTCTCGAAATGTGAGGGCTGAGGGATACTGGATATTGATGGATATATTGGAACTCCGGATGCCCTATTCAGGCTGTACCGGGAAAATGATCATCAACCAATGGGATTTTAGTGTGACATTCGCATGTTCCCGGAATCCCCCAGTGATGACGACATGAGAATCGCCACGGATCCGAAGGGTACATCATGGTTCATCAAACATGTTATAACATGTTCAAAGCAACCTTTCCCCATCACATCAGGCCACCAGTGAAGGAAACGGTCACTGAAAACCGTGCTGCGCTCATCGCACTGGCCCTTTGGTGGTTGATTGGTGGACTGGAGAGCTTCAACCGTGTTGTTACCAAGGTGAAACGCTGAAAACAATGTTTGCACCCAGCAAATTTAGCATGGAACTTACACTTCGCCTTTTTCATCCTTTTTCGATGATATGAAAAAAATGTTAAAACAATTTGTTGTGGAGATGTTGCTCAGACGACACTAGAGGGGAAGGATTTGGGCAAGTTGAAGCGCCTCATTTCCCTGACAAATTTTCAGCTCTCACCCGCAGCGGGTGGTGAAATTGAGGTCAAGGAAGACTTTGAGGAGCTGCTGCTTGCGGTGAAACAAAAGGCCAGCACGTGAGGCTTCCATTTCGATCCTTATTGCGGAAATGATCTCACCATGATAGACTCATGATCCGCATTGCGGGGTCATCTCCAAAATTTGCCAAAGTCAAATGTGGTATAAAACCAACATAGATTCACCCACTGGTTGTTTGATGAAAAAGCGTAATCACCCCACATTGAATTTGGATGGGACACCGGCCCGGAAGCGATTTTTCCCACTTCAATGTTTTTCAAGTGTCAATTGGCCATGAACCCCATCAATTCATATATATATATATATAATTATATATGTAATTATATATATATATATTCTCATCAAACCTAAACGTCATCAAATCTCACCAGATCCCATGAGCCCCCCTATCCAATCCCCATCCAATGCCCATGACAGACCCATCTTCTCCCCGGTCCCCTCCGGTCCCAGGCGCGAGGCTCGCTGAAGCCCCGGAAGGCCTTCAGGACCATCGGACTGCCCGGCCGGGATCACATCGGCCTGAAAGAGATCCTTGGATGGGGACCTGGTGAACCTGGTGGACCTGGGTGCCGACCTGGATGTTGAAACAGACCGGAGGGCTGGATGGATGGAAGGGTGAAAAATATGGTGCTAAGATGCCATCAGCTGAAGATCGTTTAGAACAGTTTTTGCGTGGAAATGGAAATAATTAGAACAGTTTGACCCTGTAAATGGTCGACCATGTTGGGTGGAAATGAGTGTTGCAAAAAAAAACATCATCTACAACAAAAACAATAACAGATATAACAGATGCGGGTTACTAAAATCGCG
>Ga0126342_10015738_pt1 | contig 13229 bp, 6 predicted proteins | sample Cyp1metagenome_FD_92528 | JGI IMG/M metagenome (GOLD analysis project Ga0126342, IMG submission 92528) | Coral microbial communities from Lord Howe Island, Old Settlement Bay, Australia - Cyphastrea 1 metagenome | ecosystem: Host-associated > Invertebrates > Cnidaria > Coral ...
ATGATATATATATACAATATATATATATATTATATAATATATAATATATATAATATATATATATACAATATATATATATAATATATAATATATATAATATATATATATACAATATATATATATAATATATAATATATATATAATATATATAATATATAAAATATATATAATATATAATATATATATAGTGTATATATATATATATATATCATAATATATATATACAATATATATATATATATAGTACATTAAGATCATATGAAAAAAAGGATGAAACATCGAACATTCTATATCCATAACATCATATAAAAAATGGGATTAAATCTCCCCATTTTCTTTGTTTGGACGTCGTCCTCGTCCCGTTAGGAAACCTTGCGTTATCCGAAGCCGTTGATCATCGGATGCGGCCTCGTCTTCTTCCAACAGGTGGAACAGATCGGAAATGGAGCAGAACTGTGCAGTTCAACTTATGATTATTGGGAAATCTATGGTGAAACTATGGTTTCTCTATGGCTAATCTATGCTGAATCTATGGTTAGTTTGTGGTTAATAATGGATAATCTATGGTGAATAATGGGTAATCTATGGTTATATAATGGTTAAACATGGTTAAACATTGTTAATCATGGTTAAGGATGGTTAATAATGGCTATAATGATTGTTATCATATTGGTTAATAATGGTTAATATAATGGTTAATATAATGGTTAGTATAATGGTTATCATATTGGTTAATAATGATTAATATAATGGTTAATAATGGCTATAACAAGGGTTATAATATTGGTTAATAATGGTTAATTATAGTTAATGGTTATCATAATGGTTGAAAATGGTATCAACCAGTTTATGATCATCTACCAACCTACTTGGAGGGTCTACAAATGGTGATGACATTTGATGATCATTGCGAGGTACCTGGACTGGAAACGATGGGATGGCACCTGAAAAGTGTGGTCCCGATGGTGGTTTTCTTGGTGGATAATTGTAATTTTGGCATCCATGTTAACTTTACGGTGTGTAAGAAGATCATTGGAGCTTGGAGTAACCGGAGTAACCCACACGTGTCTGGAATCTGACACTTTCTAATTGGGTTGGTTGATGATGTTGACACCCACTTGGGACCTGGTCTCCCGGTGAAAAGGGTCAAAAGTTGATGATTTTAAGATTCATATCACATTCATCAACTTGCAAACACATACAAAAACATGTTTTACCACTGTGCATAGAGATCACCCTCTGGGAAACTAACATAACTATGGAAAGATCCACCATTTTATAGCTGGTAAAATTCAATATTTCTATGGCCATTTTCCATGTCGCTATGTAGAAAATTACCAGAGGGTAACCATCGAACGAAATTCTGGGGGTTCAACATTTGTACAATGGAAGCCATGGAGGCGAAGTTTTGGATTTTGCACCTGATGTGGCCAGTTTTGCTTTCCACGGATTGATATAATTTTTCTAGAGATGTCTATTTTTTTTTATCATCTACAGTATAGAGTGGCTTTCAGATCACTAGTATGGCAGTGGTTCACCATTTATGTCTGAAATAAATGTCTATAGATTTAAAAAAAACTGGTAATTTGTTACAGTTCGCTATTTTATTCATCACCCTAATATTTATAGTTGATTTACCCTCTGGTAATTTAACATAGCTATAGAAAATCACCATTTTCAATGGGAAAATCCACTATAAATGGTCATGTTCAATAGCTATGTTAGTTTACCAGAGGGTACCCATTCGAAATGGTGGATGTTTCCATCTCCCATGAAGCGGTCCTCGCCAAGAGGGACATCCCAGTTGTGGGATCTCAGCGGCGTCGCCAGCGTTGCCAGGTCACAGGTCAGCCATCCGTTTTGATCTTCGCCACCGACATCTTTAAGGCGAGAAAAGCCCATGGCATGGAGCGTCGGACTAAGCCGGAAGCGGATGTGATTGATGGAAGGAATTGTTATGGAGAATCTATGGAGAATCTATGATTAATCTATGGTTCATACTGTAGACACCTATGTTTTAAGGCTTGGTTTCTGCTGATTCATCAAAGTTTGGGGGTTGTCAGCAGCTTTTGACCGATTTTTGGATACCTTCAAAATATACCCATCAGAAAACACACATGTTCTCCATGGAAATCAGTGTTTCTCAGTGTTTCTCCATGCTTTCAGTTTTTAAATCATTATTTTTCATCATTTTTCATCAGTTTTTCACCATTTTTCATCATTTTCACCATAAAAATCCAGTTTTTCACCATTTTTCACCACTTTTCATCCAGTCGTCCCGGTGGTTAAAACCCCATGTCCCTTCTCCAGAGCGCCGGCTTCGCCGGCGCGGCGGCGCTGAGCTCCGTGGGAGTGGGCCTGGTGACTTGTCGGCATTTAGGGTGTGATAGGATGGTGAGTTGGGGGTTAAAAAAACGTTGGATGTTAGTAGTTAAAACCCAGTAACAACATCCTATCATAGTTGAAATACACTACTAAACTATGGTTGTTAAACCCCAACACGTTTAATATTTTTTGTTAAACCCAACTCAACTATGGTTGTTAACTATGGTTGTTACATGTTATATCCCAACAACATATGCCAACTTAATAAGCCCCAAAATCCCAAAGTGAGATGGGGATTCAACTTTGCTAATGGATGTAGACCCTCCGTTTGTAGCCATAAAATTGCTATTTGACCCCTAGATGTTTGTTTTTTTTCTTTAATGACCACCTTTTAGCAATTTGAATAGGTACTTGCGGCAGCCTAGGTTGATGGATGTTAATGGATCGTTTTCGGATGCAAACAACCTTTTTTGGAGCGATATAAAAGCCCATGGGAGCCATCACTAATTGGCGCAGATACGTGCCAAACCGGGTGGCCATGTTGGCTGGGTATAGACTAGAATCGGGACTCAGAATGGCAACAAAACGCGGAATAACCATAAAAAAAGCCATGTGTATGCCATGTGTTATAATTAGTTATAATCATCATACTAACATGATGTAACCATTATATAGCCATTACACAACCATTTCTTAATAGCATAAAATTTATAAACTACTGAGCCATGTGGGTCAATTCTAACGGCCCCACTGTTCTCCCTCATTGAGATCATGCGTACCGGGGGGGTATCGTCAAATGGCCCAGCTTTTCGGGTTAGTTAAATAAGATCAGTTGCCCATATATACAATGGTTATTAAGTTATATTTATATAACATATTTTGCCAATATACCATATACATATATTATATATTTAAAATTATAATATATATATATACCCTCTGGTTATTTAACATAGCCATGGTATAGATGGTCCATAGAAATAGATGGCTTACCTATTAATAGCATGGTGATTTTCCATGGCTATGTTAAATAACCAGATGGTATATATATAATTTTAAATATATTATTATATATGTATACTGTATATGGTATATTGGCAAAATATGTTATATAAATATAACTTAATAACCATGGTATATATATGGCAAAATATGGTCATTTTTCGGGTTTATCTGGTTAAATATGATCATAATGGAATATATATCCAGTTGATATCACCATTATAACCACTGAATAACCATTGATTTTATTCACCATGATATATCCATTATATAGCCATGAAATATCCATGATAGAACCATTATATAACCATAGATGAACCATGAAATTCTGAACGTCACCATAGATTAAGCAGTATCAATCACTATGAAATCCATAGATCAACCATAGATTTTCCATAGATGTTCCATAGATTTCATTATATAACCATTATATAACCATTATATAACCATTATATAACCATAGTGTCACCATAGATTTTCCATAGATTACCCATAGATTCTCAGATGTTAACCACGGATTATCCATCATATATAACCATAGATTCTCCATAATTTACCATAGTTTCACCATAGAATAGCCATTAATATAAGTTATAGATTATCTATAGATTCTCCACATTACAACTCCTTATATAACCATTAACCATAGATTAACCGCAAACTAACCATACATTAACCATAGATTACCCATCAGATCACAATTCCTTATATAGCCATGGAATTCATCATGAAACTCACCATTAGGATAGCCATTATTAACCAATACCAACCATTATCATGGCCATTATTCACCATGGTTATATAATTATTCCATTATATAACCATTATACAACCATTATATAACCATAGATGATCCATGAAATTCACCAGAGATATTACCATAGATTCTCCATTATTCCATAGAAATTCACCATAGAAATTCACCATAACTTACCCCACATCTGTTTTTCCCACGGACGCCGATGTTACGTGGCCCCCCAAAGGTCAAGTTGTTGGCCACGTCCTTCACCGCCTTCAAAGTGGATCAGTGACCAGGGAAAGTCATGGAGAAGTCATGGGAAACCTGTGAAAATCATGGGAAAACCACCAAAAAGATGGGAACACATGTTGGCAAATGTGTGTTTTTTTTCGAAAAACAGCAGATGTTCTGGCACTTGTTGAGTTGTTGATGTGTGTGTTTTTTGTTTGTCAAGATATGGTATTTGGAGAGTGAACGGAATGGTGAAGAGTTTCTTACAACTTTAAAATATTGGGCTATTTGAGATTGGTCATTTGTTGGGACCATTTGACCAAGAGGAACATTGATTCCCAAAGTAAAGCATGGAACATCCACCATGTCGATCATTAGATAGTTTACTTGGTGGCTCATCCCACTTGGTAAGTGGGTTATAATCCCAGTTATAAATGGGATAAGTAGGGTTAATCCACTTATAACTGGGGTTATAACCCACTTACTAAGTGGGATGAGCCACCAAGTAGTTATGGTTAAAGTATGATGGTTGTCTATGTTTTTGTTGGTTATACACCATACTAAAGTCATTCCATGTCTTTTCCCAACAAACGTGTCTTCTGGTTGGTGATTTCAAACATGACTTTTATTTTCCATTTCATATATGGGATAATCCCAACTCCATTGACGAAGTCATATTTTTCAAGATGGTTAAAATCACCAACCAGCAATCTATGTATTGTGTTTTCATGACATATTCCATATATTACACCATATCCCATGACATATTCCCATGATAATCCCATGACAAATCCCATTCGAATCCCAAGAACACCATTAATATTCTTTCACCATTATAGTCAATGTATTTCACCATAATCCCCAATATTTCAACATTCATATTCCCATCATTTTCCCATCATGTAATCCTCTTCGGTGGATCCAGGTACGGCCGACGGCAATTGTTGTTGTGGGGAATTGCTGCTTGGCACCTGGGAGGAGCTGCTTGTTGTTTTTGGGGTAAAAAATGGGAATAGAAATCCTGGTGTACATCATGACTTGTATTATATGTATATGTATTAATACATAGATATTCATATATATATAATATGATATTTATATTGATATTCCTAGAAGTGACTCCAAATCATGTACTGTTCCTTTTTTTGATGAATCTCTTGTTTTTTCACCAGGTTTTCCCGCGGTCCAAAATTTGAATGAAGGGATTATTTCCAGGAAACACCCACGTTTGATTGTAAAAACAACTCAAATTCATGATGGTCCAATCCATGTTTAAAAATCTAACCCTTCGCGTTATTATATGCGTTTGCTCAACTCCATTACCATTCATTGTTTTTCGGTCTGACCAACATATCCAGACATGTTTTTTCTGGCGGAGCCTCCGTGAAAACTGATGTTGTTCCAAAGATGTTTGACTTTGCTGCTGACCCAATGGAAAATGGCCCATAGAAATAGATGGTTTACCTATTAAAAATGGTGATTTTCCATGGCTATGTTAAATATCCAGATGGTATTCCTATCACTGACTAGACATAATGGACCCTGTCACAATGTATTTGTTGGGTGAATCCTCCCCGTCTGAGATTACGTTGCGACCTCACGTCGTGACGTATCTTTTTTATGATTGGATTGCGGGTATGAGAACTATCCGAAGACCACTGAACTATTCAGGTAATTGAACTAGAAATTAGTACATATTAGTACGGTATATCATAGTATATCCATACTTATCCAGTATTAGTTGGTTATAGTTGGATGAACCAAACAAAAAGGATGGATCACTGGACATAATCCCGTCCCCCCGAGCTCAACTCATGATTTTCGGGGTGTGTTTGATGTTAGGGTCAAATGGGATATAGTTGATATATATATAACTATATATTGATATTTATATTTAGATAACATAAAACTAGATGGGTTGATGGTTACAACATATTGCTTAATGGGTTTAACACCAGTTGATTTTTTTTGATATATTTAGACAACTTGATTGTTGCTCCCCTGTTGGTTGATGATGGGATCATTCCTCTTTTTTTGCAGGGGATTACTGCGTTGGATTAGTCACAACTTCTCCAGTATTTGTTGGTTATAGTTATAGTTGATGAAAAACCACAGTTTTTATGGTTGAATTGGTATATCTATACTTATCCAGTATGAAACAAAGTTGGTTATAGTTGATTCCACCATTTTGATGGACCAATAACTGTTAATTAACCATATTACCCTCTGGTAAACTAACGTAACTATGGAAAGATCCACCATTTTATAGCTGGGAAATTCCACTATTTCACTGGCAATTTTCCATGTCGCTTTTTGTATGATTACCAGGCCGGGTAACTATTATTAACCATAGATTATCCATATATCAACCATAGATTAACCATAGATTCTCAGATGTTAACCACGGATTATCCATCATATATAACCATAGATTCTCCACAATTTACCATAGTTTCACCATAGATTAACCATAGATTATCCATAGATTATCCATATATTCACCATATATTCACCATATATTCACCATATGATCCATTAAGATTCCAATGCTTATCCCATTAACCATAGATTACCAGAGAGTAAATCATACTAAACTGCCACCATTTCGATGGTTTTTTTCTGGGGGATTCCTTCGAGGCCGGCATGATCTTAGCCTTGGCCATGCTGGGCACCGCCTTCAGCTTCCGCCATGTGGAAAATGGAGAGGCCGGAAAACATAGGAAAACCATAGGAAAACCATAGGAAAACCATAGGTAAACCACACAAAAATTGTGATTTCAGCTGTAACATGGGCATTTCCATGGGATTTGCGCTGAGAACGAAGTTGGTGATAACGAATTATGAAAGGAACCGTGGTGATTTCATGGGATATGATTCATGGATATTAATCTTTCTGGTGCTAAACGCAGGGAATGGATGGGTTGCTGGGGGTTGCTGGGATGATGACATTACTAGTGATGACTGGGATCATTCCGTCATTCCCGGCGTTTAGCACCAGTAAGTAATGGGATATAATCACACATATTCAAGGTGGGTGTCTCGAAATGTTCATTTTTATGGGGAATCCAATGGTGATCTAATTGGATTCTTGGGGAAGCCAAAGGAGATTTCTCCAGCATTTTTTTCAATAGAATTCTACTGACAGTTAGTGATCAAAGAGGGATTAGGTTGCTCATTTTCCCCCCATTTATTGGGTGATATAACTATAGAGCCATAGATGCATCCTTCATAGAAATTGGGGAGCTGAACATGAGACTCTGAGCCACAATTTTTTTGCATCACCCATTCATGAACTTACTGGTGCTAAACGCAGGAAATTTCGGGGAATGATCCCAGTCATCACTAGTAATAATCATCCGAGCAACCCCCAGCAACCCATCCATTCCCTACGTTTAGTACCAGTAAGTGAATGATCATCCCTCCAACTAACATCAATCCAGCCATGTTTGTGGCTTGAATACTTTCCTTTTGATTCTCAGGGTCCCAGGGTGTCTGGGCGGATGGTGACTGAAATTTTTCGGACTTCTGCAACTAAGGGATATACCCTCTGGTAAACATGCATAAAACTATGGAACGATCCACCATTGTTCATGGGAAACTCACTATTTCGACTGGGCCATTTTCAATAGCTTTTTGATGCTTTTTGTATGTTTACCAGGCCGGGTAGCTAAGAAATCTTCAGGTCCTGGCTGTTGAAATTTGGGCCCACAATGTCATCAGGCACATGGGGGACCGGTCCCTTTTCATGGCCCACGTGTGGAAAGTCACTCCACAAGACTTACCCTCTGGATCCCTCTGGTAAACTAACATGGCTATGGAAAATCACCATCCTTAATAGGTAAATCAACTATAAATGGGCTATTTTCTATAGCTATACGAGATATATGTTAAATTACCAGAGGGTATGCGATGCAAACCCCCAAAAAAAGCCGGAGCAAACGGAGACTCATTTTGGTCAGTTTATGGGTGCTCGGGTACCCCTCTTACTTTATCCTATCTTCCAATATGGACAAAGGATGACAAAGGTATCACTGTATCACCATTATTCTTGGTTTAATCCACAAAGAATCTTTGAACAAACCCATGTATCCAGGTCATCAGGTCATTGTTTTTCTCAGTGAACTCTGACCTTTGCCACAGCCTCGTCAGGTGTCAATTCCTAGGGGTTGGGCCATCGTCACGGCAACTTGTCACAGTGCAGGCTGCATTTCTTTGTTCATGTACCCTCTGGTAAACGTTTACATAACTATGGAAAATCACAATTTTTAATGGGTAAATCAACTATAAATGGGCCATTTTCAATAGCAAACTGTTAAATTACTAGAGGGTTTTGAATGCATCATTTTACGGCATGTTTGATTGTGTCACTGGGCAGATGATCTTTCTGATGGTTGCAACCCCTGTTTTTATTAGGCCATTGATGATCGGCCATGCGATTTTGGGCACCCTATTTTCAGACAACTCCACATCAGGCCCCGCTCCAAAAAAAACAGTTCAATGATGGGCTTTTACCCTCTGGTAAACTAACATAGCTATGGAAAATCACCATTTTCAATGGGTAAATCCACTATAAATGGCAATTTTCAATAGCTATGTAACAAATTACCAGAGGGTATCCAGTGGATGGGGAAACGGAACAAATGTGGCGGTCCAGCTGGCAAAGTCGTGGGTTTTTTCGTCATCAGTGCGCACGTTTTTTTTCGATTTACATCTTGCATATCTCCATAGTCAAAATTGGGGTACCTAAACACAGGATGCTCATTACCAAGAATTTGAAATTTTCGTCCCTGGGCCTTTGATTTTGGCCCAGACCCATGTGTATTTGTCTGAACTTGAAGTATCGGGTATAGCATGGTTGGTATTATTCCAACGATGGTTTTTGATAGTAACCACATGGATCATTTACAACCACACCCACGTTAGCTCAATTGACCGTTGAAGAACAACAGAACACTCTATATGGCTATGGTCAATGAAGTTGATATGATTTATTATGGTAAATCCAGTCAATATGTGTTTGGTTATGCTTATGGTTGAGTTAGCCGCTTTTTTTGTTCGCTGATCATGTCGCGTATTAAGCATCTCCGACTGGTGCCCATCCCCATTGGGGGAGGTTGTTATCGCTAGCCCTTTTCATATCAACCATGTACAAGCAAACCACAACTAGGATTAAAGGACAAATCCTAAGTATATCTAATAAACTTGAATCATGCTAACATGATATCAACACACAAGTGTTATATATAATTATATAATTATAATTATATATATAATATTTAGCAACTATCCATCTATGAATATAGCCATAGTAGCTGTTTTATTAACGTACCATGCATAGATCTCATGATCCCGTACCAACCAAATCATGTCGCCGAGGTTTTGGCCTTGATGATCTACGTGAGCGCCTACCAGGTGCTGAGTTCTTGGGGAGAATTTGGAAGAAATCCTGCGACATTTGACAGGCAAAAACTATGGGGTTTTGATCGATTGAATTTCCTGAAATGATTGAAATCAGAATAGTGCGTCTATGTTTGATAAGATCATAGTGAGATCAATCAGAATGCAACCACGATAATCTTTATATAAGAAATATAAGTACTTATAATATGGGTGATGGCCAACCAAAAGGGCCCTTCAAGGCAAGTACTTTTGAGCTATATAATAAATGGATCCCGAAATCTATGTTAATTGCTCGTGTATTTGATGGTGTTTTCTTGGACTGATCTTGTTTGGGACCCTTGTACAGTAGTTAATAGTAGTTACATGTACATACTCTATGCACTTGCACTGTACATAGTCAAGAATAGTTACATGTACATACTCATTGCACGCCTGTATGATGTATTATCTACAATCAATCAATGAGTGTCTCTACATATGCATACATATTATTGTTTCTGCCTATCTTATTGACCCGAAGATGACAGATCACGTCTAAATAGTTGTTTTCTTCAATCTTGGATTTTGCACAACCCGTTGATTTGCGGATATGGGAATTGGTCAAGAATTCAAGCTCTTGGCACGTCTGAACCCGGTTATTTTCAGTTGGAACCTGCGCAACCTTTCCTTCGTCCCAGCATTGGTTGAACCTTGGTAAAACTTTGCTTATCTGGAGATGATTCCTCCGAAATCTGTCCATTCCCATAATCAAAATTTCCTATGAACATCCCCATGAATATCCGCATATTTTTCGTGGTCACCCCAATGTTTCTCGGTGAAACCCTGCCCTGGCAGGTGGGATTCGGACCTATCTCCTGGCTGATGCGACTTGGATTTGCTTTCTGTGGCTATGTCTAAACGTTCTGAATTCTATGGTCGGATGGAAAAAACGATGGGAAACAACCCACCGAAATGGGTGAATTCACCAATAAGAATGGGGATTGATATGGGATTGTGATGGATTTTACCAGAGAAAATATGGTAATTGAACCACATTTCACCAACAGAAATGGTGATTTAAAGTTGATTTCTGACAGCCAAGTTGATTTATAACTCGGGCAGCTGTGTCAAGTGTCCATAATGGGGGGGGTAGAATAAGCATCATATGGGGATATAGGGGAACAAAACAGGAATATGAAGCCATCACTTGGATTTGGGTGAAGTATCCATTTGTTGTTCCGATTGTTCAGTTAAGTCATTGGTTGGAAGACACAACAGGCAGATTTATAACTTTATAACATGTTTTAATGGCACCTTGTTCTTGAGAACATGCAAGGTAATGGGTGTATAATCACCATTTATCGGAATACCATCGGGATTTAACTGAGATAAAGCCAATCATATACTGTATGATATCTATATTCAGATTTGGGCTGAAAATGTGATATAAACATCATAATATGGTTGAAATTGGTTGAATCACCATTTCATCATTTTTTTCATTCATAAAATTCTTGAAACGCAGCCTTTTTTATGGTTGAATCGCCACTTCACCATATAACATTACCGTTGATGAACTTTACATCACCATCTCTTCCGGTGGTTCCATTGTCGGGGATCATTCGACCGTATCCCAGAATATCCCCATGATGTTCCTGGTTCATCACCTTTGTTGTTGGCGAATTATGCCTAGACCATGTTTAGATATATAATTTAATATAATGTTTATTCATGTTCGACAGATGATCAACATCATGATTCACATGTATCCCTGTACATCACCATGAAATTACCTAATATACCCCAAGTTAATCATTGTTGATGAATATCCAAGTTCCCTATGATATACAATTATATATATATGATTCCTCATTAGATTAACTTAATTTGTTTCATGGCCAAACCAAATCAATCTTCAGTAAATCAACCAATCTTCAGTGTTTCATCATTGACAAATCACTGTGACATCGTCATGAAATCACCACATATAGAATACAAATCCCAAAACACATATGGCCATTGTGGTTATATAACAAAACATATCACATATATCATGGTGATATTATGGTGTCATGGTGATATTATGATGTCACATATATTCATTTTGTATCATTTTGTTCTATATGACATCATCATATCACCGTGATACATACAGAATAAGTAAAAGTTCCCATCGTTTCTCATCTAAACTCGCCTAAACTGGCCTAAACTAAATTGCCCCTCCACACTACCATTCATCACCATTAATAATCACCATAAAACCATACATAACCAGGTAACCATTATTAACCATAAATCCGCAATCTTTTTAGGTTAATACCATACATAAAACATCATAAAACCATAAAACCATACATAATCCTCATAAACAAAAACCATACCTGGTTGGTGCTTTGGAATATTTTTTACTTTTCCACATATTCGGAGCAATAGTCCCATTTGACTAATATTTTTCAGAGGGGTAGGTCAACCACCAAGCAGATACATAACACCATTAAAATCGTTTTCGTTTGAGGATTTCCGAGATCTTCCCTCTGGGCGTGCGCGGCTCTGCGCTGTCGACGGCTGCCATGGTGGGCCGGGATGGGAGAGGATGGGAAGTTTTCGATTGGATGATGTGGGGAAACCATGGGAAACCGTTCGGGATTTCTATGGATTTCCAGGAAATTCTAGGAATTTCCTAGATAACCGTGGATTTTTTGGGATTTCTATGAAATCTTCCAGAATTTCTATGAATTTCTATGGATTCAGTGGAAGAAAAGAACAATTTTATGTTTTGATATACGTTTTGATGTTAGATCTATGAGCAATAGTCAGCCAGGGATAATGGGAAGTTTTGTTGGGCTTTGATGGAGGCAATCACAGGGAGTTCCTGGGGCGGTATGGATACACACAATTACACCACAGTAAGAACCGTGGATGTTCAATCCCGAGTTCACTTGGGATTCCATGCAATTCAGATAAAATTGCAAGCGAGTTGATGATATCATGTTCACTATTGACTGCTTGGTGCTTTGGAACATTTTTTATTTTTCCATATACTGGGAATAATCATCCCAATTGACTAATATTTTTCAGAGGGGTGGCTCAACCACCAACCAGTTGATATTTGGATTTGAGGACGAGACCTGGACAGACTATGAGAGCAACCCACCTCCAGTGCTTTTGGATCATTGATCCGAACAAAAACCGATTTGAACCTGCGTGGACAATTTGGATTCCAAACTATGTCTAGACAAGATGATTGTTTATCATATATACATATATGGTTACATTTTTCCTGGCCTTTGGGCAGTTGAATGACTCCACTTGCCGTAGCTTTATCATCTTTATCCAACGCAGCTCCGAAACCACTACATTTTCTGGACTTTCCATAAACTTCCAGCTAGTACTTTCCATATATTTCCATAATATTTCCATATATTTCCATAATATTTCCATAATATTTCCATAATATTTCCATATATTTCACAAATTTTCACAATATCCTTCTATATTTTACCAATTTTGCCCACACATATATATATAATATAAATTTATATATATATATATA
>Ga0126342_10015739_pt1 | contig 13227 bp, 11 predicted proteins | sample Cyp1metagenome_FD_92528 | JGI IMG/M metagenome (GOLD analysis project Ga0126342, IMG submission 92528) | Coral microbial communities from Lord Howe Island, Old Settlement Bay, Australia - Cyphastrea 1 metagenome | ecosystem: Host-associated > Invertebrates > Cnidaria > Coral ...
ACAGCAGCGTAGCATGACGTATGTGTGCAAGTGCATGAGAACGTACAGCAGCGTAGCATGACGTATGTGTGCAAGTGCATGAGAACGTACAGCAAATGACGCTATTATCCCACCCCACCCCACCCCACCCCCCCCTCGTCTATGACGTTGTTTTTAGTGTAATGTCAAAAACTGACAACAGCGGGGGCCCCCTCAGATGCCCGGCACCTAAAACAAGTCAAACACCCAACCATGAGAATTATCTGAGGTAGGTACGGTAGGGATGAACATTTGATGAAAAGGGAATGTCCGGAATGTCCTCCGTCTCTACCCATCTCCAAGCTTCCTCTTTTGTCTGTCCCAGGACTTCTACAGCGCGCTTCAGCATTTCACACCTGTGTTTGTTTCAGAAACAAACTCTGAGCTTACTGCAGCAACAGCACTCTGCTCAACAGGTGGGGGGCAACCCATGAACCACTTGGAATAAGTCCAGTATCAAACAGAATCTGGCCATGTTTCTACATGCACAACCTCAGGATTAATTTTAGTCGAGTCATAGTCATAGTTATTCGAGTATGAAGAGGTCTTGCGAGGCCAAGATCCTTAGGCCCTGACACTTTCATGTCTGCTGGTGCCTTCCTGAGGGCAGTGAATGGCGGTGATGGGAGCTATGCTGTGCTGCCAGTCCCACAAATGGGGCACCTGCACGTGTCACACACACACATATCCTTTCTTTGGATTCAGCACGTTGGGGTGCTGGTCAAATGCCGGAACAGAGGCAAATCCTCTCTCTCTCTCTCGCTCTCTCTTCCTTCGCAATGGAAAATTCAATTGACTTCCTGTATTTCTGAAGTTTGGGATTTGTACGAGTTCCTCTTGTATTACTGTATTGATGTTTGTTGAGGCAGTCAGACTGAACAATCTGGCCCCAAAAGACCACCCTTCGCAGCCGCACATGGTGTCAAGCTACGGCAAAGGCATGCCGAGGATTTTTTTCGCCTGGTCATAGTACCTTAGCCAAATCGGCCAAGTCATGTGTGGCAGCGTGGGGATTACACGCGCCGCTGTGTGAGCACCTAGAACAAACTCACAACAACCCACACCAATCCTCTCTCTCTCTCTCTACGGGTACCTGCATACCCATCCATCTATCCATCTATTCGAGCGATGCTGAATTACTTGTTCGCGACACGTGTCAATGTAACGCTAAGACATGAAACCATGTATATAAATAACAAAATGAATTGCCTTTAGCAGCTACAAACAAACACACCGAAAACGATGGAATGGAATGTCACAGGATAACAGAGTGCTGCAATGGTTCACCGCATTGAAGACCTTCAAAAAATAAAGCACCAAAGTCTAATACCCCCCCTGTGTAACCTATCTATCTATCCATCCATCTGGCCATCACCAAATGCATCCAAATGCCAAATGCCTGTCAATCTTTCCATGTCTGTGGTCCTCTCTCTGTCTTTGTCTCTACTGTTTCCATTAGGATCTAATTATCCACTTCGACCCCTTGCATCCGTTGATCTCCTCAATACTTCTAGTTTTTCGGTGTTTTTCGCAAATGTCTAGCAGCCTGCCAAACATGACGCGGCTGCTCCATGCTGCTTGTCTATCCCTGCTGCCGAAGCCGCTCTTTCTGCGTCGGAATCAGCTTGTAGCAACCCGCGATGGTGATGAAAACGACGATGGTCCATCCAGACATGTATATGGCCAATGATTGGTGACTGGCGTCCATGGCCTTCGTCAGTGTTGCAGCATCTCATTCAACAAACACTGCCCCAGTAAAAGCGTCCAACCCAGATTCGTAAAAGAACACATCATTAATGGATGCTGCTTGCTGTGTGGACGGATTGCTGCGTGCTGCGCATAGTCCTCTAATTTTGCAAGCGTACTTTGGACTCCCTGTCCCTTCCCCGAACTTCGTAGAAAAACAGGTTGCCGTTTCAATTAAGGTCACCGTATAAATGTCTGGAAACTTAGTTACAATCTGCCGATTCACAAATAAAACTGATCCACATCGGCACACAAATTCTTCTGTGGCGGCTTCGATTTGTGGAGCCAATACGACCAATGGCATTTTGACATATTGCTGGGGACAAGTCTGCAATCATAAACAATTGGAAAGACATGCGCATTTACAGTATCATACAGTATGATGGTATGTTGTTCCATTACTGCGGCGCACTTTAGATGTTTACATACGGCTTACTCCTCAACTATTCAACCGTATTCAACTGAAACATTGCCCTCCGAGTCACTGCTTGCAACAGTAGAGGGAGCAAAGCTGAGGCTTGGTACCTGCGTGATGCGGCAAGTGAGCACAAAAAAAAAAGTGTTTGGACGACGTTATCATCCTCACAGTCACTGCAGCATATTTTTGCACATGGAATACATAGATTAAATGTGTATATATATATTTATACACACCACGTACATACGGAATTATCGCACTGTAAATTGTATATTAATATGCAATCATTAATTATATGCATGTGTATATCCTGATTGTATGGATGTATATTATATATCCTGATTATAAAATATGCGACTCTGATCCCAAACCGTGTTTCAGGTAAATAAGCGCCACTGTCTCTTCACGGTTGCCCCACATATCATCCATATAATCCAAATTATATCATATACAAAGAAATGTATGTGCTTTACATATATATATATATATACATATCATATATACATATGTACGTATATGATCGTATGTATATATATATGATTATATTTATATTATATGCAAAATGTTGCATAATATAATATACATATTTTGAATATAATGTTGCATAATAATTAATTATTCAAAGAAATTACAGCAGGACCTCAGCAGGATAGTTTGGCAAAAAAATATAACAGTTGTTTGACTTGCAGATACTTGCAGTGACAAAATGATTGGGTCTAAATAGCCTGGCTGGAAAAGGGACGCTCTCTTTGTATCTTATCCTTGTTTGTCCATGCAGTCACCTGCAGTATCCTGCAGTTAAATATGTTGGGATTATTTTGGGCATCGCTGAATGGGACTCCTGGCTACGAAAATCCCGGGAAAAATATGTCTTTGTACGTAACGTAAATTGAGCATTGCTAGGCGTCCTTATTGTGAACCCCAAGTTAAGCCTGCTTTAGATACTTCAAATTCGTAAGCAGTTGTTCCCTTACTACTTGTCACTGTCCTGGCCAAAAAAATCGAAAATGATCGAACATTATCAAACCCTTCTAAACTAAAACATATATTCTACCAGGCCCATTGGGGCCCAGCCAATTCGATGCACATTGCGGTAGGGCAAAAACTTGGCAAATGCTGTGGAAAAGGAGTGTAACATTGATCAAAATTCATCTCCACTAGTTTTGCACTTTTACCAGGTCTCAAAAAAAACCCACCGGCCAAGAGACGTAGCATTGATCAGGGCGATCACCAAGGTTTGACTGTGAGGAAAATGCCAGATTAGACCCATGAAAGAGAAGCCTTGGAAAACTCTGTGTACAGTGTGCCGCAGAGTTCACTGTGTCAAATCTCCTAATTGTCGGGGCGTGCAAATGCTCCAGGCGGACCGTTGGCCCTACAATTACAACCCATTGCTCACCGCCTGCAACCACAGTTTCATTGCGTCTGTGGATCTCTCTTCATGCAAGGGCACACGGGTCTCTATATTCGTAGGCACAAAATTATACCAGTAGTGCCGCACAAGGCGGTGGCGGAAGTTTCAAAAATAGGAAATAGGAAACCTATAGGAGAGGTGAGTTGCTGTGAATCACGGATGGCAGAGCGAATCCACTGATGGACCGAAAGGTGGTTGGACCTGTGCTTTTTGGAGTGGTTGCAATGGTTGCAGTGGTCACCTCCCCCACAACTTCTGGATGTAGTGTGGTGTAGTGCAGTTGTAGTTGTAAAGTAGTGTAGTGTAATGTAGTGTGGTGTAGTGTAGTGTAGTGTAGTGTAGTGTAACGTAGTGTAGCATAGTGTAGTGTAGTCTAGTGTGGTGGGTGTGAAGTAGCGTAGCTGTAGTTGTAATGCAGCGTTGTAGTTGTAGTATGTTGTAGTTGTAGTTGTAGTTGTAGTTGTAGTTCTAGTAGTAGTAGTAGTAGTAGTAGCAGTAGCAGCAGTAGTAGTAGTAGTAGTAGTGGTAGTAGTAGTAGTAGTAGTAGTAGCAGTAACAGGAGCAGGAGCAGGAGCAGCAGCAGCAGCAGCAGGAGGAGGAGGAGGAGGAGGAGTAGTAGTAGTAGTAGTAGCAGTAGCAGAACCAGTAGCAGGAGCAGCAGCAGTAGCAGTAGCAGTAGCGGTAGCAGTAGCAGTAGGAGTAGTAGTAGTAGTAGTCGTAGTCGTAGTAGTAGTAGTAGTAGTAGTAGGAGTAGGAGTAAAAGTAGGAGTAGGAGTAGGGGGAGTAGGAGTAGGAGTAGGGGTAGGGGTAGTGGTAGTAGTGGTATCAGGAAATCTCCGCACTGATCTCCTAACACATCTACCCCATGTGTCTCTTGTACTGCGCCTGCCACGCGAAATGCATCTTTCCAGATCCTCTTCAAATGTCCCACGCCTGCCATCGTTTTGGAAACGACTACAAAACCCTCATGCTTTGCTCACTTTTGACAAGGTGCGCAATCCTCCGCGCCTGCCACGCAAAACGACATCTGAACGACCAAAAGTGTTCCATACCCTTCAGTTTTTGCGCTTTTGACTAAATGTGCTTCGCGCCACAACGGCGTGCGTTTTTTCAACATCTCAACTTCCACTAAGTGCTCTGAACGTGGTGTGCTTTGTACATTTTGACTTGGGAATGTGCTTCGCGCCGCAATGGCATGCACTCTTTCAACATCTCAACTTCCAAAAGTGCTCTGAACCCGCCGCTTTAGCGAGCCTACTTTTCGACCCTCCGGAGCCACAAATCATTGGACAAACACAATGTTTCGCGACTTTCCTACCTTTTCGCGCACCTGGATCTTCTTTCTTCTGAGACTTTCTCTTTTTGGTCTTCTTTCTTCTTATCTTCTCTTCTCTGACTCTTCCCATCTCTGCTTTTCATCTGTCCATCTTGTCGGAAGTTTGACTTCTAAACTTCCTCGACCAAGGGAATGTCCACCGCTGAGAGGGATATTTGCAGCTTGTCTCTGGTTGTGGTGCTTCTCAGCCACTGTTCAACATGGACCCAAAGTCGCAGGTGAAAACCTTGGCTTGGCTCTGGCGTTCCCACTGCATGTGAATCACACATATTCCGATCATTATTTCATTGTCAATTGAAAACATGACATGACATTACAATCATTACAGGACAATATATGTAAGTGCTTGATCAATGCTGTTGAGAACTACGCCTCGGGCTACCTCCAAAACAAATCAAACATCTATCTTCACCACAGCATTCTCTTCCTTTGCAGCCGTGATTCGCCGATAACAAATAGCCAGGAAGTATTTGCATCCTGAGACGCAAGCTGGATCCCTGGATGTAGCAAAATCTAACCAGCGCTATATCCACTGCAGCATGGCTGCATGTTGGCTCTGCATCTTGGATGTCTTTGGAGGTCGGGATTCTGAAGTATCCCCGTAACATCCGATCATCATCCGGTCGAAACCTCTCGAGTCGATTGTCATCCAGCATGTTTCCCCCACTTTTTGGAATGCCATCGAGGCTGGGATCCCGTGCAAACCCAGCCGATGCACCAAAGCAGGAAGCGGTGACACAGGCCAGCCTCAATTGAGGAATCTTCTATGGCTGTCATGGCTGTTCCAACACATCTTGGGACTTGCCTTATTTGGTCCCACTATCTCTCTGTATTTTTTTCGATTCAACTGAATAAAACATGATAACAGTGCGTGTCATCCCTCAGAGCTGAACTGAGGTCTGCACAAAGTTCTGCCTATCGAAGACCATGATATTGCAGGCAATCACAGGCATACTGAGGACCACACCCTAAAGCACAAATGAAAGCCCCCCAGGTGCCAACAACCATGGCCTTGGTCATCTTTGACTCTCCCTTGTCTGATCCCCAATTTCCAACACATGAACGCAAACGATCACAATATTGCAGGACCTTCATGCTCACTCGACTCAACAGGAAGCCACCGCGTAAAGGAACCTTGTGTATCCTTGTGTACTGTCTTGGTGTACGGATGTCTGCTGAGCTTGCATTCGCACTTCCAACATGGCCAGAGAGCAAAGCCGCTGACTAGAACAAGAGATGACAGCCTGATGCAAATGATATAAATCAATACACGGTCAAAAACTCATAGCCTCCTAGCATCTCAGATTTGGTAGAGGCTTTTTGCTTCCTCTCTATCTCTCTCAGGATTGGGAAGGGAAGGGCTGGCAAGTTGCTTCGAGAATGTTTATATTTTAATTATTTTTAATTATGTTTTTTTTAATGCGAAGAATGCCCCACTGCAGCCACATGCAGCCACTGGCACTCCGTAGCGGTCATAGAGCAGGCCGATTGGAGCTGAAAACCCGTATGCCAAGCTCTGTCCAACCTTATTCCATCACAAAAAAACTTAAAGACTCCAGAGCTTTTTGCAGCCCGCAATCTCTACACCTTTCATGCGCATGTTTTACCTTTTCACCTTTCCACACTTGCCGCACTTGCCACTTTCATAGGGTTTCCGGTCATCCAGAAACTGATTCGACGGGCTGGCTGCCCACCTAGCGAACTAACCAGCAGTAACCAGCATGACATTATATATATTATGACATCAGCATGAATCTCAAAGAGATCTGAGGTGCAAGCGCCAAAGATCGTAGTGAGAGTCTGTCATGCGGTGACTACTCACTCTGTGAAGATCGCATGAACCGACATGAACCCCATGCATGGCCTATGCTGATACTTCTAATCAACAAATTATTATATATAATCTATGCCCTGAAGGACTTGTCGGAATTCATGACCGAAGTGAAAACATGTGAAAACAATATCACTGAGTTCCTAGGCATCAAGCATAAAAAATGCGCAACTGCATGACACAAGCACGGCACATGGCCGCGCACAAAACGCGACAGCTGCACGAGAAATTGATCCTTGCCTGAGATCAGAAAGGCTAATAGCAGCAAAGCCCTTCAAAGCCCTTCAAGCTCCAAACCACCTACAGTATCGTACTTTTGTTTTTGCTATTTTTGTTGCTTTTATCATCTTTTATCTACTTTTTCCAGCTGATTTCGTGGCAACAAAAAGGCCATACCCAGAACTTCCCAGCACAAAGCCTCCAGTGCTCCAAGCCACAGGTACCCTCTTTGCTGCACATCGAACTGAACACGCCAGACTCTGCAAATTGGTTCCTTACTGTAGCCAATTGAAAGTTAGAGTCAGGGCAACAGATCCTCAAACTGAAACACAAATACCTCATGGATGTGCACGGATGATGTGCATCTTTGTGCGTAGTTGCTACTAAGCTTGACTTCTGTGCCCAGCTGTCTGAGCATCTGTTCAATTGCGGCGATTCTAGGCGGGCAGAGAAATGCTGCTGTACTTTAATCGTCTGCTGTCATTTGCTCTCTGCGAAGGACCAACCTTTCTTTCGCAAAAGGAATCTAAAATATCTCAAGTAACTTTTGACGTTATCACGGCGAGCGCGCTCTCGTCCGTGACTCTTGCAGTTGCTACACGTTACTACCAGTTACTGCCACACACGCACACACATCCACACACCAAGGAGAGGAGCTCAAGGAACAGGACGTTTCCTTGAATTTCATGCAGATTTCTGCAGATGTTTTCTTCCAATGCAATGAAGCGCAGCTCCTCACACATGCAAAATGAAAGATACGCGTAGCACACGGTACAGCAAGTAGCTAAGTATCATTGGTAGCATGTAGGCAATGTAGCACACAACTCATATCAACTCTAATATAGCAGCACATAGAATACATAGATTGGTACAGTTGTGTACAGATTGTGTGGTATCTCCCGGCCAAGAGGCACAAATAGAGCCTGGCCTGGCAGAATGCCAGAGGCCAGTGTGCAGCCTGCACTGGGTTGACACTGGCGTCGCACTATGTCGCACATGTATGCACAGTTGAGGCTCAGTTGGAGTTACATGATGTTGCTATGGTTTGCCAGTTTCATCATGTTTGACAACTTGATTGGTCAGCACATGTCATCAACAAATGGGCCGAAGCAGGACAAAATGAGAAGGGACTCGTTGGCGCAGCACTGAGCTCCCAGCAAACCCACAACCTTAGCGGCCACAACAAACACTTTACTGCAAAAAACATGAAGTGCCAACTTTACCTATCAAACATGGCTATAATATGCAATAATAAAATGCAACTCTGTATCTCTATGTGTATAACCAAAGGAAAATTCATAGAGGAAACTCCGAGTTACGGAGTTTCACATTCTCACTAGCCGAAGGATCATTGTGTCCAGTTGGCGTGTAACTTAAGAGACCATGAAGTCACATTCTCACTAGCCCAGAGATCATTGTGTCCAGTGGGCACTTGGGAAGAGGTAGGATAGAGGTAGTAGAGGTGGACTAGAGGCAGAGTAGAGGTAGAGTAGAGAAGACTAAAGAGCATAGAAGACTAGAGAAGAGAAGCGTAGAGGTAGAAGTAGAGCAGAGTAGCAGTAGAGAAGATAAGAGTAGAGTAGAGCAAACTAGTGTAGAGCAGAACAGAGTAGGGCAGAGGCACTTTGTGCATTGGAACTGCTGCATCACAGCGATGTGTTCTACAGTAGTGTGTTGGATTTCTATTGTCTTTTTCAAGTCTGTGTCTGCAGATCGCAATGGAATGGCTGCGACAGGGTGTCTTGAAAGGTACTTGGTCTCCAGTAGTGTCTTGCGATTTTGATTGTGGTTTGCAAGTGGCTATTGGCAATTCTATTGTGTTGTGCAATTTAGTCTTTGCAGATCGCAATGGAATGGCTGCGTCAAGGTTCCTTGCTGCTGTGGGTGCGTGTGTCATACTATTGTGTTTTCCAGCTGAGGGTCGTAAATCGCATTGTACTGGCAGCATGAAAGTTGTGATGGCAGCAGATTTTTTTCTCATTTTGGTGCTGATCATAGTAGATTTTGGAACAAACTCCTTCTAAAGAAGATTGTACCCACCCGCTCCACTGAGCACAATCATATTAAAGATTGCCTCTGGTGAAGTGACGCGCTGGTCTTAAGGGTCACCAGCTGACATATGATATGCACATGGTGGAGAAAGCCATCATGAATGTCCACTTTTGATGTGGAAATTCCACTCCCCCCTCTTTTGGGATCATGTGCATGCACGTGTGGCCTGAGGGTGTGAGCCACCGGCCCTCATGTTTGGCGCCACACTTTGCACACGCAGCCGGCACCCCCCTTGCCTTGCAAGGGCTCATCCTCCGTTTACACCACTTAGTTGGCGCAGGGCAGGATGGTAGAATGGTCTCTTAGAGCCATGCGGCTGATAACCAGTAGATTTTGGAACAAACTCCCTTCTAAAGAAGATTGTGCCCACCCACTCCACTGAGCACAATCACTTAAAGATTGCCTCTGGTGAAGTGACGCGCTGGTCTTAAGGGTCACCAGCTGACATATGATATGCACATGGTGGAGAAAGCCATCATGAATGTCCACTTTTGATGTGGAAATTCAACGTGCTGATCATTTCCTTTTAAAATTCCTTTTCAAAAGTGCTTCTAAATCGTCGTTTTTCCGCTTGGGCGTCGAGATCCGGGTTTGGAGCTGCAATTTGTGTAGCCATTGTGCGTAATTCTATTGTGTTTTGCAACTCGGTCTCTGCTGGTCGCAGTGGAATGGCTGCATCCAGGTTCCTCGCTGCTGCGGCTGCGTGCACAATACTTTTAATGTCTTTTGCACCAGTGTGCAGCAGGTATTTCTGATTTTGGCGCATCCTGTGTAGCAGCTTCTCTGTATAAAGGCTTGCTGTGTGTAAAAGATTCTCTGTGCAAAAGCTTGCTTTGTGTAAAAACTTCTCTGTGTAAAGGCTTGCTGTGTGTAAAAGCTTCTGTGTGTAAGAGCTTGCTGTGTGTAAATGCTTCTCCGATCTTCTCCGTGTAAAAGCTTAGAGTCGAGAAGAGTTGGCCAGAGTTGAGAAGGTGAGAAGAGTTGAGATGAGCTGAGAAAGAGGTGATATGAGTTGAGCGGAGTTGAGAAGAGTTGAGAAGAGTTAAGACGAGGTGGGCGGAGGTGAGTCGTTGAGAAGAGTTGACAAGAGCAGGGAAGAGGTGAAAAGAGTTGAGCTGAGGTGGGAAGAGATGGAACAACTTTGATAAGAAGAGCTGAGATGGTCTGAGAAGAGTTGGGAAGTGATGGTCACAATTGAAAAGGGGTGACGCAAAATGACGACGAATTCGCAGAACAGAGTTGAGAAGCTGTGAGGGTCTGCTGCATCTCCTATAGGCAAACTTTGTCTTTGGATCCTATAGCGTCACAGTTCTTAGACCTGGAAACTTCCGCCACCTGCCTTGCGCGGGTTCTACTTGTATATGTAAGACAAATCAACATGTCCTCAAGCATTTTGTCACTATGTCTTCAAGCATCCATGTTGCTTTTGCAATGCACATGGCAAAATTGGAATTGGGTGTGACCCCGGAAAATCACCCGCTATGGAATCTATGTGTAGCCTGCCCGATGAAAGTGATGTCGCAACAGGTCGCAGCAAGAGCACCAGTCTGCAATTATCATCGAATTGACAACGGAGATCAACGAAGCAAGTTCCATACAAATCGTGCAATAATGAGATGTATAATATAATATGTATATAGTCAATGTAGTCATATACAATTCATATGTCATAATATACAATTTATTTATATAATCAAATGAATATCAAATGTTTGGATCTTTTTGGAGTGTAATAGCTTTCACTAGAGCAAAACAAAGGCATCGTTTGGAACACGTCGGAAGAAACAAATTGTTGACCTGATCAGGATTGACTTCGGAGCATTTCGGAACGATTGGGAACCACTTTCCAAGAATGTCTAAGGCTTCCAAGGCACGCCATGAAGCGTCCCCAGGGCTGCGGACTGTCCAAAGGTTCCTCCTCTACCTCGCCGAGTTCAGGGTCCTGCAGAGTGTGTGAAATAATAAGACACAATATGAAACAATGAGAAACATGACAAACCCGTCAAGCTGAAGCCCATTCAAGTCCTGTGATTTGGGGTTTTTCTGTGTCCATTCATTGTCGGGTCGGTTCAAGCGTGGTGACACAAAATGATACAAAATGTGCGCATGATCATGAATGGCTGCAAGGTCCTTTGGAAGCAAGGCAGTTGCTGGCGTTGCCGAAGTTGGAGAGCTGTCAGCAAGTTGTGCTGGTGGAGCGTCTTCTACCTTGAGCTGCCGCCGTGGCTTCACCGACGGATTCTGCACAAAGTCAGGCAAGTAAATCATTGAATCAAGATGAATCAAGTATAAAAATATATATATATATATTAAAATATTATAACATGATGTCCTAACTGCGCGTTTTCGAGGTTCTGACTGGGGCCACTTTGAAATCCTTCGGATCCTCAGCGCTCAAGTCAGGGTCACTCTTCTCGCAATATTGAGGTGAATTCGTCATTTGAGGATCTGACTGGCGATGACGGATTGTGAGCAGGCTGTGCGTCATTGTTTCTGACATCACCTGAGTTGCTTTGTTCCATGCACTACACATCACGTCACATAACATGAATATACATATTATAATATAATTTGTACATGAATACTATTGCCATGAAAACCTAATGACGCATGGGACACTGCAGCTGTGTGACTTGGAGTTTCTGAAACGTTCTTCGTCTGTACCTTGCTGTAGGTCGATCTGTCATCCTTGCTGGAGCCTGACCGAGGCCGCATTCTCGGGAGATTGGAATGGGCATGTCACTCAATGCCTCCTTGATGCAGCTGGCGAATTCATTCCAGCCAGCAAAATTTGCAAAGCGACTTTGGATTGCTTCCAGGCAGTGCATGTCAAATCTTGATAAATCTTATAGCATGGCTGCACTTGAGCGCAGTTTGCTGAAAATAGGCGTGAGCATGCCGTTTCAACTGGTTGTGAGGCAAGTGTGCTGACATTCGAAAGAGTTGGACAACTCTCCGAAATGCAAACGAGCAGCTACAGCCCATCTTCGAGTTTGGAATAGGGTGCACACTTTTCGAGCCAAAACGCTATTGGATGCTTTTGGGCAAGGATAATCAAGATCACTGGAAGTAGGACGGATGTGGCCAACATCTCAGAAGTTGACGCTTCTTGGCACTGATGCCTAGAGACTGTTGCAAAAGCACTCTCCTCCCAACAAGCAGGATGCTCTGAAAACATCTCAAAACAATGAGACATGACCCATCCATTCATGTGCGCCAAGATGCGCCAAGTTCTACTATGTCTACTATGTTCTACTGTCATATACTGTCATGATTCTCCAAATCTGCTCAAGCAATCCCTAATCGCCTGGCCGCTCGGCATTGCAATTCGAACAACGCCACCTCAGTTTCCATTGAGTTCCGGCCTTCCGCTGTGAGACTTGGTTGCTATATCGAATCCAGTATGCGTATGTAATGCAATCAATACCTTAATGTCCATAATATATTATGTGTCATGTAATCTGTATATGTACTATATTTTATTGTACGAGTATATTATATATATATATACACTATATATAGATATATATAGATATAGGTCTATGGTGTGTGGCCACAGGACCCAATGTAAAAGCATCACATTCTTTGGACGCTGGGCCGCTTGCTGGTAGCCACACATAGCCTAAGGTCGCTGGAGCTGAAGCTGCGACAAAGTCACGTGGAACTTCAAAAAAACACATTACACCACAAGCATTTGCAAATACCAAGGCGCATCAACACGCACATCTTACAATCTCCTTTAGATTCTTTTACATCTTGTACATGCATGTGGCGAATGTAGCTAAGCCAAGCCTTCAACCAACAAGCTTTTCATAAACAGCCCTACCAGCGAACGCGAGGATGTTTGCGGCTAAAAATGAAGGATTTCCAAATCTGCACAGATCTGGACAGAGTGCCCTCACAGCTGTTTTTGAAGTTGTCATGATACTGCCGAGTAGCCGCCCCACAGTTTGTGCAGCCCCAGTCCCACCGGGACGGATAATTGAAGTTGTCCAAGACCTTCAAGAGATGGGAAACCACCGACCAATCAACACAAAGAATCACACATCACAAACTGTTTCAGCGCATTGTTTTTTTTCCCAAAAGCATCTTCGATGCTTGGGTTCTCGTTTAGTTGTTTAACCGCGTGGGGGAGCGACCTGGCTCGAACGGTGGTGTGCGGACGGCGTGGGTGCAAGGGAAAGGAAAGGAAA
>Ga0126342_10015740_pt1 | contig 13227 bp, 7 predicted proteins | sample Cyp1metagenome_FD_92528 | JGI IMG/M metagenome (GOLD analysis project Ga0126342, IMG submission 92528) | Coral microbial communities from Lord Howe Island, Old Settlement Bay, Australia - Cyphastrea 1 metagenome | ecosystem: Host-associated > Invertebrates > Cnidaria > Coral ...
CGTGGCAGGCGTGGGACACTGTGCACTGCCAAGGGGTCGGATGCACGCCCTGGCGTCCCTCGGGCTCCGCCTCTTTTGCGTGGCAGGCGTGGGACAATGTGCACTGCCAAGGGGTCGGATGTACGCCCTCACTCACTCAATCACTCACTCACACTCAGTCACCCTCACACCCTCACTCCCTCACTCCCTCACTCCCTCACTCACTCACTCACTCACTGAGACTCACTCACTCACTCATTGACACTCACTCACTCACTCACTCACTCACTCATTGACACTCACTCACTCACTCACCGACTCACTCACCCACCCACCCACTCACTCACTCACTCACTCACCCACCCACTCACTCACTCACTTATTGACCACACTCACTCATCACTCACTGACTCACTCACATTCTCATTCACTAACCTGTGCATGCACATACATCTGGGCAATTTAGCAAAAATCTTACCTCGTCATCTCGTGCTTAAATCGTGAAACCGGAACATTTAGTGATCTCGTTAAATGAGCATTTTATGCTTAACCCCTGGTCGAACACAGCCCAGCTTTGCCTTGCAGATACAGTTCTTTCATCCAATTCAAGCCTCACGCCTTCTCTTTGGCGGGGACAAGTCTTCCAAAATGCTTGGCGGGGACAAGTCTTCCAAAGGCTGGAGGAGAGGGAGAAAACTTTTCTTTGGCTTGGACCAAATGGCAAGTGGAAAAAAAAACTTTTTAGGCTGCGAAATCTTTATTTTCTCTCCCCGGCATTCAACGTTCCAGACTAGGAAAAGTTGTTCTTCTCGAAACAAGAGTCTGCATTTCCTCTTGAGAACGGGAAGCAACAACCACAAGCATGGCCAACAGCTACAGGAAAATGAGCTTTCAGCAAAATTGTTGCAGAATCACAGCTTGCCAAAAAAAACTTTTTAACTCCAGAAAAGTTTTTTCCATGTCCCTTGCCATGGAAACGGTGTCTGAGCACCCACCTCGTCTGACTGAATTTAGTTAAACCACCTCGTTAAAACCAAAAGGCTACCTCGCACCTCGGCTGTCCTCGCTATAAATTGCACAGATACATACACACACACTCACCCACCATCACCCCTCCATCACTCTTATACAGTACTTCCTCTTCCCTTCTTGCTTTTCTATGCTCAGTCTAAGTCTAGAGAAGTTGGTAACATGTGGGGTTATCCGGTCCTATAATTTTGACGCACAGCCATGATGCTCCAAACCCCTCAGACGTGATCAAACAGCTCCCACCGGACCAAGTCAGCTGAGACGGGCACTCAGGCATGATGAAAGGGACGAGGGGTGGCTTGGCCTGCAAGAAATGGGAAAATGGTGAATTTCCAACACAGTTGTGACTACATGCGGCTACTATATGCTATTGTAAGACGGAAACGATGAACCAACAAATTTGGGGTATACTATGGTATACTCTATTCTCAAACCAAAATCAGTTCTGTTTCAACTTGTCTCTGGTCTTCAACGCCGGCACTTTACGCACTCAACTGTGACGGTCATGAAAAAACAGGAAAAAGGGAAACTCGTATATGGCCAAAGGTGGGAGCAGCCTGCTAGATTTCCAAACTCAAACTTGGCCATGCGTTGACGAAACTTTTTGATGCCTATTTGATTTGCGTTTCTGGGGGCCCCCAAAAAAAAACACGGCGTTTCATGTCCTTCATGTCTCTGAAGGTTCATGTTTGAACAGTGTAGGTCCATCTGTATCTCGACCTGTCCACCCTGCAGTGGCCTGCAGCTAGCAACAAACACGATCAACTTCAACGCTCGGAGCCCAAGTTGCGGCACCAGTTGTGAGTCTCATTGTTACTGCCCCTCTGATGTTGCTGAAGAGTTCCATGTACATACTTATCCAAATGTGTAGTGAAGAAGGCGCATTTCTGGCAATTTGGACACAGCTTACCAGGGGCCTTCAGCAAGTGTCAGGCAACGAGGATACGCTGCGACAGTGGGATGGTGTGATCAACACGTCGGTTTTGTCTCGCCTCTGGAGCACATCAAGAGGAAGAACAAAACGGCTTCACCTCTCCTTGACGATTGGTGTGTTTTGAACGCTTTGAACACCTTGACGATTATTTCCTGGCCGCAGAGATTTTCATTTTTGATGCTGACACATCTCTTCACGGCGGCAATGGCGCTGGCACATTGCCCTTTCAAGCACCCAAACCATGAAATAACAGGTTTCAAGCCCAAGAAAGCAGTACTTGAATCGGGTTTCGGAGACAGGTGATAGACAAGCCGCAAGCCCATTTAAAATCCAAGTAGTAGCAGAGATTTGGAGGTGTCTGTGCTTCTTGAATATCACTAATTATTCTTGGGGCAGCAAAAATCATCAAAATTGACAGCTTGAGAATGAGGAAACCCCAGGTACTGCCAGATGCGTATTCTATCGTATTTCAATAAACATCCATAAGGTCGTCAATTCCCAATACTTCAGCTATCTTCAGCTCAAAGCGTTGCTTGCCCAAAGTGACGAATATGTGGGGCCCACTCGGCAACCTTGAAGCTGGGTGAAACATGACTTGCGGAGGTGACAGCAACCACTTCAAATCAGCTTTCGTGAGCCTGTTGCCGAATGCTGCTGAATGCAACCCGAAGCAGTACAGATATCATGTGCTGGATAATGGATGCACCTGTCACATTCGCATCAACCTAAAATCTCAGGTCTTTCACATACGTAACCCTCACAGCTTTGTTGATCATCAGCCACACTTCAGAACCTCATGGTTGTCTGCTTAAAACCTCTCAACACTCGCACCACATCATTGACATCATGATCTCCTCATGATCTCCACACTTGGAGTCACTTGGAGACACTTGGAGTCACTCCATTCCCATTTCCCCTTTCCATGACCTGCTTGAAGCGCATCTGCATTTTCAGCTTTGATGAGTCCTGGATCGACCAGAATGACACAAAAACGACACAACTGCACCTCGCCGCGAACCCCCGCAGCCCCCGCCATGGAGTCTCCTGTCTGGACAAGGCCTTTGGGTCCAAAACGTTGGGGATGAGCTCTGCACCTTGGGCAAACGAGGCACGGTTTTCGGTGATTCCATAGGGATTCCCTAGGGATTCCAGGCGATGGTGATTCCATAGTGATAATCATGATCATTGATTCTGCACATGGTGATAAATGGTGATAATTTATCACACATACTATTTAATAGTCATCACATGTAATTTTTCCATAATTTGATAATCATGACAATCATGCAGATGGTGATACAGTGATAATCAGTGATACCCTCTGGTAATTTAACATAGCTATGGAAAATCACCATTTTTAATGGGAAAATCCACTATAAATTGCCATTTTCAATAGCTATGTTAGTTTACCAGAGGGTACATGCTTAATTTATGCTGATTACATGTGATTACTGATCTCCCGTGGCTGCCCAGGCGCTCATGGAACTGTGAAAGCCGATGCCAGCACGCTCCAAATTCACCGAGCCAACAAAGCTACCATCCACATTCATGCAGGCCTGCGGGAATAGCAATTTGACGGGTGATTTGAGCCCACGAAGCTACCAATTCACCAAGCTTATGGGCAAAAATATACCCAATAGCCATTATTTATGGTGATAGTATGTTGGTTATCCATGGTTATCCACTATCAATGGGGAATACATCACCAACAATGTGATATGTGGCTCAGAAACAGAGGATGCCTCCAAGTTACGGCCAAATGTGGAATGGCAACGTGCGCGTTGTGTCAGTCAATCTCTCTGAGAGTCCCAGAGATTGTGGTTGGTTAATGAAAAATTGGAGAATGGATAAGATAATGATATATACATATATATATATATAAAATGTTATATCACTACAGTATCAGTAATTACAGTACTTCCCAATACATTGAGTAGTGCACAATATCTGACATAGCATAACTCCAATAAATAGCCTATAGTCATCAAGCAACTGCGCTTTTTGCAACTGCTCATGTGAAGCCCGAATTCATCCCAGTTCCTTGCCTCCCGCTGATCTTCCTGGCAACAAAAAACTGAGGCTGGGATCTGCCGATCTGTTATGCTTAAAGCATGTCCCAGCATTATTGGGTATTGCTGAGTATTGTTGAGTCTCATTAGCAACAATTCTTGGGTTTTGTTGGTGGTTGTTGAGTCTCACCAACAACAAACTCAGCACCAACTACTATGGACATCTTTGACGAAAATGCTGATGCGCGTTGGCTGTCAGGTGACAGCTGTGTGCTTCATGCGGCAAAATGTCATTCAACATCTGCATGTTCAGAGTCTAAGGTCTAAGGCGCAATTCCTCCACAGTCTACGCTGGCTTCAGAAAGCCATACTGACCTTTTGGCCAACCCCCTATTCTCTTTCAAACTTTCATAATCCTGCATGAAAGAAACCTAGTTCACACTTGTAGTCGCATACTTCATGCGGAAAAATTGGCTTGCTTGGCAAAGGGCAAATCAGTTGTTTTTGCGAAAATGTGACACCAGAAATGCTGCCAGCGATGATTCCGACATGGTTTGTCCAAAACTCGGGTACCCCAATTTTTGATGGTTTATCTGAAAATTTCCCCGTTAAAATTGATATTTGTTAAATTATGGATTTGTAGGTATATACAGTTTATATATATATATATACTGTATATGTTTATATACACCCTAGTAGCACATGTTCAGACAAACCCATTAATATTGTTGGTGAAATAGCATCCCATCACGGGGACATGCCAACGCCTGTGCTGGCATCTCCACACGTTGAGCTTCAACCTCCGCAGCCACACGCTCGGCCTGGGCAGGACGATGGCTGGGCCTGAAATACCAAAAGGGGATCCTCGACATTCAGAATTTAATGATGCCCAATGAATTCCTTGCTATTTTCTTTGTAGTGTTCAAATATGTGTATTATATATATATATGAATATGTACTTATATGATATTAGTTCTGAGCGCCTTACCCGTTCTACTCCAATCCAAAGAACATCAGACCGAGTGGGCCAACTAAATCAGTGACTTGAATCGACACACAACTACCTCAACGATCTTCTCAAACTTGTTGACCAATGTATCGATCGCTGCACCACCTCGGAAAAGGATGGAAAAGGATGGAAAAGGTACAAACAAGTGTGGCCACCAAAAATTTGAAGTTTTGAAAACACAATGGCTCTCACCGACTCTCACCATTTCTCTGAACAAAGTAGGTCACCGCAATCCAGCCGCCTTACGATCTGTCATCCGCTAGGTGTCATGACTGTCACTGTGACGTTTTCGCCGCTCTTCTGCACGGTCCTATGATCAAGTCATTGAGGGGATCAACATGCACAACATTGGTTGTTGCTTAGGATTCTGTCATTCAAGCATCCATTTTGGGAGTGATCAAATTTTGACCTAAGCCATGTTGAACGTGTTGTTCATATTTGTTCATGAAAGAAACTTGGCAGAAACTTCACAGCTCTCCTTGTACTGTTCATTTCTTCTTCTCACCTCAAGTTTGCCATCCTGACAGAACTGACAGATGGGCAACACATCACACACCGTCCATTCATTTTGCAGCCTTGGATTTGCTCAACGAGGCCAACCAAGGCCATTGGTGACCCGAACTCCTCAGACATCTACAAGCCACCATAAAGATAGATACATTGCCACCATTGGCAAACCAAACACAATAGCAATTCCATCTTTTCAGTATTTGGATGTATTTTGCTACGACTGTACAATGGTGTGATGTACGATCCTGTACTCAGTTGATTGTTTTTGACCCTCAGGGAATCTGCGGGGATCGTCTCCCGACCATCATTAGTAAACGGTGGACACAAAGCCTCGTCTGTTCGCTGGAAGACCTTTCTGCGCCATTCAGACTCAGGGTCGTCCTTGCAGTGCAACAAAATGATACAGAGATTGGTGGTTGCGCTGATGTGATAAATATGCAAAAAAGCGTTCTACTTCAATTGATGCTCTATGTATCTCTGTGTCCTAAATTAAATTACTGATGTGGGTTCATGGAGCTCTTGAGAGCAATATCCAGATGTAGCTAGTGCTCTTGGTACAGACTTGGCCCCAAGTCACCTGGCAAAATGAACGCCTCTGCAAGCGCCCTCGCCTCATCATCAGATTCGCCAAAGGGTCTTTTCAAAGACATCTGTCTCATGATGCTTGCATCCAGCGGCGTGTCCTGGGCTGAGCGGAAACCTCACAATCCAGCTGATATGTATCTCCCCACGATTTCTGGATTCCTGTCTTGTTACCAGAAATCTACCCTTCCAGCTGGTTATCGTCCCTTCTACCCAAGATTTACAAAGGATCAGGGTAGAACTGGGTAAGTTCTACAGATCAGGATGCTCAGGTCTAGCGGGGCACCTTTGCCATCTCGCTCAGCTGGATCTTGATCCTCAGGGAATCGCCAAAGACTGGGCATCTACTTTGTGCAGGTAATCAGCATGTGTATGCCTATATGTGTATATATCAATATTTGTTTATTTATATATACACATGCCAAAAAGAGGGAGAGAGAGAGAGAGAGAGTCTCTGTGTCAATCATACCATACATAATAATGTGGTAAACCCAATTTCCTAAACCATCCCCACAATCATCAGTTTTTGTGGGTGACCATCCCGAAATGGAAACGGTTTATGGGCGCATGCTTAGCTTCCAGGCCTTAGTGGGCCACAAACGATCAGGCCTCAAAGCGCGTTTGAAACGATGGCGACATCAAGCCATGATGCATAGCCAACTGTCCAAGGCTAAATGTCAATGAGTCAAATGGCAGCTGTGGAAGTAAACTAGTGGTCTAATGATGTCTAATGTTACTGTCGTTTGATAAGATGAAAGCCACTGCGCTGAGTATCATTGTTTATACCAAAAAAAAACTGGATCGTTGCAAAAAAAAAACATCATGTAGGATTGTCCGGCAATATACGGTATAAGCGTAGCATATCTTCCGAATCGAATTGCCGTATCTATCTCCGTGGAATATGGATATAGATCATCTTAGATCATCTTAGAATTTGATTGATGAGGACATAGTCAGGCGATCAACTATGTGGAGTTTTTTGTGGGATATCCCATGAAAACATAAAAATGAACTACCCGGCCTGGTAAACATAGAAAAAACTATTGAAAATGGCCCAGTCGAATTTTCGTGAATGTTCAGCCAAATTTTCCCAAATTAAACATTGTGATTGTCCATAGTTATGTGAGTTTGTCTGAAAATGTTGGCTTAATCTTCCCAATGAAATAGCCATAAAAAAATAGGGATTTTGTGATCATTATATAACCATTGGGTAAAAAGGGGTTTAGCCTATTTTCACACACCCATGTTAGGTGACCAGGCCGGGTGGATCAAGCGATGAACCGACCTGGGATATAAACCGAGGAACTGCCCGTCTTCAACGGTCCGACCCATTGGCTGTTCACCTCGTAGCCATCCAGGCTGGTGCCCTGATCGATTCACTGAGATGAAGGCCGTGGGATGAGAATTCCTGGGGACATTTACATCATTAACAATATAGTAATGTTTTATGTATAATGGAGACATTGAGTGATAATTAATATTTGATAATTAATATATGATAATATATGATAATATAAATGATAATATAAATGATAATATGGTGATAATTAGCCATTCACTCACCAATTGTCATTCCATGAAATACTGGTTAAGAACGGGATTCTGGATTAAGAATAATCCCCAATATGTCAAGGGTAGTAAAGTAGCCACCGCCGCCAATCCTCACTCAGCCGGCCTGTATTGAGGTCAACTCATGAACTAACAAGAATTAATAGATATTGGGACTTCCCGACTGTCCTTTTATTCCAAAAAGCAACATGTACAACCTGCACAACTGCCCTTTCAGCAATTCAAACCATTTCGAACAATATTGGAGAAGACAAGTTAAGATCTTCCTGTGCCAACGGCACAGCTCACGGCTCCTCCTGAGATGTCTCCATGTCGCATAGAAAAAATCGATCCTGGCTCAATGTTAGAAATCAACGCGGTCGCACTTGAGTGACCCGAAAAGTCCGGCCCTCAAGAAACTGTGAAGGGGGAAGCCAGGTTCTGGGCAATGGTGGAAGGAAAATGTGTATCAATACTCAATACCAAATCATTCATGCAGTATTCACTTGCTCATTCCACTGCGAGCCTTGCCAGGTTGAGGGCTGGCAATTCTATCCCGCATCAAAGTCGTTCACAAACTGGACTGCTACTTGTACAAAAAGATTGATGTCTGGAAGAACATTCACACAATTCAAGTGTCGGGAAAATTGATCCAAAGAATAGGCAGGCCAAACAATTACAGGCATTGCCAATTGTAGTAGGACCGCAAAGTTCTGTCCACAAAGTCGCGAAAGTCGCGAAGACACAGAGTGCAAAGGGGGGAATCGTCAAGCTCAAATCGCCAGAAGCCTCAATCTTCTGTGGTCATATCAAATATTGGTCTATATTGGTCTATATCGTTTATCCATGTTTATCCCTGAATCAGAGAATGGTTTCAACATGCTCCAGCTGAGTGCACCCGAGACCCGCCTTCTCAGACCGTATCTTGCAATGCGCCTTCGCTGATTCGGCTGATTCTGTGATTCCGTGAGGCATGCAGTTCGGTTCCCTGTCACTGTAAAACTACATTAATTATCCACTCATAGCTATCCAGTCTCATTGAAGGATTCCCTTATTTCGTGAATTTTTATCCAAAATAAAACTGAGTACCCCCAAGAAACAACATCAACAACTAGGTTCCAAGAAACCTGGCTTATCTCAAGTATTGATAGGATTCTATAAACTGGCTCATATCAATGATACCCTAAAAACAACGCCACAAGAAAATTTGAAAACTTAGCGTTTGATTATCATAGATTATCTCATTATCCCAACATATCCCAAGTATTTCTAGGATTTTATCAGATGGAGATCCTCAGCCATCCCCCGCCGTTGAAAGCGCCTGCGCTAGGCGCTCCAGTGGATCATCACGACACAGCGCATCGAGGTCGGGACAACACCTACGGAAGGCGAGTTTCCATGAAGCTGTTTTGTTGATGTTCTAAGAATTTCATATTTTTGGGCATTTCTATTTTCAAATAACTTCATTGGGATTTTCGATGTTCGAAAACATTGGTGTTGAAAACTAAGCCTGATTGCAACCAATAAATTGCATAAGCGGGAAACAATAAACATGCCAACCAATCCTAAAACAATCTAAACTAGCGCTTGGAAAACCTCCAGCTGTTCAGGAAAAAACAAAGATATGGTTGGGGTCAAAAATCGGAATTTGCTGTGGAACATCCACCAAAAGAGACTGAAAACTTAGAGGATTTTGTCTGATACGAAACTGGTTGGAAGTTTCAACCCATCCTACAGTAGCATAGATGCTAAGATGTCTATCATCAACAGCTGTAACTTCGTGCTATGGTCGGGCACACTATGTCCGTGAAAAAAGAATGCGCAAGATTGATCATGATTCATCAACATCTCCGGACAGAGGGTCTGACCTGCCAATGATGGCACCAGTAGATTCCACTCGCAAGGTGCACCTGGCATCTCGAAAGATCTTCGGCTCCGTGAAAACTTGAGGAAATCTCCATAAATCCCAAGGATCATCATCATATTTCCATCATTTTTCCATTTTGTGTGTCTCTTTCAATGGACATTTGGCTTCCGGGTCTCCCCAACGCACTGTTGCCCCAGGGAGGTGGATCTTCCCTTTTCAGCTCGTTGATGAAGTCCTCTAAGGCCTTGAAACGCAAAGGGCCAACGGGTTGCCCTGAGTTCAGTGCAGGGGTTCATATGGTAATACTATAACTGGTTGGTGGTTACAATATGGCAATATAATATGGCCATAAATACTGTATCTGCTGGTTGGTGGTTGACCTACCCCTCTGAAAAATATGAAAGTCAGCTGGGATTATGACATATATGATGTTCCAAACCACCAACCAGATAAGTAATACCATGGAATAGCCAATGACCCAATACATCCCAATACAAAAAAAAAAACCTTTTTATTGGTGTCAACCATCCCCAATATGATTGGGTATCCCACATTAGTTCAAGATGTTTCGATGGTCAACGGGGATTTTTTGATGGAGCTTCTCCAAATTATGCAATAGTTTCAGCCCTGCGATATGTACACATCCTATGTGCACATCCTATGTACATAGATAGGTAGATAGATAGATTCTATAGATTAGAATTAGATTATACTACATTATATAAGATTAGATTAAGATTAGATTAGATTAGACTAGATTACAGTAGATTAGAGTAGGTTGGATTAAACTAGACTAGACTAGATTGGATTAGAGTAGATTCGATAGATAGATAGGTAGATAGATAGATAGATTGATAGATAGATAGATAGATAGATGTCATATATATGTCATACAGAACCATACACATCATATCTTATACAAATTGATTAATTGTTATATGATACACATGATGCGGCGCCTCCGCCACAGATCGTTGATCCTTGGAGCCTCGAAAGTTTTGCAACGCAAAGCACTGACCTCGGGCCACGCGGCCCACTGCTCTCCATTTCCAGTTGATTCGTGGTGAATCTGGGAATCAATGGGGATATAATAGGGGCAACCAGGTTCACCAAGAAAATGTTCCTGTTGCTGCCTTTGAAGTTAGAAGATAAAATGCAGGACGGGACTTGAGAGAGCCAAGACTTCAAACGGGACAGCTAGTTACAGCTAGTTTAGATGTGGTGTCGAGTTTCAATGCGTCTGGCACCAAAGCTCATCAACATGACAGCCCAAAATTGCCACACATTTCGCAGCCTGCAGGAGGTAGCCGCCCAATCTTCTTGGCTTCCTCACAGTGCCGACACGGAAATCTGGTTTTTAAATCGGGCCCAAAAAAGAACTAAATGGGGGATATAGAAATATCTCCGTATATGTGAAATATATTATGTTTATGACATTTATAACTACTAAATATAGAATTCAAGAGCAAACATGACCAAAACATACCAAAACCATCCAAAACCACTGGTCCTTGACGCCTTGAATTTCGGATCGCCCATGTGTGGACAAACTCATATCATCCACTCCACTCATCATTTAGTCATCCCTATTTCCATAAAGTTAAATCCCAATGTGTGACTAAATCTCAATTTAGGTTGTTAGTTGAATCCCCATTTTTGTTCGTTGAATCCTCCTTTTTGGGTTGGTCTCATGTCTAATCCCTATATAATTTTATGGATGTTCCATGATTTTCCATGATAAAAAGCTGACGAAACCATCCCTTCTGTCCTGTGGTCTCAACTCCCAGCGGATGGAAAAGTCCTCTACGGCATCCTCGGCGTTTCGGCAACAGTTCAGCATCAGTGGTATCAAACTGGCTAGTGGATCAACAGCTAGGCATCGATCATCGAAATTTCAAGAAACTGATGATCGATATGTTTCATCGTTTTCAAGCAGTTCCACCCAAAAAAACGAGTTTGCGAGTCACATCAAAATTCTACAAATAGTTCACCTGCTTGTTGGAACATATCAGCGCCTGCAAAAGATCTTTCGGAATCTGCTTGTTTGCCTCGTCAGCAAGATCGCAAAGAAACAAAATGAACCGCCCAAGAGATACCCAAGCTGAAGAGGGATTGATTTTCGGTGATCTCATCTTTGTCTATAGGTTAGTCATGGTTAGTTAATGTCAGGCAGATGAGGCAGAGTCGTTCACACTGCATTCATGCTGGCTGAAACTATACAGCAACCACATGCTTGATAAGCTGACAAGACCAAAGAGTCCGCTTTTCAACTCTTTGTAGACACTACAGTCACAAGACCTTCGCAACTGTGCCGAACCAGAATTCAAAGCTCCTACGTCCTACGTTCCACCTCGTGAGCGACTGTCAAGTTGATGAAAACGTCAATATTGGGCAACTCGCCACTGACGCTGGTCGCCTCCACAAAGCACCATCAGAGTTCTTAAGCTGTACCAGGGGCCGATCCCGAACAGTAAAGTTGGCGCAAAAAAAAACAACTCACAAATCAGTGCAAGACTGAAAATGGGAAAAGTCATGAAACCAAAGTAGAAAGCATGAAGTAAAGTACAAATCTGTGGACAAAGACTAAAATTTACATGAATTGTACCGTACATTTAGTATTGACTCACTTCTTTAAAATTCTTCGTGAGGAGCTGTTCCGTGGTGTTCCCCCTTTGCCTTAACTGACAGCTGTTCAGTGGGGGGGTAAAGTCGAAGGCATGCGTCTATGTGTTTAACGTCCTATGCAAAATATACTACTGATATGTTATGATGGATACCCATGTATAACATTGTATAACATTGTTCACTATACATATTCTACTCTATGTACAGTGTATATATACAATTACAGTATCATGCGCTTATATATATATATATTTATATATAATTATAAATAATTATATATAATTCTATATAATTATATATAATTATATATAATTATATATATACACATATGGTGTATGTATACATATAAGAATCATATGATTCATATCATTATCTCCCCCCAGTCCAAATGGCCATTCCCAATCGGCTTGGCATCCAGGCCTGCATGCTCGCTGGGTCGGTGGGTGGCAACGGTAAAACCTGGCACCGTGTGGGTTGGTTGATGGATGGGACATATCATCATCCCAAAGGACCGATGTGGGAGGTTTTTGCACAAATGTCAAGATCATATGTATATTATATTACATTACATTACATTATATCATATTACATTACAAAATATTATATTACATTACATTACATTATATTATATTAGATTACATTACATTATTTTATATTACATTACATAATATTATATTACATTACATTATATTAAATTACATTACATTATATTACATTACATTACATTATATTATATTACATTACACTACATTATATTATATTACATTACGTTACATTATATTACATTACATTACATTACATTATTTTATATTACATTACTTAATATTATATTACATTACATTATATTACATTACATTATATTATATTACATTACATTACATTATGTTATATTACATTACATAATATTATATTACATTACATTACATTATATTACATTACATTATGTTATATTACATTACATAATATTATATTACATTACATTACATTATATTACATTACATTATATTATATATTACATTACACTACATTATATTATATTACATTACATTACATTTTATTATATTACATTACATTATATTACATTACATTACGTTATATTATATTATATTACATTATATTACATTACATTACATTA
>Ga0126342_10015741_pt1 | contig 13227 bp, 14 predicted proteins | sample Cyp1metagenome_FD_92528 | JGI IMG/M metagenome (GOLD analysis project Ga0126342, IMG submission 92528) | Coral microbial communities from Lord Howe Island, Old Settlement Bay, Australia - Cyphastrea 1 metagenome | ecosystem: Host-associated > Invertebrates > Cnidaria > Coral ...
AATTTCAGGATCCTAAAATGGAGGTACTGTACCATATAAGGCCATATTTTGGGGGAATATTCCCTTACATAGGCCTTATATATGGTAGGTACCTCCAATTTAGGTTCCTGAAATGGCCATTGATAAGATATGGGGCGTCCTGTGATTTTCCCATCTTCCAAGCCACGACAAGCCGCGACCTCGTCCCAGAAACGCTGCCGCGTTAAGCGGTGCCTTGAGATCGGCACCTGGCGGATCTGTCCAATTTTTCCGGGCAATTGACATGGGAAATCCATGGGAAATCCATGGGAAATACCATGGCTGGGTATAAAAAAAATGTTTGGAACAACTGCAGTCTTGGTATAAAAAAATATTAAAAATACATCTACGTGGGGTATTTTAAAAAAAAAAGTGTATTTGGCTTCAAAATGATGACATATGATTTAAATTGATTTAAGATGTCTACATGCCATGGATGATGTTCCTAAAACTTTGGCCCAGCGGAGAACTCGCAGCCAAAACTTTCGGAGCCCAGAAATCCAGCCCTTTTTTTTCGATGCTTGGATGGTCCAGTTGGCTAAGTTTGACTCCGAGGTCATGGGGTTTGATATCGTTTGTTGATGTTTACCATCTGGTTATGACTAACATAGCTATGGAAAATCTCCATTTTTAATAGGTAAACCATCTATAAATGGGCCATTTTCCATGGCTATGTTAAATAACCAGAGGGTATTTGATATGGTCGCAAATCCAGGATTTTTATTTAGGACATGTCACAGGACATGTCACATATGTTTTTCCATTATCATAATTCTGTGTCCTTCTGGGTTCACACAGGGGGTTGGCTTCCATTTGTTGGAACTCCGGCGACCAACCAACTGCACATCTAACTAGTGGGTTAACTCCATGAGTCAAACACATGACCCGCTGTGAAACTTGATAAGTTAAAAAATCTACGAATATCAAGTTGCTTAGATTCAGGACATATGAAATTTACCACATGGCTTTGTCTGAAATAGGATTCCCCATATTTGATGGTTATTCAGTTTATCATAATTTCCCAACGCAACTTGTCATGCATGGCAGGTATACTGCGTGCAACAGTCAGACACATCCAAATTTCCAGTTGATTAACTTTGGTGCTATACATCATTATATCCAATTATATTCAGTTGTATGATTGATATCCAATATACCTAATATGGTTCCAGTTTGATAACACATAAAAAAAAATCCCTATATCCCCATATTAGTATAGAACCACCCATATGGAAAAAATATCCAAAAAAATATCCCCAATAATATCCCCACCGGAGGCGTCGGCATGACGCGGGCTTCGACGCGGGGTTCACCGCGAAGGTTTGCGCCGGGGCGGTGGAGGATCACCGGTTGGAACCGGGCCGGCTGCGTGGCACAGATCTTGTTATGATTAATGGTGATGAATGGCGATTCATCAAGATGAATGATGAATGATGATTAATGGTGATTTACCCATTAATGGATTTACCCATTGACTAGTGATGAATGATGATGAATGCTGATTAGTGGGTCATTTATGGTAATTTATGATGGTTAATGAATGTTAATGATGGTTATTAATGATTATGAATCATGAATGATGATTAATGGTGAGTAGTGGTCATTTATGATGATTAATGAATGTTAATGATAGTTCTTAATCTCGTGTTGATTATATAATGGTGATTTTCATGGCGACGGCGGTTGATGGTGGTTAATGGTGATGAATGGCGAATCATGGATTTACAATGGTTATGGTTAATGGTGGTTACTGGTTGATGGTTATGGTTGATGGATTTACAATCTAGCGAAAATCTTGGAAGACAACAGGAAATCAGCGCAGATGATCTGAAACCCAATTCTCCATGAATTTCTTGTGGCAAAAAAAACATGGCAAATCTTGAAACCTGGAAAGCCTGAAATTCAGTGACATACTGACAAATACTGAAAAAGGATGAAAAAGGACATATGTAGGCTATATAGGTACATCTTTGGGGCTGGACAGTACGAATCTCCATCCCTGGCTAAAGATCAAGCCATCAAAGTACCATCGGTACCTGTGTCAACCGCAGTTTGAGGTTGTAAAAATGCCAGATTTGAAAGCCATATTCTTGGGAAAGTCGGTGCTCAAGTCGCTGTTAGTCTTTCAATTTGGAAATGGCTATTGAAAATATATGGTCCAGGAATTCCTTACCGGTTGGAAAAAGTTAATTAATGACACACAAACTCATTCACGTAGTTTCTCCACCCAAGTGCAGAAGTCGGCTCACAATCCATAGTTTGGTATGTACGGGACCTCAAAATCACGCATCTGGGACATTTGCATACATTTGCCATATTTCCCAAACCAAATTAGTTCGGCCAATTGAAAAATGATCTCCCCTACTGTAAGAATCATCTTTGAGGTCAAATGGGATCGCAAGAATCCAGCAGGATCCGGTCCACAAGCTGGGCTCACCTGCCCCTCATTTTCGAAAAAAACACCCATTTGTTTCCTCCAAAAACAAAGAAATGGGATCTGTTCGGCTAGAGTTTGATTTTTCGGACCAAAGGTCAACCCTCGGCCCAAAAAAGAGACTTATCAAGAGCTTATTGACCTCCAACAACACCATGGGGACGTACCTGGACTCCATCCATTCCATCAGAACCCATCAGAGTCGCTCTGGAACTGCCAATTTTGACGCCGCATCGCCGCGAGCACGTTACAAGATCGGTCTTTCGCGCATGTCGCACAAGTTGGGCGGAGACGCGTGCAATTTGCACAGGACAACATGCGTGAGAGATATTGAGATGCTGAGAGACTACACGAGATCTTGAACAGATCAAAAGACATCAAATGAGCTACCGTATATAATATACTCTGAAGTATCTCTCACATGCTGCTCAACGCCCATGCAAGGATTTTGGCACACGACCTCCCTGCATTTTCTACTTCAAAACCACTTGGTCCTCTTTTTTTTCTGCTGCTTTGTCCAAAATGAATCCATTGTCTATTTAATGATTGATTTTATGATATCTATGGGTGCCTTCTGTCACTTTCCGACGTCCACAACCCACTATATGCGGCTCAAAGGGTGGAACATGCGCACAGTTTGTAGACATCTTCATCCCATTCTATGTTCATAATATTCAATATTCCCATGGGATATCCCATTTCAGACATTTTCTACGTCAAAGGTGCAATTCTGTCTGTAACCTCCAAAGCTTTGCTCAGTGGCTCGAGGGGCATTTCTGGCGGAGCTACCTCCGGCAGATGGAAGTGGATGGATAAATTGTGACTATGACATGCCAATAGGGTAGCGTATTAATTTCTGAATATATATATATATATATATATATTGATATATATATATATATATTATAAAAGTATATATGTAAATTGTAATATTAGATACAATTTTAACAAATGATACATGTACATTGTACATATATATAAATATATATATATATACATGAATAAAATTGAATAAAACTAGTTATGTAAATTGTAATATTATATATATATATATATAACTTGACATATTATATATATAGAGATATCATATATCCAAGTAGTTATGTGTATTCATGTGACTTCTTGATTTTTCCGTATTTGCTCGTGTCAAGTTACGACCCCAAAAGGTACCCCAAAAGGTCTCCGCGTTGATCCCATGGATTTTCCCATCACCGCCTAAGCGGTGAAGATTTGGGTGATCTGGTCCTGGATGGGTGGATGACCGGCTGATGGTTTCATGAAAACCCGTAGAGTAGATGAGTTACTTCTTCAACACTCAGTGGATTTCCTTTCAAAAAAGGAGTTTGAACTTTTTTTCTGGTTGGCTTCGCGAATTTTGGGTATAGAATGTTGGAACATGGGCAAGTTGAGGGAATGTTCATGAATGTTCTCTTGCCATGTGGCTCTACCAGGCTAGAAACCATGACGTCGTAGTGAGCTCGCTACAATTTCTCCAGAAGATCTAACGAAGAAAAACTGGGACTGATTCATAAAAACATCTTTGAAAGTTGGGGTTCGATCATTAAAACATATTAAAACCTATTAAACAATTAGGATTTAACCGTTAAACAAGGGCCCACGGGGGATCTTGAGCATGCCTTGTTGACCCCATAACTCCTGCTGCGCTCCGGTGAGAGTCCGTGGGAATACGACCTGTGCCCGGTGTGGGTCGACACAGGGTGTCCTGGGATTTGACCCAAAAGACTTGGGGACGTTCATCGGATTTTACCGGGAAAACCTAGGAATGATTGAAGAATAACACCATTGTTGTTCCTTTTTTCAAAAGCACCAGATAAAAAAAGGCATGATCCCTGACTCCGATCTATGCATGTTTCAAGCCCGCCAAGTCCTCCCATCCTCCCAGCGCTTCCCGCCGTCATCGTTGCTTGGGCCCGGGCTTCCACTTTCACATAGAGATCTCCGAAACTCGCCGGATCCTGGGAAAGCTGGCTAACCTGATACCTTGAGCGGATAATATTATGTTATTGTCCTACATAAGTTACATAAGAATAATATCATATATAATTATATAATTATGATAGATCATAATAAATTATAATAAATGATTTCATTGTCCAAGCCTACAAAATTTGCCCCAGGTGATTTTGTATAACTTCCACTTCGGCAGATTTTGGCTTCTCTGACGGCATCTCTGAGCCACAAACATCCCTGAAAGGCATGCCCTCACCCTTCACCTGACAGAACTCAGAGGTGCCAAAAATAAACAGATCCTCCAGTTTTAGAGGGTTACAATCCCACAAATTTCCTGGTGAAATTGGAAAGGCTTCATGGGAATGGAATGGAATGGATGGGAATGGTGTATGGCTTTGGGTTTACATGGGTTTACCACATTAAGACAAATAAAACTAAACAAAAGATAGATACGCCACCTCGGAAACCAACAGATCAACCTGCCTCCTGAGAACCGCTTCTCCAAATCTTCGATTTGATGTGATTTTCTCAATAGATCACCGCCTTCGAAAATCTCTCAGAGTCATGGTCAAGGTTTACTCCATTAAAGCGTCCAAGAGGGAACATATCTCATGTTTTGCATGTTTAGCTTATGTGAAATCCGCGCCATTTCATCCATTTCTTGCGGCCGATGTACCGCCACTTCGGATCATCTTAGTTTATCCATTGTTTCCTATCAAATCTGCTCATTGTCCGTTGATCTGTCCCACTGCCCCAGGAGATCGCCAAATTTATAGAGGCGATCTAACCCATGGTAAAACCCATGAAATTTATATCTCCAGGTTCTTGATCCAAACCAACCATCACGGTAATCAAGTTTATCAAGTTGATCACCCCATGGATTTTTCTGGCCCCTCTGGTAATCAAACATGGAAAATCCATGGAAAATCCCACATGAAAATATACATGGAGCAACCTAGCCGGGAATTAGGCTAATAGGATGCTCCTTTTTTGTTCCAATTTAAAAAAAAGATGTAAAAAGGGAAAATTATCAGGAGTTATCCGATAATTTTTCATTTAATCAAATACCCATGACGGATCCATGTATGGTATATATGCTAACATTTGGGGTATATTGATGGTAAATGTGACCATATATATAGCATACATGGATCCTATGGGATATTGGGATGTTCGATATCTGGGAATATCTGGGATGTTCCAAATCAGACCTTCATTGAGTTCCCGGATTTCACGCACCTTGATCACCTGGAAGGGCTTGGTGATGCTATCAGTGCCTTTCCGCGACCGAGCGTCGTTTGAACGAAGGGAAAGAACCAGGAAAAGCCTGTGTTTCCTGGGAAATGGTGCATAAATGTTGTATAAATAGTGTGTTGATGTATCTGGTTGGTGGTATACCTACCCCTCTGAAAAATGAGTTCGTCAGTTGGAATGATTATTCCCAATATATGGAAAAATAAAAAAAACACCAAACCACCAATCAGCTCTTAAATTATCTGCCATAGTTGAAATCATCCCTCTTTTTTGTCATGAATATTGTATTCATGTATGATTGTATAGATGTTGATTTACAAGAAAGACAAAAATTTACTTTGTATTTGTATGATTTACAAGAACATATGTTTTTTCCTGGAAAAAAATGAACATGTCGGACTCGAGCAGAATCTTCAGGCAAGGTCGACCGTCAGCTGGGCCTATCTCAATGGTGTGGCCATCCATATGCCTTGGATGATTTTGCTGGAAGACCCAGGTGGTCTCGGTTCAGGATTTCAGAGTTGGATACCAATAGAGTTTGGATTTATATATAATATATAATGATAATATATATATATATATACAATTATATATATATCATATATCTATCTGGAGGTTTCCTGAAATAGGGGTACCCCCAGGAAAAATCCATTTATAGATGGATTTTCCATGACATAAAGTAAATAAACCAACCAGCTATGGGGGTAGCACCATTTATGGAAACACCCATATATCAAGGTAAGATGATCCAAGACCGACCATCCAACTGCAGTTGTTGCTGGCTAGTGACTAGTGCAGCTGGCCCCAGGCTGAATTGGGGACGCGCGAACATTCCCATTGACTGTGATATAAACTGGTTTGGCATATCCATGGCATACATTTGTGTTCATCCATTGATGAGTGTCATTGTACTTTTTGAATCTGAAGTCCAAAGTCTTTTGGTACAGCAAAGAAACAAAATTTTGCCCCACAGTGAATTGAATTGCATGGGACAATGGCTCTTTGCTGTCTTCTTTCCTAAGAAAGAAGAACCGAGGGTTTAAGGGAACATACGCAGCAAAACAAGGGTTTGCAAAGGTTGGCATCATGCAATATGCGATATTAATATTGGATATTATTCATGTGTTGTGGGTATTTTTCGTCTTGATACTATGGATTTTCAATAACAATAACAAATTAATCCAATATTGATATCTAATTATCTAATTGAGTTGTATTAATTACTATCTCCATTACTGTGATTGTTCTTCAATATCCAATGCAACTTGCTGCCCCTTTTATTTGGGTTATAATCTTTCATTAGGTCAAATAAATCAACAAATCGACCTGTATAATTTCAACTTACAAATCTAACCCCTTGTATAAGTCCCTCTATGAACAAATCAACCAGGCGATTTTTTTAAAAAGCGCACTTTCCACTCGCAAATTGCCCAGCGACCGGATGGTTTTGCTCCATCCCAGTAGCGACTCCCGGAGGGTCACCTGCCGGCCCGGCCATGTCATTGGTTTTTTGGGGATGGGATTCCATATGTTCCACCTACCCTCTGGTAATTTAACAGTTGGCTATTGAAAATGGCCATTTATAGTTGATTTTCCCATTAAAAATGGTGGATCTTTCCATAGTTATGTTAGTTTACCAGAGGGTATGTTCCACCTAAAATTGGCAGAAAGGTGCGCAGAAGTGGAAACTTCGACGGACTTTGATTGCTGACTGTGATTTTCAGATGTTTTTTTCGGTAGCAAAGAACTTGCGACATGTGACTAGAATTGCAACTTTGGGATTCCATGCCACAGAATGACAAGGCTAAGACTGTATATCACCACATGAATAGCTTTTAAGACACGCTTCTGTTTCGTCACCAAAAAATATATTCAAACTGCTTCAAAAGTCAAGGACGACACCAATTTTTGGTGGTGTCACTGCATGAAAATCAATGGAAGCGGAGTCCATTTTCATCAATTTGATGTTCAAAAAAGTTCCCTGGATCCATCTATGATCTGTTGGTATCTCCATGATATCCCGTTAAAAAAAAAAGTCCGATAGACCCATGATGTGTTCCCAGGGTGATTGAAAGTTTGGGGGATTTGATCCCTAGGTGAAAACCATCCATTTTCCGACAAACTGGCCATTTCTTCGTTCTTGTGAGGCGACAAAACAAGTGACATATATCCAAATATCATCTGGATCAGATCCAAAAACAGAAGAAATATCGTGATCTCCCAATGAACCAAAATCCCCTGGGTTCGTGGCCGAAGCCCAAAGGGCACCTTGGCGTTCATGTGGAGATCATCGCCGCGACGTTCAAAGGTCTCGTGCTTGGCCACCTGGAAAAAACCCATCAGATGGGGAAAGATCAAAGCATTTTGAAGCCATTGATATTTGAGGATATTTGATGGTGTACCAACTTTGTTGTTATGGTAGATCTAATGGATAAAAAGCCCTATGTCATTGAATCCATATATGGTAAAAATAACCAAAAATGACTGATATTTGATGGTTTACCATGGTTTACCAACTTTATTGTTATGCTTTGATATGGATATGTGTCACCCAACCAAGGTTTACCTAACTTTCGTGGATTCCCGGTCGTCACCAATGGGTTTTACCCCTTAGCCATGACTTTGGGATGAGGACTGAAGGTACCTTCATGACAAAACGGTCACCTCCGTTTTGACTGGAAGTTGGAACATGTCTTGGATTTGCCTAAGGTTTATTTTATTTAAGGACCCCCCCCACAAAGCATATGACAGTTTGTCAAAATGTCTTTGTCTGGTCTGGTTCATAAATCGTAATTCCATGTGTGCCGCTTCATGTTTGGTCTTAAAAACTATGACTTGTCTAGATAGTCTGAAACACTGCATTTTATCTTTCATGTTTGAAGTCGCAGCTAAAACCTGCTGGAAATGCTAACGCGCGTTCATATGGAGTGGGTGCCGCTGCTAGTTTTTAGTTGTGGAAATTCAAAAATTGTTCATCTGCTGCAAGGCTTCTCGTTGCCTTTGCTGGCACTGTTGCTTTTGTCAAGCAGAAAAGATTACATTGCAAGTTCTCTGGCGGCGACTGGGTCACGGGTCAGCCAAAGCCGCTTTTTGCAACTTTTGCTAGCGCATTGCTAGCGGGGGTCTAGGGGGTAAAATTACGTACAAATCCGCAAAATTGAAGGGCAACCTTAAAATTATAGGAAAATGGTTAAGCTGCACAGAAATTAACTAAGATATCCTTAGGTTTAAGACGCTGAGTGTTACATCTTAACTTTCGTCAGGTTCAAATAACAAGCAGTCGGCAACACATACCAAAATCTTCGAACATGGATGTGGAAAATAACTAGCGCAAACCGTTTGCGGGTTTGCAAACGGGCTGCCTTGCAAAATTGGTAAGTTTTTTGTTCGTTGCCAGTGCCGCCTCATAACGAAGAGGGAAAACATGGGAAAACCATTAGATTCACACTAATTATCAACCTCTGGTACAAAACTTCTGTCAACTATTTATGGCAAATGGTCATATCCTATAGTTCCCAAACACTGGATAGTTCCCATTGGGAAAATGACAAATCATCTTCGGCAGGTGGAGTTTTTCATGGGAAATCCCCGATACTTTTCTGAAGGCTCATGGCTCAGAAAATCCATCCGAAATGATATGGATCTTCCAGCCATGTCTGACAAAACAGGGTCAGGGTAACTGGTACCCTCTGGTAAACTAACATAACTATGGAAAATCACCATTTTTAATGGGAAAACTCACTATAAATGGCCATGTTCAATAGCTATGTTAGTTTACCAGAGGGTAACTGTGGTATATCAACTTTTTCAAGACACGGTGGAGTCATATGTCACTCCGCGGCGCCTGGTAATCCCTGGAACCAGATTCAATACTTCTCCAGACACAGTGAAATGGTGAAGGGAATTTCATCGAGGTGAATGTTGATCCCGGATCCCCAAAAAAATTGGGTCATTGTTTGGCACGTTGGAATACCTTGGATACAGGATATAAAGCTTATGATATTGCTACAGGAATGAACTGTGGATGAATTGGATATAAGATGATATGTTTGTATCTGTATTTTCTGTAAGAAATCCTAAAGATAGGAAACTCTGAAAACTGCTACGTATGATGAGAAAATACTAAAAAATCCAACCGGTTGATCATGATATTCCCCATTGACATGGTATGGTATGGTGAATCAGAACCGGCGGGTCATGCTGGTCATGCTGCTAGCGGCATGGCACAGCTTCGCGTTTTGCTGGGGTAGAAGTTGTTTCAGGACTTCTTTGGTTCGCTTCTTTGTTTTTCGGTTTTGCAGGGTATGGGGTTGGCTTGTGGCAAAAAGATACGGAACATCTTAACACACACACACACATTTAATTTCACTTGGCAAAAACTATAAACAAAACCCTATAAATGTTACGTTGCAAATAAACATCTCACAAAATGGTTCCAGTAACATCACACTGACCGAGCAAGTTGTTGAAGTACTCCAAAATCCGATTGAAGTCATCACGTTCCATGCCGTGAAATTGTACAAAATTGGGGCAGCCATGCCGTGCCCCATCTCTGGACAAATCCATATTGAATTGTTGATGACCTAGTAATTCTAGTTCCCTTTCTTCCCATGAAGTATCTCATGAGATCCCCATGGTTTTCGCCATAAGATCTGGGTATGGATCAAAATTGGCTACTCCAAGAATTAGATGGTTCATCTTGCTGGTGCTAAACGCAGGGAATTTTCGGGAATGATCCCAGTCATCACTAGAAAAAAAATCATCCCAGCAACCCCCAGCAACCCATTCCCATCCCCTGCGTTTAGCACCAGTAAGTCATTGATAATGAAAACTAGAGAATTCATCAATTGACAATGATAACTAATTTTGGGTGTGTCAAGACCTGGGGGTTTAAGAAACAAACCATGAAATCCAATATCTCAATATCTCCAGTAAGTCATTAGAATATCTCAATATCATGAAATTTCTAGAACCTCCGGTCCATTGGGGGCTTCAATTTTGACCCATCACCATCTTCCCTACTCCGAGTACTCCGCCTTCAACGTCAAGATCATGGCACCCGGGATGATGCCGGGCCTGGCGGTCTACAACTGGATGATGTTCCACATCGAACTAGGTGATTTTACCCTGGGGTATATCAAAATAGACTGTTTGGCGATATATATATATACAGAATATATATATATACAGAATATATATATAGAATATATATATATACAGAATAATATATATATACAGAATATATATATACAGAATATATATATACAGAATATATATATATATACAGAATATATTTATATATACATACAGAATATATATATATATATACAGAATATATATATACATACAGAATATATATATATATATACATAATATATATATATACATACAGAATATATATATATATACAGAATATATATATATATACAATATATATATATACATACAGAATATATATATATATACAGAATATATATATATATATACAGAATATACATATATATATATATACAGAATATATATATATATAATATATATATACAGAATATATATATATACAGAATATATATATATACAGAATATATATATAGAGAGAATATATATATATTGAAAGAGACTTGTGACTGCATTCACGTTCGTGAAAAGGGTTCTTGCCCATCAAATGTCGAATTTGGCAATTACCGCCAATGAAATGGCCATACAGAAAAGTGACAACTCTATCAACACATTTTTTGGTGGTTCCATCTGGCTATGAATCAGTACATCTAAAACTATCTAATGTGGGTAAAACAAGAATAAACCACCCATTTACCCATTTGGGAATGGTTGAAATCCCACCTATAAAAATGGTGACTGCGGGATGGTGGGTTTATGGCATTGTTTTACCCACATGAAAAATATCATTGTTTGGCGCATCAAAAACATCACTGGTTGGTGGTATACCTACCCCTCTGAAAAATACGAACGTCAGATTGGGATGATGACATTCGTAATATATGGACAGTCATAAAATTCCATAGTTCCAAAGCACCAGCCAGAATATGTTCAATATTGATTAATGGTTATGATATAATGGTTACTATATACTGCTTATATATTATAGTTACTATATGTTTGAAACCACCAACCAGTCATTGTAGATATATTGTTATTCCAATTATTAACCATTATTAACCATAGATTTACCATAGATTAACCGTTGTTTGGCGCACAAAAAAAACATCAATTCACCTTCACAAAACCCGGCGCGATTTTCCCCAGTTCCCGTCAAGGGCACCTCTGATCCGTCATCCGTGGAAAGGTGAGGCTCTCGCCGTCCCGCATGCCCTGACATCGAGGATGGGGCCACCAAACAATTTTCATATGATTAATATGAATTGTTATGGATATATGAAAATTAATATATGAAATATTATGAAATTCAATTCTTATATTATAGGAAAATTGGCGTGGATTAAAAAAAAACATGAGAATAGTACAGATCTACAGGCAAAAATGAATCTGACAATCTACCTTCCCGGCAACTGCACAGGGGCCACTGTTGTGACTGGTTCTTTGGGATGCCAACGATCTGTTCAATTGGGCATTTTCCGCTTCATCCCCCTTTAGAAAGTGGTTAGAACTTATAGATACTTATAGTTATAACCCGGTTAGTAAGTGGGGTAATCAGGGCTAGTCCAGTTGTAACTGCTGTTACAATATGTTGTAATCCACTTACAAAGTGGGGTGAAGGGGATACCAACTGAGTTGCAGACTTTTTCAATCTGGGCATCGATCACTGCCATCTCCTGTTTACACTTCTCTTTACCTGGGTCCCCAGGCTTTGGAAGACAGAACCGGTCGACGGCTTGTGGTACCCTGCCGTAGTTTGCTAGAGTTTACCGCCGACAATCACCATTCTAAGAGATAAATCGTCTATCCAATTGGCCAGTTTCCATGACGACGTTAGACTACCGGAACATCATATTTGCAAATGGATCTCTCAACGCCGGCATTCCCACTTCGTCATGGTCTTTGCAGGTGGGTGAAGCTGGCCCATGTTCCTTGCCCTAGTCTGCCAGTCCAAAATGGTCGACATTCCAGGAAGGTGGCAAACCCGGTAACCCGGATTTTCCAACAATTTGGGAAACCTGTAAGCAACCTATCCGTAAATTCAGTAATATCCGATATTATCTGCTGGTGATTTGGAACATTTTGGAACTATGGAGATAGCCCTATTGATCAGCCCAATCATGCAAACAGATAATGGGGGAAAGCCTGTAGGTTCCAATCAATTCTGGCGGGTGTAGGACTTCATGATAGGTGAACAATTCATACTTGATATGTAGTTTTGTTCATAGGTGGTGTATAGTAAACATAGACTTGGTTTATGGTTGATATATATATTTTTATAGAAGATATGATATAAATATTATTATATATATATAATCCCCTTGCTCATTTCGGGAGAAGGTGCTGACAGGTGATTTTGTAGAGAAAAGGGGTCTACAGAATACAAATCCATCCAGGAGAATGGCTCCAAATGCACTACAAAATACAAGTCTAGGGAA
>Ga0126342_10015742_pt1:5000-13226 | contig 13226 bp, 12 predicted proteins | sample Cyp1metagenome_FD_92528 | JGI IMG/M metagenome (GOLD analysis project Ga0126342, IMG submission 92528) | Coral microbial communities from Lord Howe Island, Old Settlement Bay, Australia - Cyphastrea 1 metagenome | ecosystem: Host-associated > Invertebrates > Cnidaria > Coral ...
GCGACTGGATGCCACTTACAGCCTCTAAAGGGAGTCTCCCTTTCTTGCTGTTGCAGGAAGCAATATATATATATACATATTTCATATATATATATATATTATCATATACACATATAGAAATATATATATATATATATAATCATATATATATATAATCATATATATATATATATATAATCATATATATATATATAATCATGTATATATATAATCATGTATATGTAAAATCGTATATATATAATCATATATATATAATCATATATATAATCATATATATATAATCATATATATATATATAATCATATATATATAATACATCATAATACTGTATATATATATTCACATATATATCTATATAATCATATATATATATATATAACCATATAGATAGTCATATATATATATATATATGTACATTAATATAATGATACATACAAGTGATACACGCAAAACCAAGAGACAACTCCAACCAAAAGCTTGGAGAGCATTCCCACGCATTAGGGGCATGGTGGAATTGTGTACAGAATTTGATTGTACATTTACATGGTAAAATGTGCATAGAATTGTGCTCTTGTTACATACAAAGTGGACTGACAACCTTCTGTTTTTTGATTCTGTTGCATGCAACATATGGCCGAAAAACCAACAAACCAAGCTTTCCTTTCCTCATTGATGATATGTTTTCTCCCTGCAAGCTGATCGGATGTTTGCATCTTGGCTAAGAATGCAAGCGAGCGCAAATGTTGTGAGAACGTTCCTCTGAAAAGAGACCCCACATTGAACTCTGTGTGAGAAGGCGCCGCCAAGACGACAGTTGAACATGTGAAATGTGCGTGTTGGGAGAAACCTTGCGCATGTAGACACCTGCGCCGCAACAATCTGCAATGCCCACACACTGAATGCTCTGTAGAGGAGTTCGAATCTCTCTAGAGCTTCCAGTTTTCCCAGATCTTCCTGGATTTTTCCAGATTTCTCAAGTTTTTTGCGCTGAACATTTGTCAAAGGCTTCCAGCTCCGCTCTGGCCTTGAAAGCTGGACTCACAGAGAAGCCCGAGCCTTGGCTGGGTGCCGGGTGCAACGAACACACCTTCCCACACATCGCAGTCATCCAGTCATCACAGTCTCGCCTGCGAGGAGCTCCTTGCTGTCCAGCACAATTGCCGCAGAAAGTCGTGCCCCTCAGAGACCCTCAGTGTTTTTGCGCAAGTCCTTTGCCACGTGTCAGCAGAAGAGATCACTCGTATCTCAGGAATTTACATTTCAGACAAAGACGGTGAGAGAGGCCCTCATGAACATCAGTGGATGGCTCTGACTCAAGAGCAAAGGCAGTAGCCTGAACAACTATGAGCAACATTGAGATCATTGAGCAATGACTTGTGTCAACTTTTCTTCGATGTGGCAGGCTTTGACCCGCGCTTCCTGCTCTTTGAGTTCATTTCAGGTTTTCTCCTGCGACCAAGACAGGCCTCGGGATCCTGCATGCTCTATAGACTCTACCAAGTCATCCCCACTCTGCAACTGCATTGTTCAAAAAAACTTGGAAAAACTGCGGGAAAACGCAAGAAGAGGCTCAAACATGGTTGAAACACATTTGAATGAGATCATTCTCTTTCCAGGTGGAGATGGTCCGCGAGTTCCTGGATATCATCGAGTCCAACAACAGCGCAGTGTCTTGGCTAAACTGTGCCAGAAAACGCCAGAAGTGACATTTTAAGACTTTTAAGGCAACCGCAGGCAGCTGCAGCATGCTCCAACATCTCCAACATATGCACAGAACCAAAATGTAAACGCTCGAGTGCTGCTGAGGTGAAGCAAATGATCATGGGTTCTCTGCTTATTTGAGAAGTGATCGAGAGAGCCAAAATCGGGCGGACGTAACGCGGAACAATGCAGCAAGAGGTAGGGATAGAGCTCAAAACGCTTTTATTCTGACAATCATGTTGCCGAACGACAAAGTAAGACAGAAAAAATCATGGATTGGAACATGTCCCAAGTTCCGAGGGCAGTGCATGCTTTTTGTAATGCTCTTCGCTACTGTATTTGGCTATGGAGTGCATGCTCATACATGCCAATGCAACAAACAACATATTCAACATCAAACTTCAGTGAACTTTCAAAATCAAACTGCTTCTGAGCTTCTGAGGTCAAGGAAAGACGACGGTGGTGACACCCCTTTTGTCGTTTGTGCTTGCGGATGCTGAGAGACTGGTGGTCATTGCCTTGTCCTCAGTGTTTCGTGACATGGTCGTTGTGTGTTGTGATGTTTGTCCAACCGCCTTCATCTTGACTTTCAGCATCCCATCACTGTGACAAGGACTTTATAATCTTTATATATCTTCATTGATCTCTATTGTCATGAATCATGAATGCGTTGCTTAAGAACACCAATTCTGACTTATGCATTGCTGTTAGAAAGTGAGACTATGTGAGACTACTTTTTGGCGAAGATGCCAGGTTGTGCCTCACGCACTTCTTGAATTCTCCCGGTCGGTACTTCAGGGTACCTTTGCCTCGGTTGTCCAAAAGCAGGCTTGACGTTACGGACATTGCAAAGATGTGACCCATTGCTACGCATTGAAGAACAACTGCGTCACTGCTACTTTTTGCAGGTGTCCACATTCAAATGCGATCGTGCTGTTGACATTGACTTCAATTTCTCACTGACCGTGGATGCTGCAGCTTGGTAATTATTGACATGGCCGCATGGCTGTTTTAAGATGTTTTCAGGGTAAACATGTGCCACCATGGCTGTTTTATGCTGTTTTCAGCTGAGGTCAGACAACAGGGAGATCTGATTGTCACAACACCAGGTGATGCCAGGCTCTCATCTCTGAACATCACTGAGACAAACACGTGACGGTCAAACATGTTCAAACCATTTTAGTCAATTTTAATCAAACCATTTGTCAATTTGTGGCAGAACGCAACTTAACGCAACTGACGAAGTCACAATTCTTCAAACCGTCCGCGAGTCTTCTGAGGTGAAGTCCTTGCTGCTGAGATTCTTGGAGCAGCTTGAAGTCTCCAGTGATAGGAGTCTTAAAGCTCACTCAAACATCATGCAAGCATTAAGTGAGCATCGCATGAGCATCTCGTGAGTCTTATGTCACTTATGTTGCTATGTATACAGTACAGTTTATTCTCTCTTTGGACTGCATTGTGGAAGTTGTTGTGACGTGGTTGACAAAAACGGATCTGCAGGAGATCCAAAAAGAACACCCCACAGCGACTGGACTGCAATGACAATGACGCAGTGCGACACCGTGCGAGACAGTCGAATCACATTGACTCAAACGTGCTTAGGCTCCGCCGCGAGACTCTCGAGATGGGCAAAGTATTGCAGATGCTCCGGAATCAGAGCGTGACGCTTGCTGAGTCTACACTTCTTAGATTTCTTGGTGCATGGAGTACAATCTGATGTGCGTTCAGAGATACTCAGTGCCTATGTCAATCTGTGAAACCAACTAATCAATATCTCGAATGATGGCAGGTCTGCATGCTAGATGAGGTTGATCTCATTTTGCCGCACCCACAGAGTCTAATCACATGACTTTTCCAGCGAGGTTTCGTGTGTCGTCTGTGTGATTGAACTCTGCATCGCTTTGCTGCCCTAGAGCTGCCAAGTTGCGGAGGCATCCTCTCAAGTCCGAACTCAACTTTCCAACTGGACCCAAGAGTCCTGCTCCTAGATCTGAAGACTACACTTCTTGATTCAATTTGATTCATATTTGATTTTGTTTTCACGAACTTTGCAAGGACTCAGAATGTGTTGGTTTGCACGTTCATCATGTTCCCTTGTTCTTATCGGTTCGATATTTGTGCCACGCCTCAAATTTGATAGGTCTGATTCACCATGCGCCTGAGCGATGGCGACCAAACCTCAGACACTTGTGCTCAGAGTCTACAAGAGGATGCAATTTGTGTATTTCTGATTATCATTTGATTATCTCAATTATCTCTGTATCATTCTGTATCAGATCCAAGAACTCTCCTTTTGCATTTAATGCATTTGCAAAACTCATCATTTGCGAAGAAAAAAAACGCGTAGGTTTGCCGCTTCATGTCCTGGACGGCTTCTTTGCGGCAGAAGATGCTGCACGGACTCCGGCCCAACCCTCGGTATATTCGTATGGGTGGTTGGGGTTGTGATGGGACGCCAAGTGACCCAAGCCGTTTTGGAATGGAAAGGGAGTTTGTGATGGACTGTGATGGAGTATGACGCACCCACCTAATGTTGACCTAGTTCACTTCCCGGGCATTGCACTAAGGCTCAGCTGAAAGAGTCTCACGCAGCACGGCAAATTCTGCAGACCCTCTCGGAGGCTCTCGGATATTTTATTTCGAGGATATTGTATGAAGCACAGGAGTCCTCAAAAAGATACAGAAGTAAAGCACCATCGAAATAGTGACTTAGTAGGAAATTACTTTTCGGTCTTTACTGGGTAATCTTCCCTTAGCATAGATTGTTCAAACTTCAAAGATTCAACCGATTTTCTGTGTGGTTTTGTTTGAGCAGGTTGTGCGTCATGGGACAGAGCGCAAACTATTGCAGAAAAATCCCCACTTGGTGGGGCACTTTGCACACCTGAGTGGCAACCACTTCTATGAGCGGCTTAAACTTCCGTTGCATGCTGAGCTATGATTGAACATATTCACATTGAATTTGTCTCAGGTCCTACTGTCAGAAGATTTCTTTCATGATGAGATGAAGCCGATCCTGTGCCAGTGGATGTGTCATGGGCTGAGTCAACTGTTTCCTACAATGTCCTGAGCATCTGTATATGAACATACAGGAACCCATTGAAACCCACCTATTTCCATCTTTTCTACATCGCTGGGCACCGGCAGGTCTTTGGTTGACCATCGAACATGTAGGTGGACCACTTGGCGAGCTGCTTTTGGCACAATTTGCAGCCGTACTATGCCGTACTGCTAGGTGTCCTTGTCCACAAACTTGCCATGCTACCTGCAACGTGCCGCAAGGCCGGGTCTTTGAAGAAGGCTTTTCTCCCAGCGACCGTGGGTTGTCAGAAGAAGAGATCACAGCTTACCTGCCAGCTCCCTAGCCGAGCCTGCTGTGCAGTCCCAAGTGGTGTCAGACGTTGTGAGCTGCAGATCTCTTTTCAAGAGGAATCTTTGAAGATGACATGTACCTTAGATGATGTTGCTGCGCAGATCAGCCATGCAGCATCATGCAATGACACAACAAATACGTTTGATCGGGTTTGAGCATTGGAGTACATCCTTCGCGCACATCTAGAATATAATCTGATTATATAATTATTTGATTTAAAACATGTCGACTCCAAACCAGTGGAGAATGAGCGTGCATGTTCTGTGGTACGAATATAGCTGCACCAGCAGACCAAATCTCTCGCAGCTGTTTCGTGGATTTCCTACTATAATTAGCCACCTTTCTTTTCTATTTCTAAAGCTATGATACCTAAGCTGCGCATGTGGGCATCGGACAGTGGCACAACACGAATTGAAATGACTAAATGTCAAGACACGTTGCGGGTCATAACTCTAAAAACCTGGAAGGGATTGGAAGGGCATAAGATAGAGCCACCCCGCTTTGCGAATCGAGAAACTTCAGGTTGACCTGAGGAAAGCTCTGAATCGACAGGAACTGCCATCGATGAACTCAGGATGACTCGCACAAGTCCTGTAGACGTCAAGATGACTGGGACCGAGAAAGAGTGGCAACAATGGGTTGGGAACTCAGGTGACTCAGGTGATTCAGGTCACTCAGGGCGTGACAGACTCACGATTACATCAGCGGCTACATGCTACATGCAGTCGAAACATGTCGAAACATGTCGAAACATGTCGAAACATGTCGAAACATGTCGAAACGCTTGAACATGCTTGAACAATATGAACAATATTGAACATGGCCTTCCAGGCCTCAGAGACGAAATGGCTGCAGGACAAGATGTCGAGAAGAGGGAAGAACACCAGCAACATATTGTAACTATCTTGAACGTTGTGTATTAAGACACTCTTTTAACGAGGGCTTTTTCACATTTTTGTCGGCAAGTCTGCAAGTTCATGATAGTATATATGCACCGTATGTTGTGCCGTGCTTAGCCCCTGAGGACCTGCTAGCTGCAGGAAAGGGCAGTGCAGAGGGTGACTTCAATCCGCACTTCGTTTGATCCTGATCGACGTTCATTATTTCTACAAAAGCAAATAGCAATGAACTGGCAATTTTTGGACCCCAATGTTTCACAAGAATGTGAAATCAAACGGTGCTGTTGTGCATCTAGGTGTCAGATGATCAGCGCGGCATCGCTTTGCCGTCTGAGTACAAGGTTCACGCATGGTTCTGAAGCCTAATGCTTCAAAAGATAAATTCAGCATGATTCAGTCTCGGGTCAATATTAGGTATATAACCCTGATAAACAGGGGTTGTATTTCCTACTTTCATAGGGACGGCTACGAGCCTGATTAAAACCCTTGATTGCTTGGAATGTTGCTCTACTGCTGTAGGACCTGATGCAATTCCTCTCCATAGCATTCCTCACTCTCCTCACCCAATGCAACAACCTACCTTTATGAAGCAACAATGTGATCGGGTCAGCCTGCTGCTGCTAGGCATCCATTGTGGAAAACGGCAACAAAGCCAAGACTTTGGTGAGATTCCGTGAGACAGCAGCAGCGCTGCAAAAAAGACTTGAACGCCTGGGACTCAGAATTCGGAAGTTGGTTGGACGATCCACGATGGCTCAGGAGATCTCAGGAGTTTCAGACTGTTTCCAGATGTTTCCACTCATAAAATTTCTGATGGACCTTACGAACAGGCGTCCTTCTTCGATGTTTGAATAGCATTGAAGATATTTAAAGATCAAATGGAGGATTCCAAGTCCTATGAGTAGAAGCGCCGGTGAATCTTTCGCAAAGTGTTTTGGGGTTGAAGATGCAGTTGAAGGTGCTTCGCAGGCTACAGTTCAAGGTGTGCTGAAGATAGGCACTGTGAGGTAATTACATTAATATAATAATATTACATTTTCATTCAGCTGACCTGAGGTGTGGATAGGCTTCCAACCAAAGATGTCCAGACCCTGAACCTCGGTGGTGAATGGCGTGCAGCTCAATCTGTCAGAATCTGTCGCAGTCGTTTGCAATTCGCTACGGTTTCACTGCGCTGTCCCACCCTGTCCATATGCATCCCTGCGATTCCCAGCGCAACTCTATTCTTGCAACGCTTGAGTTTGCTACTGCAACAGGCTCGCAACCTTCCTGCCGCACTGCTCCTTGGAAGAACTCAGAAGCATCAGAAACTGATTTACGAACTGATATTCCTTCAGCATTGGGTGGGCAGTTTCCCCACTTCACACTTTGCGCCCGCTCTTTTGTGTCTGATTTCCGAGAGAAGACCCTGCAAAAAAAGACCCTGCAATGAATGTTTGGATGGTGTGCGGGCTTGGAAAAAAGAACGTGCATGTTGAGTGAAGCGGCAAGAACAAGCTTTGCTGTTGCTTCTATTGCAGTATTGCAGTTGGGTGCTGGTGAGGCTTGCAGAAGATCGACAGAGTCACATTTGGCATCATGACCGATGAGCAGGTGCTGGACTTAGGAGGGCCTGTGTGAAATCAACCTATTCCATCCTATTCCCAATTCACTTCACACACCTTCATCAGCGATACTTCGCATGTGTAAAAAAAGATAAAAAAGCACAAGTCAGATCCGAGGTGAAAGCAGCTTTGGCCGAGCAGCCCCTTATGCCACTCACTAGGTCGAAGCTGGCGATTCCGTTTGTGGGTGCAGCTCTCAAGCCACCTTTGAGCAACAGCAAACCAACATGAACTGACCAAAACTAACCAAAACCGACCAAAATTTCATCAGGTTTCATCATGTTTCATCATGTCACATTTTGCAAACCCCCAGACTCTGGCTCTATTGCTAACATCCCGCCCAAGGCAAGGACGTTCCTTCGCAGAGCTCCGAATTTGCGCATCCTGACATCGTGTTGCTTTCTCAGAATTTTCACATCGGAAAAGTTCGGATTTCAGCCAAGCACAGAATGATAGCAAAGGATCAGATCTCACACAGTGTCACAGGCAGCTCAATGAGAAGTAATGAGAAGTCAAAGTTTCTCTCCCTTGATGATCTTGATGATCTTGATGATCTTGATGATCTTGATGATCTTGATGATCTTGATGATCTTGATGATCTTGATGATCTTGATGATCTTGATGATCTTGATGATCTTGATGATCTTGA
>Ga0126342_10015743_pt1:0-2500 | contig 13225 bp, 15 predicted proteins | sample Cyp1metagenome_FD_92528 | JGI IMG/M metagenome (GOLD analysis project Ga0126342, IMG submission 92528) | Coral microbial communities from Lord Howe Island, Old Settlement Bay, Australia - Cyphastrea 1 metagenome | ecosystem: Host-associated > Invertebrates > Cnidaria > Coral ...
AAACAAACTATGTCACGAACATTAACCCAAACGTCAATCAAACAGTTTTGATTTTTTTTGATTTTGTTTCCAATCAAATACGTTGATTACAAAAAAACGGAGCGAGAACACAACACCTCCGAATGTGACATCATGGATTTTGTGTTGAAACACGTCAGCAGTCAACACAAATTGAACATCCAATGTACACGGTGTAAAAACTTCATTTTCTTTAACCTTGAGACAACCCCCCCTAAATGTCCATGCCGCACCCAATTTTTTTTACATTTTTGAAATGTACTTAGAGAAAAAAAACAAACTATGTCACGAACATTAACCCAAACGTCAATCAAACAGTTTTGTGTTTTTGTTTTTGTTTGCAATTACCATTACGTTGATAAAAAATGGCACGAGAACACAACACCTCCGAGCGTGATATCATGGATTTTGTGTTGAGATCCACCAGCCGTCAACACAATTTGAAAAAAACAATGATGAGACATCAGTGTTTGTTTTGTTTATGTTTTTTCTTAATTAAATTTTCCAAATTTTGCAAAAGTACTTAGAGATTACTTAGAGCATTCATTCCTGGATGTGTTGTCAAGAACTGCCTTTCACAAATTGGGGCAACAGCTGGACTAACCATTTTGAGTTGAAAGCTGGTAGCCCTCAACTCAAAACACTGCAGAAAATGCACAAAAATCAAGTACATCAAATTGCTCGTAGCTGTTGACAACATCAGGTTGCTTCAGACCAGACGTTTGTGATGACCGCTGCCAGCCACCAACAGAAGCTGCGTGCATGAAAAACACTCCTGTTTTGTGATGAAGCGTCATGATCATCACAGCCGCGAACAATGGACACAGTGCCATTGCAACTCCAAGTTTGGATTCTAGGGAAATTACTTGAAAAATGTTTGAACTTTCTCCACCTTACTCTCAACAAAACATGAGCTAATATACTCAATTAGTCAGCAATGGCACCATGGAACGCTTCTTCGACAATTGTCCGGGCTTCCTCAAAAGGAACACCTGCAGATGCCCAAAGCCTTGCAGCTGCCTGCAAGATATAGAAATCTTTGTTTTTCACTTTATACTTTTCCAATTGTGGTTTCTTCAAGTGTTCGGTCTGCAAGGACATCACATGCCCAACCTCAGAAAGAAAATCACTTCAATTGCATTGACAGCACCCCTAAAAGTTTGCAAGTTTTTCCCGACCAGCAATCAAGAAAGTTCATTCAAAACAAAAACTCGTTCAAAACAAAGGACTGGATCATAATGAATACCGCTAACTCCACTAGGTGCTGGAGCCGCACGACCAACCACAGGCCCTGGGCAGGGCAAACACCTGAGCACCCATGGATCACGCAGCGCGTTGGATCAGGTTTTGAGATGCAAAAGGTGGCAACGCCAAACAAAACTATTTCAAGCTACATACTGTTAGATTAGAAAAGACTTTTTCAACATTTCTGCACAATTTAATGCATGCTAAGCAGCTGTTCAACAGCGAGCAAATCTGTGGATGGAACTTGGCCAAGGGCCAGCTTTGTGAGGTGCGCAGCTGCTTCATGAAGACAAAAGGGTGGACTATCTCAGTGGAAACAAACACATTCTAAGTTGTCGCACATGTCATCCATTTCATCAGCATGTGTCATTCAATGGAAACTTGATGGAATGAACTTCAAGCCACATGTGATAATGTCATACGACGAGTCACCAATGATTTTGGCAAATTTGAGCCAATTCTCTGCCGCCTTCTCATCCCGGTCCCGGTCGTCATTCAAAGCTGACAGGGGCAATAGTAAAACTTGGGAAGACGAAATCTCAAGTTATGAATTTGAAAAGAAGAAACTTGCATCTTTAGCAGCAGTCTCGCCTCGTGGAATTGGACCCTTGAATTGCATCTCCATGCACACGCTGTGAGGCAGATACAAGAGAGGTCGACTAAAGTCAGGGTCAGACATCCATTGTTTTGTCCTTCAGGTCGTGTCACGTCATGTCCATATTCAATGTCAAGCCGAATCACACGTGTCATGGAGAGACATATTTTGTACGTAGGCAAGCAAAATTAAAGGTCCTGAGCACTACATCGCCATTACTCACACTGCGAATCCCGTGTCTGCGCCAAAAGGAAGAGTCCACACACTCCGGCGCCAAGCCTCCCAACCACATCACGTGCAGACTCAGTTTCAATGTATTTAATTTAAGAGATTGCGATCTGGATTTGATCACTCCTCTGGCTACGCCTAATTCAATACTCCTAAGTAGCATAGCACGCAACTCAACACGAAAATTCATGCCGAGCCTGTGTCCTCAAACCTGTCAAACGCCATGACATGTGGAGCACCAGGACCACCAATTCCCCGCAGGTGTACGCCTTGCGTACCCACCTGCAGAAACGATTTCCTCAGCACAGGAGTTGCATTTATAAACCATCATGACCTTAAGTCATGAAGCCTCTCACTGTCAGCATCTGATGAATCACGAATGACGAAAAACGACCAGCAAAAAATACAGGACAA
>Ga0126342_10015743_pt1:7500-13225 | contig 13225 bp, 15 predicted proteins | sample Cyp1metagenome_FD_92528 | JGI IMG/M metagenome (GOLD analysis project Ga0126342, IMG submission 92528) | Coral microbial communities from Lord Howe Island, Old Settlement Bay, Australia - Cyphastrea 1 metagenome | ecosystem: Host-associated > Invertebrates > Cnidaria > Coral ...
TCAAGCGGGTCTTGCTGACCACGCGTAGCCAAGAGGAAAATCCTCTCTCGGTTGACCTTGATGGATGAGTTCGTCATGGAACAAAAATTGTGGGACAAAAAACGCTTTTGATATTTAATTTCCTTCCCACTGATGATGATGCTGCTGGTGATGAAGAAGCAAATGCTGCTGATGATGATGATGATGATGATGATGATGGTCATGATCATGATGACGGTGATGATGATGATGATGATCATGATCATGGTGATGATGATGATGATGATGATAGTGATGATGATGATAATGATGATGATGATGGTGATGGTGATGGTGATGGTGATGGTGACGATGATGCTGATGATGATGATGATGATAAAAATGATAATGAGGATGACTCCTGTCATCACCATTGATACTCTTTGATGTTTTCTTGCTATTGTCTTTGAATCCTCTCACTCGCGGTCTTCACTTTCGTTGTTCGTCTTACGTCATCATCGTCATCATCAACATCATCATAATCATCACAATTGCCAACATCATCAAGGTCAACATTCAACAACAAAAAAACTGCAGCGAGACGGCACCGGAAAATTTTGTTTAACTTCAGTTCATGAACTTTGTCTCTAATCTGGGGTCACCGCCTGGGCACCAACGTTGGTTCCAGTGACCGTGCACCATCTCAAGGAAAATCCTCTGGCCCCAAACTCCTGTAGCAAACAAACACGCTTAAAAAAGCAATTAATATGTATTGACAAAGCAAGTCTTGAAACCCTGGCCTTGCACACGTAATGCAGCAACTCCCGGTTTTTCGGGCTCAGTAGATGGGCCACATTCTCCAGAAAACAAAAAAACCTTCAGTGCCATTCAGCGCTGAGGAAAACTGCAGCACAACTTGAACTTGATGAAACCTGTGAATTCCCAAACTGTCATCAACAAAGACTGAGGGACAGAGACGGGAGCGAGTCAATGAGTCGGTATATTTCCCGCACCAGGCCAGTGCGACTGTCATCGAGACCGAGCATCTTTCCTGCCCTGCACACTCCCTGGGCAAGACTTGGCTGTAAGGTTCTACAGTAACAAAGCCTTGCAGTAACATCCAGAGTACAGCTGGGTTTCCAACTTGGCAGGGGAATCCCCCTATCAGCCCTTCAGCTGAAAGGTGGCTTCCAGCTGGCTCATAATCTTGCACATCTGAAATGATATCTCCTTTGTGCAAGCAGCCGTCCTGCATCCTGGCACACCGAAGCAGTGTCAATGGATGATCGTTATAAATTTGTCAACTGCTGCATCATGAATGGGGTCAACAACTCAATGCGCCTGGCTTTCAGCACTTCTTGACAATAACTATTGTTTTCTACCTCAAGCACTTTAATTTAGTGAGAAGGAGGAATCATTAATTAAGCGTTGGCCCAAGTGCATGAAAAACGGCAGTAAACTGATTGCGAAACATGAGCTAAGCTAGCTGCGTAAGCAATTGTCTGCCAAATCCTTGGCTAAACTCATGGACCATGATTATTGGGTCTCGAGAATGTGATCATTGAGCGCCCAGCTCCTGTACTCCAATGTCCAGTCCGCCAACACCAGCAAAAAGACTTAGGATTGGTAGTTTTCTGCGAGATGCCTCACGCTGTGCACATGGCAAACCTTGAAATTCTTATGTTGGCAGCAAGAGATTTGCAATGCTTCAAAACTGACAATCCGACCTCTGTGCTACCGAACCATTGTGGCCAGCAGTCGCGCAACATGCACCCTGGTTCTGGGACTGTCCAATTGGGCGGAAAGCCTCGCAGCGTTAACCATTTCCATGTTTTCACCATGATGTCTGATTCCAACCTGCTAAGCAGCTGCCTGAAATCCATTCTGCAAAGTGCGGATTCAAGTAGAGACCCATCTTCACGCCATCTTTTCGGCATTGACACTTGTAAAAGTCCCACCACCGAATTTGGGTGGCAACATCCTGCAATTCAATTGTGTCTTCGCAGTTCAAGATAATATTTGGAAAGACCGAACCACATGGATTTGGCAGCATTATATTTTTCTGAAAATTAAAAGCACAGCTGAATCTGGCCTGGGTCGCCCGAACGCTCAGGTATCGAGGGTTGGCTTTGGTTGTGGCAGTGAAACACCCTGAAGCAACCACTGGACAAGACTTCTGAACTACGTGAATGGCTCACTGTGACACAAGTTGAACAGCACATCGTTCATTCTTGTGAATCCCTGACTCACAGTTCCAAAAGAATGGCGGACGATGGGCTGATGCTGCAGTGGGGTTTTGACATCTGTCAGCTTCTGCTTTGACTTTGAGGTCTGCGCTGGTGGCACCTGAGCACTTCGCACTTCAGGATTCAACAGATTTGTTTCACAATCACAGTGACAGCACACATAAAACTAATATTGGGCGGCTGATTCTGCACTGCACCATGTTGAATCAAGTTGCTATCTTCATGTTCAACGGATCAGCTCTAGGCTCCCTGAAGCCCCAAACTGGCATGTAAGGAAGAATTTGGTTCCGAAAAAACCATGGAGCGCGAAATCCAAATCTTGGCCATCGCAAGGTGTCTGGAAAGCTTTCAGCCACCTCAGCAGCATACAACGGCAGTCTCAGAGACAAACACGGCAATGAACAAGATTAAGGCAACAAAAAGGTAAAAATGTTCAACCTGATCTTTGAAACACTTTGATTTCGAAGTGTGTTGCGCAATCACTGTGCCCCTTTGCCTCAGCTATCTCTTGGAGCTCTGGCCTCAAGGAATCACAGGTTCTACACGACAACAGCCTTGCATCAACAAACATGTTTCTATCTATTCCTTGATCCATCATGATCTATCTAAGCTATCTCATGTCCACCCATTAGACTAGGTACCAAATCAATTTAATCCACCTTGTATCTCTCCCTTGCGCTCTTCAATTTGGAGGAAGTTCAAATACTATCACTGAATAAAACCTTCGTCCAATCAATTTACTGGTTTACTTAAACACTGGGCAGACGCAATGGCCAAAAAAAGATCTCTTGAAAACAATGACTGGTTAAAGTTACTGAATCCAGTGGCGCTCAGCACCTGGCACACCACTCAGCCAGGAAAGCTGTCTCTGCACTGGCCTCTCACAGCACATTATTATTGTTGCTATCAAGCAAACATCAATATCCACAATGGATCTCACACGCAGTTTGCGGCAAGGACTTTCTGGTCAATGTGTGATGAGCCCCAGACTCATCACTAAGTGTAGACAACGTTCTCTTGGCATTGGGCGCATCCTTCAATGCAGCAGCATCGCTGCTGATGGGCCTCATGAAAGTAATCAACCTGATACGTGGCCATGCCTGGCGTGAGTTGGAAGCATCTAAAATCATGTTTCCGAAGCACACTGTTAAGTATTCGGCTCATCGCTCAAGGTTGACAATGACCTCCTGGCAGCACTCTCACAAGCACACAGATTGAACAGACAGGTGGCACTTTCTACCTGGTTCTTGATCTGTGGTTCATGGAGAGATGATGATTTGTGCGCCTCTTTTTGGCCAGACTATCGGTTGACCTGACACATCATTGAACTCAATCATTGGTCCACAAAATCTGAAGTTTCAACTTGTGAGACAAACGACCACCCTGAAAGTCGTATGAAGAGTAGTAGTGTGGGTAACTTTTGTTGTAGTTGAAGTGCGTTGATAATCAAAAATGAGAATACACATGACGAACTGAATGTGAAACGCCTGCGGAAGCTGGGCCGAAGACTTAATAGCTTGGTCTCTTTCATCTGCAGACTTTGATTCTGCTGCATCTGACCTTCATTGCTCCCAAAATTTGAATCAAGGGGCACATGACAAGAGGCAACTGACAGCCAACTGGGCCAGCGGCCCATCACAATAAGGTAGTGGGCGGCCTCCACCCAACAGGTCCCTGGACCTGACATGATTCACTGCAAAAAACATTCTAGTTAAAACCACATAATCACAAGCAGGAAGCAAGTTGAGCATGGCAAACGACATCCACGCATTGAGTTATTACAGACCAATGTCCAAGATCAACCTCACAGGGCTACTTCAGTACAATTAGCGGGCGTCTGTAGTGGGCAATGCATGTAATCATTGAAAGTTCATCTGTGGTCCTTGCGCCAACGAAACAATGTTTACAATCCATAACTATGCAACTATCATCCTCAGGGGGCAACTTGATTGAATGCATCAACTCAGCCATGGACGCCGCAGTTCCTGATGCACACGCTGACAGCTCTGCATTGAAGGCATCCAACCTGATTCGAACAAGTTACTGCTCAAGGGCAAACAACCCATTTACTATCTGCAATCAGTATCAAAAAATATTCAACATCCCAGTGAACAGTCATACAAACCAGCAAGATAGTAACCCTGGACGACACTGCAAAGGTTTGACCCGATTTACGTTTGTCGTGGTCTCAAGCATGCTCCATTGAGATCATGGTCCTGGTTCTGCGCATATCAACAATGATAATTCCTGATTAATATAATAAGTGTTTACAGCCCTCGATCACCCATCAAGGATCCATTCGAAAGATAATTATTGTGTGTTCAACATCAATTCTGCGACGACTTCTAGTACTGAGCTGCCAACGCAATGCTTTCCACTGGGCAGTCTGCCATCTGCAATGAAAGCATCTCTCAACCTGGCCTTGGGCAAGGCAGAACCAGTGGGCACAATCAAACTAATAAAAAACTGAATTCCAACAAAAAAATCAAAGCAACTTGAGCCATTTCCCAATGACTCTTAGATGCCCCAGTGACAGCACAGTCTCAGTACGCTGAGACTCAAACACAATCAATCAATTCGCACGTAGATTGGCGGCGACATAGCTGGAAGAAGGGATCTTCTCAAGCACAAGAAATTTTGGCTGAAGTTGGTGACATGTCAATGGCTCTGTAGGTTACACACTGACTTCTGCCTCAAAATCAGCTGCCAGAAGGTTGGTGTGGCTTCTGGCTGGTGAAGGCTGGGTTCCGAACCATCTTGACAACTCACTGTTCAACCTGTTTTCGAGCAGTCAGGAGCCTCCATGCCTAAGAAAAAAGGTCCAAAACTGAGTGCTGAAACATGCAGTTTGAAGAACATCGCCCAGCTGCAGGCCCCCTCACAACCAGAGGCATGAAAAACATCACAATCATTGCAACACAGTCATAAAATGAAAAAAATGACAGTTCGACTGGCACTGGGTGACCAAAAACAACAAAAAAAAATCGACCCCATCCGTGTGTGGGGATGAGTTGTCAGGGCCTATGAAACCTTAACTAATAAATATATAAAGGGTGATATGTTTTGACCAATAAACATGCCCTTTCCTAGTCAAGTTTTGGTCTTCGGCATCACTCTCTGATCTCAATGTTGAAGTTAAGTCGCACATTGATAACCACATACTTCCAAGTCATGACTAAACCTCTATCTCTGAAAATTTCTGGTTCGGCATCATTCTCTGATCTCAATGGGCTAAGTGAAGTTCCACATTGATAGCTTCCCAGAAGATTGGGCATGAAACTCTATCTCTGGAGATCTCTGGCGCTGTTGACCACATGCCTTTGGCAGCACCATGGACCACCATGGACCAACCCAACCCCGGTTACAAAACCCAACCCCGGTTAGAAAGAAAAAATCTTCTTTACCTGGTGCCAGCCTCTCACTGGGAAAGTGTTCATCTGGAGCACACAATTAGTCAACTTGGTGCAGGAATGTTTCTTCCCGGTTGAGCTCCGGGGGTGATTGCAGCTCATTTCGTATTC
>Ga0126342_10015744_pt1 | contig 13225 bp, 13 predicted proteins | sample Cyp1metagenome_FD_92528 | JGI IMG/M metagenome (GOLD analysis project Ga0126342, IMG submission 92528) | Coral microbial communities from Lord Howe Island, Old Settlement Bay, Australia - Cyphastrea 1 metagenome | ecosystem: Host-associated > Invertebrates > Cnidaria > Coral ...
AATCAGCCTGAAAATCAGAAAATAGCCTGAGATCACTCTCAGACCGAAATTTCAGTCTGAGACCCCAAAAGTTTGTTTTTCCTCTTCAGGCTGAAATTATGTCCTTTTGGAGTTCCTAGGTATGAGTGCTCTCGTCAACATCCTTTACATGAGAGTAGTTGCTATTGTTATGGTTGTCGCTTTTGCGGGGGGGCCCCTATCGCTTTCCAGGGTTTTGTGGAAATCAGCATATTCGAGATCCAACATGAAGCCAAAATTCATTCCTAAACAGGCTCGGAAATGGTTCGAGGAGTTATTTTGTTGGTTTCAGGTGCTTCGGCAACACTTCATGTTCCTTTCATTTTGCATTCATTTGCATGCATCTTCCTTTCATTTCCCTTTCATTTTGCATGCATATTCCTTTCATGTTGCATTCATGTCCAGTCATTTTCCTTTCATTATCCTTTCATGTTCCTGTAATTTTCCTTTCATTTGTATTCATTTCCGTTCATTTTCCTTTCATCTTCATTCCAATGTGCATTCATGTCCTGTCATCTTCCTTTCTAAAGTTATGGACATGGCTCCATGGCTTGGCCAGGGGACCGAGTGCAACAAATGGTTATACCGCTAAGCTATCGCTAAGGTTATCGCCAAATAACCCCTCGAACATATGACATTGTTCGAAGGAAATTTGCCACAGAAACGACAGAGTGAGAGAGAGAGAGAGAGATAAAAAAAGAAAGAAAGAAAGAGAGCGAGCGAGTTCGATGCCAAATGATATGGTAACTGCAGGAAACAGGGCCCAATGGGCACCATAGTTTGAATTTCTCTCATCGGTTTTGCCCGTTCTGTGAATGGACTGTCGTGTATGGTCCCAGCTTATCATAACGCTTTTGGGGGGACCTATCGCTTTACAGTGTTCCGTGCACATCTCTGACAAACAACTTCTGAAATACTAAAGTGGTCTTAAAAATATTGACCGTGACTCATATATACGTATATATATATATATATGTAGTATTGTATGCTATAATTACAATTATTGACATATAATAGATGATCCGGTTGGAAGTGGAGGCATCGCATCTTCAGACCAACAAAAAGATGTTTTTAAAGATCTGATAGTGGAAACGATTGGTGCTTTTTGATGTGTTTCAACATGTTTCAACGCGGCAGCTGAGCATGCCAACCCACTCGTTCCTCTCTATCTTGGCCACCTGCAAACAGGTCAAGGTTGGTCAAGGTACGTTGTGGGAAGAGTTGCGGACCACTCAAGCACTCCTAGTTACAATCATCAAACAGATTGCTTAACCTTTTTTAATACAGAAATGACTTTTAGGGCCAACCATGGCCAAGCTGTTTTGGGATAAGCGCTATGTCAGGACATGTCTACACAATATCTGCCAGCCGGCGGCCTGCACAAAGTCTAGCGACAGCACACGGCCTTGCAGAAAACATATGGTGAGGATGTCCAGGATTTGGTAATACCGGAACTGATCCAGTATGTAATCATGTAATTATGATTTACTATGATTATAATGTGTATGTATATATATATATATACATACGCACATATATATATATATTATATTATATATATATATACACAGGAATCTTGATGAGTATTGTAATAATGTTTAGTTTGAGCACTCAACATTATACATTCTCGGACACAAACTCGATGCAATCGCGCAAAGGCTCTCCAGACTACAGAGCGTGATCAAGAATAGCAATAACCTTTGCCTCTGGTGTTTGAAAACATGAACCTTTGCAATTCTGAACCCTACCATTGTTGAGACTGTCTGATTGTCATAATTGATCACAATCATACATATAAGTACTGAATAAACACAAAGCACACACAACCTAATTGACATGTCGGTTCAAGCACCAAGAACAGCAAACAAATGGACATATTCCTAGCATTTTTCCATCAGGTTTTCCAAATCCCCTTGGTTTCCACTGGGCTTCCAGCTGCCGAACCAGCAAAAACCGAAGAAGATCAGGCCCATAAACCTCAGGCCAGGCCGGTGTCGAGCTGATAGCCAAAATTAGTCACGTTTCAAGATGTGTTAAAACTTTTTGCCAACCTTTTTATGGGAATACAACAAGCAAAAACATTAAGCCGGAAAGCATGGTCACATGAGAGTCAGATTCAACTCCAAAACAATGGCTTTTGGAAGTGATTTGGTCGTTCCAATAAGCGAAAACAAGGATCGTTGTTCAAGCAATCCTCATTTTTCCGTGGCTTCGTCTATCCCTTGGCTCCGCACTGATGGATGGCAGTAAGCAAAAGGCCAATGGGAACTCCCTTTAAGCCTTGCGCCCATGCCATGTCGACATTGGATGCAGCTGGCCAGTGGTTCTCGAGCCTTCCTCTTCATCCACGACGATTTTTGATAGGAGATTCTTCATAAAGAGGTTCATCCCGGTTTGTGCCTGGGAGCGGGAGAAAAGAGTTTTAAAATTAAAATAAATTAAACATGTTTAAAATAGTTTCAAGCCGGCTGTTCTGTCTTTTCTGGAACATGATGCGGCACGGAGGAAAACTCATTTCAACGCACATATGGCGCTATGGCGCAGCTGAAATGCAAACACCTTTCCGAAAAGGGCTTTACGATGCTTTGTGGCATGGATGTTGCAAACCCTGTATCCTGACCTGTGGGTTTCATTGAGGCCATGCCTTGAAAACGCTGCTCCAAGGCTCCAAGGCTCCAAGGCTCCCAACACCAAAGTAGATCGAAAGGATGGCGGGCGTCTCTGGACCTGTCGCGTTCGTCGCTGAGGTTTCAAACTTCGCTGGCCAGGCTGGCCCTGCCTCCTGCGAAATATAGGGCGAAACCACCAATGAAGGTCACTGCACAAATGACCTAAGCACAGGCTTCTCATGCCAACTGTTGCCAACTGTTGATGCGCCTTTGTGGTGAATCATGTCCAACGTAAAAAGTTGGCGACCCTCTAATTATACACCCAAACAGAATCCAAACAGGATATCTTAAGCAGGTTTCATGGCCGAATCGAGCCAAAACGGTTGAAATTGAAGGCGCTAGCCGCATCTAGCAGCATCTAGCCGCTATGACAAAAACACCATGCAGTACTGGCAACGAATAATGGTTCAGTATCCCATAGGATCCATGGTGCTGCTATATATGGTAACATGGATCCCATCAATATACCCCCTTTATGTTAGCATATATACCAGCACCATGGATCCTATGGGTTTTTCGAATCAGATGCAGCTCAGCCTCGACTCAGCCGCTCAGCCCATTGTCACAGTTCATGGAGCTGAGATCTGAACCATCTGCGACATGGCATTGGAGGATACAAAGGCCACGGGAGCAACCCCAGTTGCCTACACCAAAAATGCGCTATGGAACGACGCTGCCCACTGCCCACATCTGCCCACCAAAGCATCCCGAGAAGGGATGGAAGAGGGATTGACCAAAATATATAGTGTAGTAATCTGTAGAATACATGCACATATTCATATTTCTACAGACTGACTTTGACATGCTTTTGATGATGTTGGGACATGTTGGGCTTGTTTCTTCCCCAAAGAAAATGGTTCCAAGCCAATTCCGCGGAAAAATGGAACGAGGAATCCATCAAGCACAGCGACCATCAGCAACCACTGGAACCCGGCGGACCTCCGCTGATTCATCTTCCCAAATCGCCCAACATGCAAAAACCTTGCTGGAGGGACCAGACCCTGAAGACTGCGTGGATCAAGAACAACCATGAACAAAAAGTGAAAAAACTCTCTGCACCTGTCGGCATCATGAAGGTCTTCCGCCCAACACAAGATTCAGAAGAAATATCTTCGTTCGATATGTCATCATCACCAACTTATTACTGCAACCCAGCTATTGAACTGGGCCGCCTGAGTGTTTCCCAAGGAAGAACATGGTTTTCCCTCCCAGTACATGTCATCATATGATCATATGATCAACTACGGGATACCCTGAAGTCCAAGGATGTGCTTGTTTGCCATTTTTTCTTGGACATCCTCATGTCAAGAATGAACCCACCGCAATCTGTATGCATCCAGAACATCATGATCATTGATATGGACACATATTATATGCTGCCACGTAGTAAAAACTTAGACATGTATGTGATTAAACTCTAAATTGTGCGAGCTAATCTTGAGCAGTAAGTGGAGGTCCAGCAAGTCCAGTATTTGACGGTCTTCCTTTTATTTACTTCATCAGTCATTTCAGGGAATTTCACTGTTTTTCCTCCAAGAGGTACTGGCCAACTCCCACAAAGAATACGTACACATATATCATATATGTGTATATATATAATGTATATATATATAATATGTAAATATATATATACCAAGAAAAAACATACACAATAATACCTTGCACAAGAAACAAAATCATTGATATATTGTCATGTCCAGCTAAGTTAGCTGATGAATGCCAGTTTTGATGTCCAGGGCACTGCCGTCAGGGTGATCACCGCATGGACGGATCCCTGTCGTGCCAGTCTCCAGCGGCCTAGACTCACCCGGTTACTACCGCGGTCGTCTCTCAAAAAAGGCACCGTGGAAATCACCCCCAAAATGAGAAAAATATGGGAAAATATGGGTAAATCAATATCTTGGTTCGAGTTGAATTTAAAAGGACCTTCCCAACACAGCCATTTCCGCTGCCATTGCCAATCTTCTGAGAAGATTTTGGTAACCAGTTTTTGGGCATTAGCCAGGAAACGGTGGTGCTGCAATGTTCATGCTTTGCATCTTAAGCCAACAAAAATATGTTTCGATTCGAACCTTTGATTGTGAACATCCCAACACCTCGTCGTTGTGCGGCTGGAGCCTCAAGGGAACACAACAATGGAGTGAGAAGCGGGTGGCAAATGTCCAAAACAATGCATAATCTACCCTCCAGTAAATTAACATAGACCCTGCCAGATAAGGATTGGAAAACTAGTTTCTACTATAAATTGGTCATTTTCAGGGTCTATATTAATTTACCAGAGGGTATATAGTTTATGCACATATAGCGAGAGAGAGAGAGAGAGAGAGAGACGAAATCCGATACACATGATAGTCTGATAGACGAATACATGTATGCATGTACGTGCACAGAGTAGAATCAGTAGTTTGCATGCGTACATGCAAATGTGAACTTATTATATATAGTAAAAACATCATCCAAAGACCCAACAGTTATCCCAAAATATCTCAGAATGTTCCCTAAGATCTTCCAAAATATCAAGGCATCTGGCGGCATCTGGATAAATTAGACAAGTTCACCAACCTGAGAATAAGTTTATTTGGGGATGATTCCCTTTAATTATGTCCCAAACAAATACACCCATTCCAAAAACGACGAGCCTTCAATGGCCGCAGCACCATGGTCGGCTCACTCGGCCGGGATCCCTCCATTGCCTGAAGATTCAGCAACTTTCTGCTTCTTGGAATGGGAAATCTTTGGGGGCATCTTCTTGATTTGGGCTATCTTCAAATAGATTTTCGATGACTATCTCTCGGAGGTCAAGCCCGGAACATTACCAGACCACAGCTGCTGATGGAGGATTTGGCATGTTTCAGTCTTAAATCCAATCTCAAATATTCAGGAACTCATCATGATCAAGGCCAAACACTCAAGTTGTGTAGTGGCAGTGCACAGCGCTGGGGGGCAGACCTCCCCTTGCATCACACCTCCTAGCGCTGGGAGAGTGCCCCAGCGATGTTTGAAAAAAAGCAACTGAGCACAAATTGCAGCAGGATTACGAATGTGACCAAAGCAATGTTTTGTTTTTCCATGTGTCACTCTGTGTTTTCAATGTGCTATGAAGCGATGATTTGCGCATGTGCTTGCAGTGAATGCACAGCCTCCTCGTGGGCTAGGACAATCATGTCAGCAATGGTGGAAATAAACTCCCAAGATTAGGTGTCAACAAGACTTAATGAGGAACCCAGGAATCGTTTCAATGATTTGGAAAATTAATTCTCAATTGTGAGTATTTTTGACAATACTTGTGCCTCTGTCCGCGTCCAGCATACAGTAGATGGTACTCATCCATTTTTTAGGGCTACCAATGCTCATGCCTGCAGTTTGGTAACCAAACACGTGGAAAATCAGGTCCCAAATGGAGATCTCCACAGCATTTGTCAATGGATGCCACAGATGCTGGTCGTATTGTGTTATGTTTCTAGCCTATGTTAAAAAATGTTTCTATAGACTAACATTTGAAGTAAAGACTGAATGTACCACATTATCCATACGACTCAATACGAACATACATGAGCGACGACCTTTATTTGGTACATGCCGGAAGTAAAGAAGATTGGTGGAGTCCTAACTACATCGTTTACACGTGCAGCATTATACACCATTCCAAGAAAAATGCGTACGGTGTTGACCTTGTTTTCTAACGCTGTCACATTGTTAGCTTTTCGGACAACCTGGAATTCCTACCTCGCTTTTGGAGTTTCCCCTACATCGTTCTGCACCTCGAGTAAAACCTGCTTTTCGTCGAATACTACTTTCAATGGTCCTAAAGAAATGCGGCTGCTCGCACACACACAATATACATATGTATTTTATATATATAATATATATATACTTCTATAATATACAGTAATTACATTTATATGGCGTCCACTATATATATATGTAACTAATATGTAACTACTATAATTCATAATCAATTAAACATGGTACAATTATATGAGTACAATTCTTTCCTTATAGCCTTATATTTGGCCTCCTAGCCAAAAGCGATGACAACACCAATGACTCCACTACGTCTCCACTCGGTTTTTTTAGGCGCCACTGAGCTCAATCTCATTGGACGTCTGTGCGTCTGAAAGGGAATCGCAGGCGTCCCGGCATCGGACCTCATATGAGATACGGTTCACGGCTTGGGATTTCACAGTGAAATGAAAATTGAAATTGACGGCGTGATGGAAAGTGATGGAATGTGATGGATGGCATGAATTTCTGCAAATGTGCATGATGATGCTGCATATTGGTGCACACATTTGGTGCACAATAGTGCTTTGTGCACATTCGCCTCTTGAGCCTTCCAAGTTGAAATTCCAGGGCGGTCCCACCAGCCAAGTAACCAGGCCGGAATAGATGCCGCTCGCCATCATCAGCCCAGCTATCGCAGCCAGGGAAGTCATGGCAGTTCGCTGCGGATGGTGCCAATCAAACTCACCATAGATGGGGCAGTCCTGAAACCGGTGCCAAGAAACCTGCAAAGATGTTTGCCGCTGGAAGCCAAACTCTCCGGAAATGAAGAACTCGTTAAGAATTATATAAGGATATATAAATATATAACTATATAAGGGATTTTCTACAGTCGGCATTCCAGGAGAGGGCCTTGTCCAACAATCGCTGCAATGAAAAAGTTCGCAGTCCTGCATCGCATAGTCGACGCAGGGTTCATTCCGACCAATCTTGAGGTAAAAGTGGAGGACCGTCCAAATGATGAAAGTGGCTGCAAATAGCCTGGGGGCCGGGTTTTTTCTATGGGTGCTTTGCCATGATAGAACCCATAGATACCCATAGGATCCCATAGGTACTGAGAATGTGTGCAGCCAAATGGTACCAGTTTCCTCCAGTTTGCCAAGGCCCGGGCAAGGACCATCCCAGGTGTCTCATCGAGAAAGGGATTCTGCTCACAAACAGGCCTTGGAGTTGGTAAAAATCAGCACCCAGTTGGTACATGTTGGTACCATTTCCCCACAAACTCCGAAAGAAAGCATGCTTCAATCACTTCAAACTTCAGCAGGGTGGCCAATCAGAAGAAGAAACCAATTCAAAAAGTGGGCAAAGAACGCGACATACCTCAGATGGTGACATTGGAAGATTTGGGATGTTCAATTTGATGCATTTGAATGTCTTGTCATGGCTGCGGATCTTCAATTCCTCTTGCTTCTACCCAATGAAACTCAAGCTGCAAGAACAGCCAAGCATTGGTGAGAAACTGTTGTTGAAGGAAGGCTGTAAACTGTTTCTAGAGACCACACCCAGGTCATGTGTTTTGATCCGCTTGCCATGTTTATCTTCTTGGTGGGCAAATAAGATTTCCACACATTTCCACATGTCCAAGCAGCACAATTGGGCGCAAATTCCAAACGGGGTTGATGAGCAGAAAAAACCTGGGTTTCCATGGGAAGAGCCCAACGATCACAGAGGTTGCAACCAAATCCACCAGGAGAATGCTGAGATTGTGGTGGCAATAGATGGCACATGGACGAGAATCCAATGTTCAAGCAGCTGCTCCCAGAAAGGATACAAGTCTAGGAGCACCATGTGCAGCACTTCCCCAAAGGGGATTTTAGTGCCAACTGTCGTTCCAATTTAAGACATGGGAAAATCAGACATGGGGTATCACGGCGGTTAACCTGGACACGAACAAAAATATCATGGCACCAAACAGGGGGAACAAAAACCAAGCCGTCGATGAATCGATGAACGGTCCATGCCAGGCAGCAGCAGCGTCACACTCCTGAGCTCTCGGACGAGTCTGAAGTTCTGCCGCCATAGCCCCGGAAAAAAAGAACAACTATCTGATAGATAGGTACCCTCTGGTAATGACTAACAGTTTGCTATTGAAAATGGCCATTGAAATAGTGGATTTACCCATTGATAATGGTGATTTTCCATAGTTTTTTGTATGTTTACCAGAGGGTAGTCTATAGAATCATCTGAGTCTAGACTAGGCAACCCTTCACATCCTGGAAAAAAAGCTGCGCGTAAAAACATGCGTAAACACACACTATAGCCATTCCAGGGCCTCTAGGGCAGGTTGTAACCTGGGTAGCAACCATCCCAGAAACATTTGCCACGCTGGATCTTCTTCCCAATTCAGGTTTGCAATAAAAAAAAGCCACACATAGCCACAGCAGTTGAGGTTTGAGAAGGTTCATTCTTGTCTTAGCAATGTTTACATAATTTACATATGTTTACTTTAAACTCATGAATGATTTGAACATATTTGAACATTAGACATAATTAGACCAAATGAGACCAGCAACCATCACCAGCCCATGAGTTTCCCCCAAGCTTCAGCGACATCGGCGCTGCAGTGGACCATAGCACCATGGCCACACGGGCCGTCTTCGGCAGGCCGCCTCCACGTGCTCCCTGCGTCCGAAGAATCCGATAGCCCCGCAGGGCCAGGATGAACAGAAGGCATTCCTCGGTGAGGAGATACTGGGGACCCTGGCAGACCTGGAAGACCTGGAAGATGTTGGAAGATGTTGGAAGATTACACAATGGCTAACTGGTATCTAACTGCTTGGTGCTTGACCCCTCTGAAAAATCATGGAGTGAAAGTCAGTTGGGATTATGACATTCCCAATATATGGAAAGTCATAAAAGCCATGTCCCAAGTCGGGGAAGTTCCACTTCAACGTCTGTTGCACGACGTCGCTTTCAGAGATAATTTTTAATCAGCGCACAAGGATAACTCCCAAGCCCCGGCCCAGCTATATTCTGGTCACCAATGGACACTATGGCTTGCAAGTATCATTGAGCTCAGGCAGCGCATTACTTTTTGCTGTCATTCGCACTGCATAGGGGGTTTTCTTGAGGTAACTTGATGTCAAAATATGTCAAATTTCAGTCATTCATAGTCATTCTATCAAAAGTGAGCCTCCCCAACCCAGCAAAAAATGTATGCCTATTACCCCAGATCCATTGCCTACTTGGTTATGACTTATGACAAAGTGAGCCTCTGTGTGGGTTTTGGAATGGTTTGGATCCGTGCCAATCATCCAATCCGCATCGATGCAGATGCTTTGCTTCTCATGACTCTGGCGCAGAGGACAAGATACCGAGAACTGTGCATAGCCCTACACTTTGCACCAGGAAACCTCTAGCGAAAATTGCAATTCAAAGACATACTGAAATACATTGAAATACAGTGAAATACTGTATCAACAAAACCACACATTTAGCTGGGCTGGCCGCGGATTTTCCTCACCAAAACATCAAATAATCGACGGCCTCTTTTTTCAGAGCCAAAATTCAGAGCTGGTCTGGAGCATCAGAGCCCAGTTCGTCAAATAAATGCAGTATGCCCAGCCACGGTACCACCAGTGACCTGAAAGCAACGACATTTGTTTGGAAAGTAAAGCACGATCTGATCATGGAACTCTTCTGTAGGCTCAACCATCTGCATTTAAAGAGTACGCGAAAGGATATAGTCAAAGGCTCAAGGGATTTCTCCCCAAATAAGTTTGAGAAACACACATATACGTTTTCCACACGCAAAGTAAATAATTACATTGAAAAACATTGCAACACATTGGCAGGCATCCAATGTGAGCAAGCATGTGCCCCAAAAAGGTAGCAGCTGAACAAGCTCGAAAGATCAGCAAAGCCAGTGGGGAGATGAATGGGGAGGTGGCAAAGACCTTTGGCCAATCAGCATCCTCCTGGGTCCCGATCGAAGTTGAAAAGAGCAGCCGCATCCGTTTTTTGGAAATCACACCATGCTTCGAGTCCAGGAAATCAATTGCAACTGCGACATTAGGACTATCTTACAGCAGCTGGTGAAATGCCCCAATGAAAAATCCAGTTTGGTGATTTTGCTGACATAAGATCAATGGTTGCTGAGAACCAATGATAAACGCAAGTGTTTTGGGGCATTTCACCACTCCTGAGTGTGTTTACAGCTAGCTGCTCGCTGCAGCTGAAACTAAGCTGAACCCAACCGGCGGCAAACATGAATTCTGGCATCACCTGTGGATGGTCGGTATGATTCTATATCTCCAACAATTTTTTTGTGGTGAAAAATTGGGATGTTTCACCACCACTTTAAGTGGTGTACAAGGATCAAATAAGCAACAAGTGACTCTTCACTCCTTAATCACAATTGGCCAAATGGCGAAACCCATGGCCTAGAAAATCTGGGTATGGCCAAAGACAAAAACCACTAGTTTGAATGTCTTTTCAAGAAGGGGGGGAGGCAAGTGGAAGGCCCATCAATTTTGGCAACCCGAATGCACCATCAGAGGAAAATTCGGTCCGACACTTCTCCGGAAGCTGAATGTGCCCCGATTTCACTGCATCTTAGCTCTGCAACCGCTCATCTTTTCTCCTCCTTTGGTGCCATCGCCAGGTGCCCCAGGTGCACCCCCAGAGCTCCACCCCGGAGCCAGATCAGCCCCCGGTTGACCTATGTCCAGCTTCTTAGAGCTGAGCCAACAAAAAAAATTAGCAGCTTGGGGCAACGAACCCAAAGCTGAAGTTTTGGCCAAGAAATTGGCCCAATTTTCGGCATTTTTATTCAGCATCACCAATGCCTGACCATGATACAAGTCATGGAAGTCGCTGGTCCACTGATGTTTCTCAGATTGCGACCAGCCACCCCAATGGCAAAATGATGCAAAATGGATGGCGGCTTCTCCGGAAGATCTGGGCTGGATCAAATCACTTTGCAAACTCAAAATGACTCAGGGGCATTTGCATGGGAGGCTCAATTAGGAATCGCGTATGACCCACACTTCCCGCTGCTCTCTGAATGAGACCGAAAAATACAGCCCACGTCAGGACGTGCAGCTCTGCTCAGCAGTCACTGATCGCAGTCATGGGCTGAACAGGCTTCGTGGGATCCTCGGGCTCCTACCTGATCGGCAACGTCGGTCAACAATGGTCAACAATGGTCCAACGTGTCGGGCCCCACGCAGCCTCACCGACCTGTACTACCTATACATTGAACAATTTCATTGCTGTGTCATCTTAATTTCTGATATTTGCTTATGGGTCCGCTTTGCCAGGAAAGTGATAGTTGGCACAACTGTTGGCGAGTTCGCCCACGGAAACGATGGGAAACGCATTGGCTCATCCATCACAATGCTTTCCAACCAGTTCCACGTGATGTATCGTGATGTCCTGAGCTTCCCACTTCGGAGTGACCGGTGACAAATCCTGGGCCCGGGCAACTCTGGTTGCCCCGGCAGCGGGAGAGTCATCCCCAAAATCCTCTAGATTCCATGTCTAGGGATGCAAAGAACCTCAATCCCTATGAGATTTGAAAAATAGAGAGATCAAAACCGAAACGAGGTGGTTTCAACATGTTTCAACTGTGAACCTATTTCAAACATGAAAAAAAACGCAGGAACATCTTCCCAACAATCCAACAGTAGCGCTAGATCCATCAATTGCAGCACATCTGTCCATGCAGCCCCCCCACATCTTCAGCGACCAAGCATCTAAAGTCAACCAGGAGATTATATTATATAGATTATATTTTATATCTATATTTATATTAATTATATATAGCTGAAAAGCAGCGCCCATCTTAGGCTCCATTCTCTGGTTCGTCTTTGGTCTCCGCTTCTTTTCCGGACACTTCCGAGACGGTCATGGCAGGGGAACAGGAGTCGCGGCAACGGAACTCAGTGGCCAAAATCACTGGAGAAATCACTGGCCTGAAGAGTTACCCCAATTTCAACATACCAAAAAGGTCGTTATAGTTCACCAAAATGGATGCCTTGTGGGTGCCCTTTCCGAACCAAGGAAGAATTCAGAACATTTCCAGATTGCAAATTATGCACTCCCACAATGACTGTCTCAATGTCAAAGTATCGCTTGAAGAAAGGCTCTTGTGATCTCTTGTGGAAGTAGTCTTGCCGAAACTATCCAACGAAAAAAACACGATGCCTTTACAATGTTCCGTCTGTACTTTGACGCTTTCAATCGCACTCATGTTTGAAAGTTCTTCAAAGTTCCCCTGCCGCATTAGTGATTCCTCCAGCAATTATGTTTCTGGCAAGGGACCAAACCCGTGTAGAGTCCTGCGACCACGGCATATATCACCAGCGTAGCCAAGACAATGAGTGTAGTGATCCCCGGCATATTCCAATCAAACTCATCATAGATGGGGCACTCCTGACACCAGTGACAGCGTTGCTGACGTGTGCCCAGCATTGCTGTAAAGAAAGGAACATAGGGAAACCATGGGAAACCAGGCATTATGGAGAACATTGGCATGTCACCGCCGGTGTCTCTGGCATGTCCCATGCAAAGTTTTGGCGCGGACAGCCTGTCTTGAAAAAAAGTGACCTTCAAACAGTGCCGTGGGTCACGGCTTTTACCCCTTAAGACTCATGCTGCATGCTCATATGGGAGTGAGCATAAATTCTGGCATGGATCGTTCCGCGGTGATCCGTACTATGGATCGGGAGTGCTTACGTAAGGTGCCTGATCCGTACCCTTTCGTAAGGGCTCATCATAGCAAACAAATTGTGCTGATACTCTTACTATCTCCT
>Ga0126342_10015745_pt1 | contig 13225 bp, 12 predicted proteins | sample Cyp1metagenome_FD_92528 | JGI IMG/M metagenome (GOLD analysis project Ga0126342, IMG submission 92528) | Coral microbial communities from Lord Howe Island, Old Settlement Bay, Australia - Cyphastrea 1 metagenome | ecosystem: Host-associated > Invertebrates > Cnidaria > Coral ...
CAGGAAAAGCCTATGAAGACATAGAATTAGCAGAAATATTCCATTAGCGTTCCAGTAGGAACTAACATCTCCAGTAACATTTTGATGTAGATATTTGGCCCCAGCGTTGAAGCGTTACCAATAAGATTTCTGATCCAGGTCCCGCCTTTTCTGACTTCGACGTAACCGGTGCGTTCCATGCAGTTGTACCAACCCTGTGGTGTTTAGTCCTGACTTCCACGGGTGCCTGTAATGGTTGATTCGTTTAGAAGTATATTAATTACCTCGGTGCGTCGTGCAATTAGTGATAAGTTCCTGCCAATTGGAGCCTCCCATTCACTGATGGTTATAACATGTTATAATATAGTAGTATATGATATAGCATATAATGATAGTATGTGATAATTTGGTGACCACCCAGCAAACAACTCATGGGGGCTATTCATCCATGGTTGACATCCTCCACATCGCTCTAAGGAGTGGCAAAGCAGCTAGTTTGCTGGTCGCCCAAAGTGCTTCGGCGATGGCATTTTTCTTGTTTCTAGGCAAAACATGACTTCAAACACAGGGGATGTCATCGTGAAATTTCTCAATTGGTTGAAGGGAACCATCAGAGAAAATGCATACATTGCATGGTGAAACCCATGGTTTGGAGTAAAAAATACGTCAAACAATTTCATGAGATTGTGGTTTTCCAGCATATGAAGACAGAGGATCTTATCTGGTGGCTTGTGGGGTCTCCACAATCGCTGACATACCCACAGGAAAAAAACGGGACAAGAACACATTCCATGGTTCATCATGAATTCGCAGCATTTGGATATGAGACAAGTCACTGGGTGCCTCTAAAATGCGATGGTCAGTAGTAATCAGTAGTAACAGTAAAACGATGCACAAATCAGTGGGTCTTGAAGTTCCCCCAAAATGCCAAGAAACTTATCAAATTTGAACATGTTTCTCATCAACTGAGGCTATCTAAGCAACCTGCACCAGAGCTGCTGATGCCAGCTCTTGTAACCATCAGTGGAGGCAAGGGTGCATACAAAGGTCGATATGGCTTATGGAACATGAGACAGGAATTTGGGTTCGTATCAAGATACCGCCAAAATTATACCGAACTTGGGGTACAGTATTTGTTGAAAGTCGAATTTGATTCAACATCGAAAAATGTTATTTAGCCAATGCAAATGAGGATAAAGCCAACTTTTGCTCTATAATTGATAAAGACCTCAAAGAACCTGCCATTATTATTCAATGATGGGAAATGATGGTGAATACTTGGGAATATAAACCACATGCAAATGATGGCCTTCAATACATTACAATGTATATAGCTTTGCGATTGTGCTTCCAAAGTATCCAGACATGCAAGTGTTGGAACATGGCAGAACCCAACAAACTGATCACACTTGAACGGAGAATGGTTCGAAGTTGTCAATGAATGGTTTGAAGAAGCACCGACCTTTGGTTGGCTCTCGTTTTTTGTATGTCTGAAATCCCCATAGATGAACCTTCCCATTGGAGATGGCTCATGGGTTGAGGATACATTTTCTGCATCAAAAATCGCATCGTATGATGGCACGCTGGATCAACTCTCATGTCTGCAACACGGAGGCTGCCCCACCCCGCGATGTTTCCCAAATTTGAACCCAAACTACTCCATATGATAAGCATTTCTGGAAGAAAAAGACACAGGAATCTCAAGGGTACTCCCAGTCACGGTACCTCCCCAACAAATAAACCCGTGCGGCACCAAATGTTGGCTGTAGTGCTGCCCCTTTTCTATATCAGGTTCTGCTCCAGCTTTGTCATGTGTCCCTCCCGACTGGATCATGAGGCAGGCGAAGTGACTGTCAGAAATGTGGTCCAAACATTTTGTTGGTGGAATGAGGCCCAAAAAGCAGCCTTAAGACCATCAAACCAAATCCCACTTGGTTCTTTTTCCAAATGATTTAAGGTCCCCTCAGGACCCCCAACAGAAGTGTTTCGCAAGTCCCCTGTGCTGACATGCACGGAGGTCGACAGGCTGACATTGAAGTCTGACCAACGGTGTAAAGACCATCATTTATGACTATTGCCGGCCCATAAACCCTCACAACAAGGTATAGCTCACATGCACCATGGCTCAACAGAAGATTGATCCGAAATCGGATGGTTCTACAAGTCATAAACATGGATGCCATGAATTTCTGGGTCTGGGAACCCCGACCCTGTCCCCATCCCCACATATCCCTATACATGTTGCGACCAAGTTTGGTGACAGGTGGGGCGGCCCCCGTGCGGGGCTCTTTGCTGGCTTGCACGATGTGCCAGGAGGGGAACGGATGGCTGGTGATGGAAGGGTTGGGCCCGCAAGAAATTGTTAGGAGCAAGGAAGAACATGACTGTGACACTTGCGCAATTTACCAAGAAAAAATGTGGATACAACCACGCTGGGTTGGTATAGTTTGAAATCATGGTCAAATGGAGCAGAACTGGGGGTTGATGTGGTTTAAGCAACAACAGATGCAAATTCTGTAGCAATATCATAAAACTGGTTTATTGATCCTCAATTGGTCGTAAGCAGATAGTAAGCCTTTGGGGTTTCAATGCCATGTTCCGGTTTGCATGACTTGGCGCTGTGTGACTAGCGAATTTCGCTTCCGTGGTTTTGAGACAGGGTGAAGCTGAGTCTTGATAGCTTTCACGGCGCTTGTTCCAGCAGTTGCCTGACATGGCAGCAGCATCCGCCTCGCCTGTGCCGCCAGTTTCGCCCGACAATAAAATTTCCCTTGGGTGCAAACACCTCATGGAAGCCAGGATCCAGCTGCGCAATTTTCTCATGGCGATCCTCAGTTTCCGTGTAGCATTGGAAGATCAATGTCTTGCGATGTGCGCTTTTTTGCCAGTGAGAGAGCTGCGAGCGTTCAGTGTTTTGACCAGTAGATTTCGCTCTGCAAGCACCCTTGCTTGGAGTGACGATATCCTGGAAAATGAGAGAGTGTTGCTGGCCATTGTTCAGAATGGCCAGCCTCAATTTCTCTCCAAGGCGATCAACGATTCAGGGATTGGTAGTGGTTCTCTGGGAAGGTTTCTCCTCCGAGCAACAGATGCGGGCGGACAATGTTTGTGTGACCACTGGTGGAAGCTGCTCGGAGATCTTCATGCAGTGATTCGCTCGGAAGATGCGCTCAGCCAGCCTGTCAGACATGCACCTGTTCCCGCGGTCCCTGTGTGCAACCCTTCACCAGTCATGATGGTGGCCGCCCAACCTTGGGAGCAGTCGTCATGCAGCCAGCTGAACATCCATAGACGCAAACACTGGCGCGCCCAGCCCTGGTGCTGATAGCTCCGCGATGAGTGCCGAGAGGTACCATTTCAAGGAGCTCGGCGCTGAAGGGCCTTGAAGGCTTTTGGATTGACCACAGTAGTTCGGTCTACACGGTAGAAGATAAGCAAAGCGCTGGCCTGCAAGTTGTCAGAAACAATGGGAAAGATTGCCGAAATTACAGACTGGGATGGGATGAGTAAACGTTTGTGTGGCCTTCTCACAATACGACTCAGTTGGCAGTTTGCGTCAACGCTACCACTACCAACGGGCGCTGTGCCTGCCCTGGCCGCATTAGTTTCACATGGCACGGATTCAACCAACAGTGAAAATGACCACGGATTTCTGCTGACTGCCGCTCCAATTTGACAACGTTCTGTTTTTCAAGGGAGACAGGGAGCAGATGAAGATAGTCTGGCCTGTTATGAGGGCAACTGGGGCTTTCTGAGGCACTTCCCAGCATCAGCTCTTAATCACGTTCGTGCAGAAGTAGCCCAGGATGGCCCATATGCAAATGCAACTTGGCAGGAGTGGCCGGAGTGGCAGGAATCTTTCTGGGTGGTGAAATTTGAAGTTGGCAATGCGCGTTACCATGTGGCGCAGTGCTGTGCCGCCTGCTAGTGGATGGCGCGGCTTTTGCTTGGAAGATGACATTATTCACATCATCCTGGTGGGCAATTACGACCAGAATATCGTTGAAATGCGCCAGGTGCAGCCTCGAGATTTGCTTGATGGGACAAGAAAGGCCACTGGTTGTGGAGAATACCGTGGGGAAGAATACCTACCACTGGTTTGAGTCAGAATTGGGACCAGAGAGATGAGGAGATAACATGAATTACGTTCGAATATATTCGAACCTCTTATTTGCACAGTCTCAGGAGAACAGTTCCCAGTGAAGAAAAAGAGCCGCCTGCGATTGCTACAATTACTCTGTGATCACGTATGCATTACTGGCCATTACAACGCCATCATACGTAGACAACTAACATCCGGCTGGTGGTTTCAAGTACCGTTTTCATATGTTTTCATTAGAGCTTATTCGGCATGATGATGATCCCTCATTAACTGTATTGTTCTCGAGGGAGGCTGAAAGCATCAATCAGATATCATATGGCTCTGTCCAAAACTGGGGCGCCCAAAAAAAAACCAATGGTTTATCAATGTTTATCATCACTTTCATCATTTTCACTGGGTATTTCAGCCATCTTGTGCTACATTTCCCCCGTTGGCAAACCACCACGCGGACCGCAGGAAATCTGCTGGCCATGTGGATCTACTCCAAAGTGCCGCAGCTGCTGCGGCGGGGCGGCTGGACCTTGGTCTTACGTTTCGCGGTTGGAAAGGTGGACCCATCAGATTCCTGAGAGCTGTGAACTTTATAAGCGGAACAAAACTGAAGTGGTAAAGATTGGGGATTTTTGATTGGGTGTAAGATGTTGAAAAAACAATAAACAACAATAAACAACATCATCATTGAATCATTCATCTTAAGTGGGATCCCTTACGTGTGCCAAGCATCTCGACGTCGCTTTGCACAGTTCATCTCGTGGGGGAAAACATGATATCATGGCCTGGGGTGCCCATCCAGACTTATCACCACCATCCCAGCACGAAATCGGGGTTTAGTCTTAGACCTCTACATTCTGATGTCCAAAATATACGGGATTTATCCTTATTTACTTTTAAGCCGATGGAATCTCAGGATATTACTGGCATTTTTTTTGCCAAAAATCCCTCCAATATCAATAATTCTAAGATTGCATACCCTGCAAGTAATCCAACATAACTATAGACAACCGCCATTTTGAACAAGTCATCCACAATCATTTTCCACAACGATTAGAATCACCAGAGGGAAGCAACCCATTTGGTAGCCATTTCTCCGGTCCCAGGTCTGTACGGAGTGCAGGTGGCGCTGGGCGCTCTCTGCCTGGCACTCTTCCAGGCCATCGAAGCCGCAGAACCCACCAGGGACAGCCCCTTCGCCGCGTGAGAAAGTGAAGCGTTGTGGGTCATGGGGAGCTGGGAATGGAACGGCAAATGGTGAGGACATGTTAGGTGGGACTGAGGTGGATCATCCCCCAATGTTTCTCTGATTTGGATGGATTTGAGAATTGTGATACTTTGTAATTTGTGCTGAATGGAAGCGGGTTGACTTATTTGTCTAGAAAAGCTTGTCCCTTCCACCAAATTTGAAATTTTCCCATATATGGAGCCCAAAACTATGGGTTCTATGCGGATGTTTATTATCTTAACCCATCTATGAGATGCATTCGCCATTTTTGGCGAATGAGCGGAGTTGTCCAGACACCTGCAATGTGAAATTCAGGGCGCTTGTGCACAGCGTGGATGAAACCAGGATATGCCAAATCGCGAGATTTTTCCTGACATTTTATAGGTTGAGTTCAAACATCGTTTTGTTGCATTCTTGGGCTGGATAAGCTGTCCTCATACTTCAAACATCTTCAAACTGTCCAGAAATGATCAATACATTGCATGTAGAATGCATAGAGAATATGGAACAAGTAGCAGACCCCCCCATCTTCGATACTGGAGAAAAAATACCCGGCACCTGTCATGTTCGGCATTGTTCCGCCCATGTTTGGCTCGACGAAATCAGCCTCCAAAACAGATGTTGGTCGCCTCATTTCGACTCCATGCTGGGAGACGATTGGTGTGTTTGTTGTTGCGCCAACCTGGCTGACATTCTTCTGCAGTGCCCTTCCAATCATCGGATCTATTGCGCTGGCTGTTTCGAACGACTGGTAGAGGACGCGCGCCGGGCGAGGCGAGAGCTAAAATGTGGCAAGTGCATGAGGGGTTTGAAGCTTGGATTCACTAGGTAATGTTTTGTTGGGTAGGATTGTTTGTTAACACTTGTTGTGGTATGTTTCGGTCATAAGCAGGAGAAGACCATACCCACCTTAGCATCAAGTTGTTTTGCTGGATATACGAGCTTAGCCATGGGGTTGGCTCACAAGGTCTTTTCTTTTCCCCAACTAGAAGTCCATCTATCATCATCTATCAGCTTTGGTTCCCCCGTCAAGTGAATTGGAAATCCATCATTCACCATTTGGGATGTATGGTGCCACTCAATTAGGATATCTGCTAAATCCATTGGTTTTCATTTTTCTGAGCTCTTTCAGCAACTATAGATTCGATATATAATTATATATATAATATATAATTATATATATTATATATACATATGTTATATTATTGTTTTTCGCATTGGTTGGCTGGTTGATTGACAGAGGTGCAAAGCCCCATGGTTCACAACCCAGAACCTTCCAGGAAAGGCGGCAGATATTCCATGCCTATCAGTTGCGTTGAGGTGCAATTGGAAGCCACCCGGATTGCGGATGTCTATGCGGATGGAAAAGCCTACCCCTGGGAAGTTCTGCTGCTGGTTGATGGTTTCATCATGTTTTATCTTCATTTTTAGTCTCCAGTCCACAACAAAAATATTGACGATGGGCTTGTGGTTTCAAGCCATGTTCTTTCACTTTCCCAGTGGGTTCATCCAGTTGATTCCCCCAACATTTTCCAGTTGTTCATCCAATTGATGGCTACGGATCCCCCAATTTCCTAGTCACCACCAAGCTGCAGGCTGGATTTTGGCAGTCCCCAGGGCCCGGCAGACTTGGACACTATGAGAAGCGTACGGGAGGCCATGAGGAAATGCCAGGCATCGGGCTCTAGGACCAAACTGCGAGAGCAACTGCCAGAGATGGATGTTGAATACGCTTCTTGGTCTCAGAAGTAGATTTGTGTAGTTTGTCTCATACATAACTGGTTGGTGGTTTAGAACATTTTTTAGTTTTTCCATATATTGGGAATAATAATCCCAACTTACTAATATTTTTCAGAGGGGTTGAAACCACCAACCAGATAGTATTTATATATATATATATATATCAACTGATCATAAATATTAGTAATCCGGATTGACATGGTTTATTGATGACTTGTTTATTCTTTGACCACCAAATCGATTCGTGACCATCCTCGGTTGCGGTCACGCGATTTACTCAGTACCCCCCTACCTGTTACAAACGGGTTCTACTCTACCTTTTTGATTGGTAGACAACGCGCTGTTTTTGGAGGTATCTGTATAACCCATCCCAACATCCAGACCCGTTTCAAACTCATGGCTCCTCACATTCCTCACTGCAGGTTTTCTTAGAACTCATCAAGACAGTCAACTTGCATGAAGTGCTTCTGCATCTGGAGCCGCTGATGTGCAGAGCCATGCCCCTGGCTGAAGTGACAACCCTTGGGGTCGCAGGAGCCATTGCTGGTGCCTTCCTAGGACCAGCTGTGGCTGTGGTGGCCTGTCCCATATTGGCGGCTGCTGGAGGAATGCTGGGAGATGCCATGGTGAGAGGCAAGGGACGGGCCTATGCAATAGCGGCTTGGTGGCAACGGAGGATGGTTGGCTGAATCACCAACTGTTGTTCAGATACATTCAGATATCATATCATATCCAAGACTTGTTGCCCTTGAAATTATGGCAACTATGGCCTTTCCATGCCTTTCCTAGCCAAACTGAGATGGAGTATGCCCTTTGTATTTTTTGCCCTACCATTGGTTTCCCCGCAACACACTTTTCTCCTTTCCAAGAGTGTTAGCCCGTGGTTATCTCCATCGCTTCTTCCCACAGTCATAAAGCCAAATGGTCGGCAAAATGGAGGAGTCGGAAGTCTTCGTACCTATTTTTTCCAGAGGGGACAGTGGCAACAAGCAGGCCACCCTTCCATACATGGTAATATACCGTTTAGTATAGACTTACGTAGTATACATTTGTATAATATTATATATTTTAATATGTATGTAATATACACGATATTATACGATGCTGAGGCTGATGCTGGTGAATATTTCACCATCAGCCAAACCAAATTTGAGCCATGCTGCAGGTCGGCTGGCAGTGTCCCGAGCACACTGTGGTGAACGAATGCGCAGAGCGGCTGGGAATCAACCTCGATGTCGATGGCTTTATGGAGGCGGGGGAATCTTTGAGCTGGAGCATATTGAACCTGAGAATCTACAATAACTAAATTATATAGTTCATAATTATAATATACCTTCTGGTAGTTAAACCAAGCTAATTGTGGGAAATCACCATTTACAATCGGTAAATAAGAGTAAATCATCTATAAGTGGTGTGTTTTCCATGGCTATGTTAAATTACCTGAGGATATACTATAGTACTAGAAGATCCCAATGACTAACTTTACCTCTGGGTTAATTGTGAATCAAAGACTGCTATTGCTGTGGTGGGTAAACTGAGTCATTTGCCTTTCAGGGAATATGATATCCTGTTGGATCTAACCATTTTGGGATCCAATTGTTTGACTTGCAGCTGCCTTAAGTTTGGATGGCATTCCTGGGACAGTCAAGTTGAGCTTGGTCGGTGGTTTCCCACCCTTAAACGAAAATTACACCAGGTTTTGAATGGATGTTTAAGATTGTTTAAGTGGAGTGGACTTTGGTCGCATTAAGGGTGATGATCGGAACATAGTGAGATCCTACATATATATTGGTGTGATGCATGTGGAGTCAATCTGTTTATTCACTGATTATCCCATTTGCAGCTGCTACGGAACTCTGGTAGTTTTCGAGATTTTGCCATCCCATACCCCAAGGATCATTATCATCTGATCAATCAAACTGATATGACTTTCATGGGATGAATAGTGACACTACTGATCCCCAATCCACTTTTCGTGGTACTGCTGATCAATATTATCATACCAAATATATATATATATCATACCAATTTACTGTATTACTTCTGCATCATATAGCCATATATACTATAGGAGGGATATCACTTGAACCGTTGACTCGATTCGGAGGCGCGTGAGAAGTTTCAGCAACGAGTCGTTTGGGAAGAGTTGGAGGATGCTGCCGAGACGAAGGAAAAGGGCCCTGAGATGAACTCGGTAAAGTCACTGGTTAGGTGTAGGTTGGTTGATTTTGTTTTAGCCATTGGTGTCACTATGATTCATGATGTACTTTTGCAATCTATTTCATACCCAGATAGAAGTCAGCTAAGATCTGTCAGGGAGGTGTGAATGATAGGCCCAAGATGTTTGGAGAATTTTGAGGAAATCCGTCATTGTCAGTATTCATCCATCCAGATTAGGTGATAATCTTACGCCATCAGATACCTCTGCAAACAGGATGCCTCGCAGCATGCAGCATACATTGCTGACTGGCAGCCAGTTCGCAACTTTTACGCTGCCACGTTGTGCGGCCCCTATTTGCGCCAGTCCAAAGGTTGTGGGGACGGCCCTGGAAGTCAGAAACTAAGCATTACTGTACAATTTTTGTTTTTTTTGATGAGTGGAGTTGAAACAACCAGCCCCGTAGTCAGGATGCTTGTGTGTTGGGATAGTGCTTTTGAATTTCAAGTGCTATTTGAATGCGTATACATTCCATGATTCTATGTTTCATCATGACGAATCGCCAATGATTCATGCGAATCATTTTGGTATGTTTTCTGAGGGTTGGGGACGCATCAGTGAAAAGAAGGCTGGGAACACCACATGTTTGCCAAATCTATAGGTGTTCCGCGAAGAGTTTTCCCTCAAACCAATCTTGGGTGCCAGGAAAGAAGTAGGAATCTACATCAACGTCATGAAGGTCAGGGGAAGTCCGAACGAAGACTGGAAGTTGGCAAGATCATGGTTGCTGGATGGCAATGGATCAGTACACTTTTAAATGTAGGAAAATTGTCTCAGGATTGTCCTTTGCCAGGTTCAAATACCAGCAGGTGTCTTCATGATGGGAGAACCCTGAAATCCGCAAAAATGGTGCATTTGGAGCCTGGAAAGCACGACTCTCAAGTGGTCTTTGCCATACATAAACACATCATCACATCTCGTTTTTGTTGCTTCATCTCCCCATCATATCCTAATGTTTGGTGACTGGGTAGACCTTGGTTGGGTAGGTCAATAGGTCAAGGTTTGGCATCAAATGGATAATTGGAATTAAACCTTAAAACAACATTTTGTCACATGGCATCTAATATTTGCCATATTCGCACCATTCTTGAGCGCTTTTTTCAGTCTCCCGACTCGCCGACTTGCAAGGTTTGGAAGTGCGATGAACGCACCAGTGTCAGATGGAGACACGCAAAAGGTGGAGGTATATACCCTGTACCTGTGAAGATTGGCTCCATGGGCCCATTTGATTTGTTGTTTTTTGTCACAAAAGAAGCTCCATTCAAATGATGGGGATGATATGGGATGATGATTAATGATATGAAATTCATAGATGCCCGTGGGCAGTCAAACAAAACGAGTTCGGAAAAAAGCAAACATACGCATTAAGGATTTATGGCTCATGATTTCTGATCCGTGCGCTTTGGTTTGGCTGCCAGCCAGAAGAAAATCTGGCCAGAAACGGGGATTGGTGACAATCATTGATCCTGAAAGGTGTGAAATCTGCGACATCCAATTCTTCCATCCTGGCTCTTGAGAACTCAGGAACCAGGTCTATAGGAAGGTTCAAATGTGCATTCTGTCGCAGGCCTAGATTGGTTGAAATGTGCACATCAGCCAATGTTTCGATATGGGTCAATACCCTTTGGCGATGTTCATATCCAGCTATGTCAGATATTTTGATGTGAAAACCACGATACTAGACCGGGGTTTTGACTCATCGCCTAGTATGTTTCGCGACATGTTTCGATGCTATGGCGGCCAAAACAGTCATGGAAAGGAGCTCCAAGTGTCTAATCCAAATATGGCATGTCAACAGGCAACGTGGTATGGGGACATGGACGATGATGTTGCTCCAAGTTGGCCTTTTGTGCTTTTGTCGTGTTATTTTCGGATCATTGATTTTGATATTGTTTCAACATGCTGCTTGAGGATTTGGCGTGTTTTTGATACCCGTACCTATTGCATAAATAACTAAACACGTTTCCCTTTTTTGAAATGCATCCTTCTGATGCCTTCTGTTTTATTTTTCATGTTTTGTTTCTGTTATTTGAACAAGGTGCACCATTCACCGATTCGATTTGTATATTACTTATTCATGTGTCTAAGTCTAAGTCTGCAGTCCTCAGTCTCGGTCCTTCATTTTCTCATTTTTGCGGAAATCGTGGTGCTAGCTGCCATCCTGCGGTGGTGAGTTGTAGTCGCTTTGAGCCTCTTTGTTTTGCAATGTTTTGGCCAAGTCGTAGTTGGTAGTTTCTCAATGTCAAAAGAAATGACACTGGAAACTGTAGTTCATGAACGATGAAAGGGATGCAAGATCAGGAAACCAAAACACTTTGCCGTGACCCCTGACCTTACCTTATTTTTGATGTTAGCGCCACTGAACCCAAAGCCAAACACCTGACCTGCTCTTTCAATTCCAGATGAGTAATTAGATAGTAAGGGGGGTAAAAGATGAGACCCCCAAATTGCCCAATTTGATAATTGTTACCGACTGCCCCAATAGATGCAACCAACAAGACCTTGCAGCCCATTAGTCTCCCAAAGAAATTACAGCCCAGCCATTCACGCCATGGGTGTCCCCGGCGGTCGCGCCGTATACTTGACTCCCTCGGCCATGGACTGAGTGATGGTATCGGATGGACGTGGCGGGAATTTTGGGTGGTATTGTCATTGTATTATTTTGTAGATTATATATTCATAAGATATGTTTCTTGTTTTTCTTGTTGCTCAAACGACCTGCAGAAAACCAGGGAATTTGAGCGTTGTTACTCAGGGAAAGATTAATAAAAGAAGCTCGCGGCCCTCCAATCTGGTTGGTGCTTTCAAGTCGTTTTATTTGCTTACTTTGTGGGACGATAAAAACTCATAATTTCCATAATCTCATAATAACTCATGTTCTGCGCTATTATTGGTTATATTCATGTCATTCAAATCCCATCAATATCCCACCAATATCCTATTACCATAATTTGGGATGATATGGTCCGAACTCACAAGCACTTTTTTGACTTCCAGGGCAGACCAGCCTGGCAGCCCCTGGACTCTCCACTATGGCAGGCGCGGGCGGTTTCGAGGGCCATGGGAATTAGAAACGGAAATGTCTTGGATATTTCATGATGACTCATGTCATATCAGTCATATCCATCCAATGACTTTGGGAAATTGCATATTTCTTTTCTGGATTTGTTTCAAAGTTTCAACATGTTTCAACCAAAGACTTTGTAATTAATTATGGGGACTCAACAAGAATTCAGCAGAACTGGTCCACCAGAGATCAAGGTTCCAGTTTGCATTTTGATGCACCAGCAGAATATAGGAATCATCTCCATTGTTGACTACTGCAGTAATAACTTCGAATCCGATCTTTTTGGTGATTTTGCGGCCATGCATTCTTCATTGTATCTACATCACCTCTCGATTCTATCTCCATTATATCCCTGTTATATCCCATTTTTTCCATGTCCACACTATGTCCCCATAATATAATATATGCATATCTCTACACGATATCCCCCCCCTCATATCAGATCCGCCTGCACTGCCCCTGAGGCCTTCCAAGATGAGGATCATGAGGTCAGCCGGTCAACCTGATTTTCATGGAATATGGGAACATGGTTATGCAGATGATTTGGAATGAGACATTCATGGGATAAAGTTATTAATGGGGATGTAAATAATTAGTTATGAATGGAGTGTTTGTGGCAGGTGCACCGCATTGCTGATGACCCCCACTTTGATGTATAGTATTGGGGAATATCACATTTTTTACGTGGATGTTAAATTAAAGATTGTGGACTTTACCCAAGCACTATTTTGAAAGCACTATTTTGATCATGTTTGATTTTGATCATGTTTGATAAATGTTCCAACTATGGCCATGAAACCGCTTTTATCGCGACCAGAGTGGCTGGGAGATTCAAGTAAGCCAAGTTCGAATGGCATAGTGGCATGAATCTGGACCAGTTCCCCACCACTGTGGATGCCA
>Ga0126342_10015746_pt1 | contig 13223 bp, 9 predicted proteins | sample Cyp1metagenome_FD_92528 | JGI IMG/M metagenome (GOLD analysis project Ga0126342, IMG submission 92528) | Coral microbial communities from Lord Howe Island, Old Settlement Bay, Australia - Cyphastrea 1 metagenome | ecosystem: Host-associated > Invertebrates > Cnidaria > Coral ...
AAAAAAAGAAAAAAAAAAAAAAAAAAAAAAAAAAAAAAGGAATTAGAAAATTAAAATTTTTTTTTTTTTTTTTTTGTTTTTTAGATTTGTTTTTTTTTTGTTTTTTTTTTTTTGCTTTTTGCCTGGGAAAAAACAAAAGCAAAAACAAGCAAATCGAAAAAGCAAAAAAAAGCAACAAAAATGCAAATGGACAAGTCCATTTTTTTTTCCCATTTTTCCCCCTTTTTGTCTTTCCTTTTTGTTTCCTTTTTTTCCCTTTTATTTCGCTTTTGTGTTTTTTGGATTTTGCTGATTTGCTTTTTGGTTTTTGCATTTTTTTTTGCATTTTTCGCGTTTTTTTTCAAGTTTAAAAAACAATAAGAATAAGCTTTGGTTTGGTGAACATAAGTATAGGGCATTTTTTGGTTGGTGAAGGATGGTTTGGTTCAAGCGATTAACCGACCAAAATTGAGAGTATGAAGTTATTAAGCTTCAATATTAAGGATATGAATAGATAACGATGGATAGTGATAGACGATGATAGATGATGGTAGATAATGAAAGACAATGATAGATAATGACAGATGATGATAGAAAATGATAGATAGTGATAGAGAATGATATATATATATACATATATGTATACTGCATATACACATATAAATATACATATATATATATATATAAATAAATATACATATATATATATATTGACATATCACACGGAGAACGATGTTTGTTAGGTGATGATTAAATTGTAGGGCTTATTTTCACCACCGTAACCTGGGACTTTCTTGGTTGAACATGGCTTGGGGTGAATGGCCACCAAAAGATGGCTCGGGGAAAATCTGTTGCAAAGAGTATTGTGTGTTTCTTACATGGTGTTTGTGGATCATACAGTTTGTATACAAATATATACATCCATACCCATATCCCGTTTATGGGGGTTTCCTAAAATGGGGGTATCCCAAAAATGGTTGGTTGATAATGGAAAATCCTATTGAAATGGATGATTTGGGGGTACCCCCATTTTAGGAAACCTCCATATATGCATATAATATATCCAAAATACATACATGTATACACATGGACTGTACCTACATCAACTATTTGCACTGCCATTGTTCCCACCAACAACTAAGGCCACCAACCAAACGGAGGGTGATTCTGGGATGGGCAGCTTGGGTCGTAACATCGAGTTCATGTTCCTGAAGGTGGCCGAGCTGGAGACTATCGTTGAGCTGCAACAGGCTCAGATTATGTCCCTGACGGATCGCCTGAATGCGGTGGAAAACAAGACCGGTCTGGTGCAGAAGGACTGGGGAAACTTCCCCGGAACCGATTTTTGGGACTGGGGGAAACATTGGGGGGTTGGACCAGGTTGGACCAGGTTGGATGTTTTCGGAAGTTTAGTTCTGCTTTTGGTGCAGGAAATGGATCACCTACTGCCACGTCGAACGCGTTGTTGGCCAAAATACCAAAATCGCTTCTCCGAGGTAGTAGCAACAGTAGCAACCCCTAAAAAGATACTAGAGTATTTTGCCACTATTTTCGTAGGATTTTGCTTCTCTCTCAGTCTCTCTTTTCTTTTGGGTTTTCTAAAGAATGCTTCCTGGCATTTTCTATTCGCCCGGCCATGTTGAGTCCCCTCCAGGAAGTACCTAAGGAGTCCATCCATCATCCCCAACATCCAGAGAAGGTGCAGAAGCTGGTCACTGCAAAGCCAAGCCCAGTAAAACCGGGGGTTCCAATCTAGAGAGCGTATATAATATATTATAATATCATATAATTTTTTTTTGGGTAGCCCCCCTTATTTTATCACTAAGGGTTTATAAATCCGGGGTTGACATTGGATAATATTGAAGACTACTTCAATTTCTCGCCCAAGCACCAACGAACAAACACATTAAAGTACCGTGGACTTGGGTCGAAAACAATGATACTATCTTTGGCGAGATGAACATCCATTGTAGAAAAGCACATTTCAATCCATAAATTATCTTTATACGCAGACACACATTTTCCATCATTTTCCCTATTTTGTTCGCCCATTTTTAGCCCAGGAATATCTTCAAAAAGGTCTGGAAGAAGCATCACTATCAGCGGGAGAAGAAACGCTTCGTGACTCCTGACCATCCAGCCCATCCTTCCCAGAAAGCGAAGGCTGAGGCAGCGAAGGCCGAGGCAAAGAAAAATGAAGCGCTGCTGCAACGACATCAGCAAGAGAATCACCAAGAGGACCACAAGGGGATCCATTGGGCCCCAAAGATGTCACAGTGGGTATGGTATGGTCCAATGACATGGGGATTCACCCGATAAAATCAGCTGACAAAATGATGTGATCAATGGATAGTTGTGTGGTCAACGGATCAGTTGGGCACGATACAAAACCACAAATGAACTATACCTTGTCCGTGACCTCACCCCACGAACAGTTGGCAATCATGATTGATACAGTAGATCTAAGATAGGACCCCTATACGAAAGAGATGATGGTTTTGGTGGTCTGTAGATGAGTGGATGGAGGCTATGTCCAAGGTCTATCACATGAATTGCTTTATATGATTACATAACTTGGTATATTATATAATATACACACATATATTTTAATATACATATATAATCATAAAATACACATCATATACATATATACATATACATGTATGTATATATATATATGTATCTATCTACATGAATGTGTGTATATGTGGACAACATGACTTGTAAATGGCATTGAACAATCTCCACCCAATGGCAGGATGAGGATGATGAAGTCGAGTTCCAAGAAGACTCTGACCAAGATGTCTCAGACGACTTCGACGGCGATACGAGTCAGTCGTTGATTGACAGCGAAACGAACAGCCTCAGCAACTCCACTGGTTGGAGGAGGGGCGTCACGTACCACAGGTTACCACAGGGCATCCTGGGGAAAAAGCTCAAGCCGTGGGCCCTTTCTGGGCAACGACCCCAGAGTTTTCCAGAACTTTGGATGTTTTCAAAATGTGGATTTCCAGTTCCGCATTTCTTTTTGCAGCTAGATTTTTCTGGGGACTCTGACCAGAACGGGGGCCCACCTGGACATGACCCGCCACTAACTTTTTTTTTGAGGCCAGGCCGTCGAGAGTGTCCAGCTACCATTCGGATCATTGAGAATTGCCTCGATCCGAAATGGGTATTGTAACGACAATTTAACTCTCAGCTACAGGGAGTAGAACCACCCTCACAACGGACTGACTTGGCTATATGTGGGCTAAAAATGATTGAAATAACCCATGAAAACTGAATGGGTGAACAATTGAATGTTCAAAAATCAGCAATTCACATATAGATACATATAGATCATCTGCGGGGGATTGGGCTGCCAGCTGTTTTCAACTTTTCTTCACGAAGAAACCCACGTAGCCTCGGAGGGTTTTGTGGAATGATCTACTGGGGAAACTCACATTTGCAAAGCCACCTTGAAAAACTCACATTCAAGGTTTATATGCCCCATGGGAAACTTGGGTATGATTTTGAACTTGAAGTGGATGAAGTCCTAAGATTTGAAAGCCAGTGGGCCATCCCCAATTTCGAAAAGTGACGGTTTACAGCATTGGGTCACCAAAGAAAGGTTGACCGATGTCTCAACGATGTCTCAAAAAATCATCTGATACTTAGATCACAAATCCCATGGGATATCCCATTCATCCCACTTTTTTCTTGGCTGATTTATTATCCCCAGGACTTTGTTGCTTAAATCCAGGCATGAAACAAATAGTTTGGTTGGCGAGACTCACCCTTTGTTCGATAATTGCATTGGTTTAATTATTTGCTTGAATCTGATCAAAAACATCCCATTGTGTATGCCCATTCAATTTTCTTGGCTAATTCTCAAACCGATCTATCTCCATTACACCTTTTGGTACTTTAACATAGCTATGGAAGCCATGGGCCGATAAAATTCCGTATCAGAAACCAACGAGTCGGATCAGCGTCACAGCGCAGCGTCCTGAATCAACATCCAAAGGTCCGGATCAGCGTCGCAGAATCAGCGTCAAAGACGATCCGGGATCTACATCGTTGACGCCTTGTTTTAAAATAGTTATAGTTATTGTTATTGTTGTTGTTGCCGCTTGAGGTCGGATGATGATGTTGTCGCTTGAGCTTTTGTATTTTCGATTTGTGGACGCTTGCAAGATCAATGATACAGTCAGAACCTCAGATGTGTTGCTGCGCAGCTTTTTTTTGTCGCGTGCCCAATCTTGGGCATCAATCTTTTACCCAACATGCTAGTTTCCAGTCTTGGGCACCAGTCTTTGACCCAACATGGTGGTATGTCATGTCATGTTATGTCATGCCATGTCATGCTGATTCACACCATTTTTTGGAGGGGAGATCGGTTCTTTTACTGTACTGGAGCTTCCCATGCTGTTCTTCATCATCATGTTTCTCTCCGCAACATTTGATGTCAAAACCTGCTAAAGAAGAGGATCAGCAACCTGTTCAAGAACGAGGACACTGAAGCAAAAAAGTCCGACGCCCAAGCTTCCAAGGGAAGCCAAACCGCGTCGCCCTAAGTGTGCTGTACTGTATGCAGAACTTCCGACCCTGGTTGGAGACTACAGTACGATTAAGAATATGAAGATTGTGGGCTCCATTGTTGTGTACAAGTTCTACAGGTTGCCCAAGAAGGAGCGTGAATGTTTCTCTGAGGACTCTTCGGCGAGGAACGATGGAGATGCTTCAAGGTCCACGACCATTGACATCGAACAGAAGGAAGATAATGATGATGTTATGGAAGGCCAGAACGTACTGTACTTGAAGCCCAGACCAATGAACTTTCTGAAGATGACCATCTCTGGGATGATTCTTTGTATTGTACTGTACAGTACTAGCCGTTCCTTTCCCTAGCCATTGAAGCTGTGGAAAAGGTGAGCAAGGATACAGTCCTTCCACACCTTTGTTTCACAGGCTTTTCCGCTGCCAACGCACACGGCTACAGTACTGAAAGTGATTCTGTACTACAACTGTACCGTACTGTGGCCGTGCCTTTCCCTAGGCACTGAAGCTGTGAAAAAAGACGAGCAAGTATACAATCCTTCCCCACTCTTTTCTGCTGCCGACACGCGTGGCTACAGTACTGTAAGTGATTCTGTACTAGAGAGCAGATGAAGGGAGTGTGGAATTCCGCATCAACATCCCTCGATCAAAACCGACTGGCTCTTTTTGTGTGTTAAAAACTTCTGGCTGATGATGCTTTCCTGTACGGCATTGTAATGATATCTTTGTTCATGAAGAAGTAGTGTTTTATTGTTTTATTGTTTGCATGGCATGACCCGTGCACATGGCATGTTGGTTCCCATGCTTTGTTTCCATGACATGGTGGTTCCCATGTCTAGAGTAGTCTATTTATGTATTACTGTAAAGTAGATGGCACAGACACTTTGCTCATGAGGTTTGGGGCCTGTCAAACACTTCCTTGCCAAGGCTTGGATTTCAAGTTCACGCCATTGTGTCATTGTCAAATTGTCGTACTCTTGCTGTACTGGACTGTATTGTACTGTACTGTACTGTACTGTGCAGTGCTCTAAAAAACTGTACTGTACTGTGCTGTGCTGTGCTGTACTGTACTGTTCATGGGTGCAGCCCTGTACTGTATTGTAAACGTGTGATGATGTGAACTTGCAGTATTGTACTTTACTGCTACAGCAACTGTATCCTGTGCTGGGGTTCCAGAAGAACGAGAAGTACAGCACTGTAGATGAGGAACGTGAAGGAGAAGCTACTGCATTGTGAAGGTGGCGCGTTTGATTCATTTTCAAGGTTAGCAGCAGTGTACAAGTATTGTATGAAGATTCAAAAGGCGGACTGACCAATATGTGCAGCAATTGGAAAGAAACTATACCGTTCTCTGAGAGATCGTGAAAACATGGTGGGTTCCAAAGAATACAGTTGTATTGTTGCAGGTATGTGAGCTACATGTTGGTCCGAGACGAAAATAGTTTCATCAATGGTGACAGAAACAGCCTGTGAGAAAACGTTAAATGCTTTCGAAACGACGCCCTGAAGGAAACCTTTGCTTCACCATGTGGAAAAAGTAAGACAGCTGTTCAGCAAAAAATGCTGCGTCGTTTGGATACATGGTTGGAATGGTTGGATGGTCGGGATGAGGGTTTCTTTAGGGTCTCTTTTAGGGTTTCTTTTAGGGTCTCTTTTAGGGTTTCTTTAGGGATTCTTTAAGACGGTCGTGATGGTTGGGATGGTTGGGGGTAGCCTACAAGGTTGCCATCTATACCGTCCCGATCCAGCCCACGTAGATTCCGATCCAGCCGTCTAAATTCTGATCCAACGAACCCGATCCGACCTGCGCCCCCATGGCCCATGTAGTTCCATGATATTTTATTGTTTTCAAAAATAGTGATTTTTGGTAGGAAACTGTTACCGGAGTGCAGATCCGAATCCAGATATTGTCCTATTATACCACCAGTAAAATAACCACCATATTTTTGGTTCAATCAATTCAATACCCCTATTTTTCTTTAAAACAATTTTTTATTGCCTGTATACCATGTGTTACATCCCATGATAAAAACTATTATACCAGCATTTTTTGGTTGGTTCAATCCTTATTTTTCTTGATGAATATGGGTTTGTCTGAAAATAGGGGTTTCCTAAATCCCCTGATTGATCTTGATTTTCCCTCTTAAAATTGGTCCTTTATGATCTGGACCCAAATTTTCAGGGTTAGATTCCCCATCTTTTAAAATTATACCCCATTTTCAGAACCATCTCCCCTGGAACCACCTCCGCAACGGTCTCCAGGAGGCGTCGACGCCGATGGATACGCCGCCGCATCTTCTCCTCGGTGGTGAACACCGTGTCCAATGCTGTGACTGGACGGAGGGATGGGGGAACGAAACGACACTTCCATGGGGATATCCCATGCTATTCCATGACATCCCATGATTAATATAGTTGGTTCTCAAAAAGAGGCCGAAAGAATCGTGTGACACCAGGAAGGTTCGATGATATTTGCGTTCCAGGTTTCCAGCTTTGCATTTTTTTGGGGGTTGCTATAGTGGGATAGTACCCCTTTAGGGTGTAAGATGGTACATGAACCAGAAACATTGGGGCTGTAATGTAGAGAATACTAGGGAAATATTGGGCGATAATATTCAACAATAAGGGTTCTGATGGATGTTGAGTTCTGATATCGATGTGGGTTTAACCAGCCAAAATATGCCAAACATGGAGATCTAAATCTCATTTTATTCAACAGAAATATGGGATTTAACCAATAATGTTTGGGTTCAAGTGGTTTGGTCATCAACAACTAATTGTTTTCTTCAGGGCGAATCTTCACCTTCTATTGAGGGGTCACCTGTTTGAGGGTTCTTTCTTGTTTCATAATGTAATCGTTTGTCCTTCCCAAGATTCCCCAGTATACTGTACTACTACTATATTACTGAAGATTTCGGGATTGTTTACTTTTCTCTTTCAAGGTTTTTCTTCGAAACAAATGTGAGGCAATGGGTTATTGGAATAGAACACCTGTGATTTACCCCGAAACGGGGGATGATGATTGGCTCTTTGTGATTATAGTTCGGATCTCTACGAAGAAGTGATTAGGGTATCCAGCCAGTGTGGGGTCTCAGATATCTCGTTTAGATCATATAGGCCTTTGATTTTCATAGATTCATCGATTTCTTTTCTTCCCGGCAGAACGATGATCCCATCAGGGGCCACCATTTTGGGATCCTTTGTAGGCGAGCAGTGCGGTCAACAGTGTCACCAACACCATGGCAGATGCCTATTCACAGGCGGCCGATAAGGTGGCGTTTCTCGGACGTTTCAGCGCTGAAAACACCCCTGGGAACTGTGAATTGGAGGGCTGTAATTAGTGCACTCATTCTGATAGTGATAGGGTGGACCAATCAATTGTTGATTTTGAAATTGGATGGATTATATGATATTATATGATATTGAAATAGTACCGGACTCAATCTTATTGTAAAGCCGTCACTGGCCCGACGGTGGGAAATGGTGGTCAAAATTGTGGAAACCATCCCACAATGGCATTTCAGGTTCGATTCTCGTAATTCATCCAGATGAATTGGGAGCGGGATACCATTTTGTTAGTCCTTCGGATCAAATGATTGGGGGACCCCCCCCTTATGAGTACACTGGGGGTTCATTATTGCACAATCGATATTCGGATTGATCCCCAGAGTCCCAGGTGTTCCCATCACTCTGCAGGGTTTGCTGGTGAACCACGAAAACAGGAAATCAATCGAGGCCAAGTTCACATGGTTGACTACGAAAAATGTCACGTTGAGTTTTTGGGGCCTCGTATTTCTTTTCATTTCGGGGAATTTATTGGCATGAATCACTTTAGTCATCCAGTACTTGAGGAATGCAATTTTTTCTGGACACTAATGAGCATACTTTCCCAGATGTGGGTCGTTTACGCACCCAGTGTACCATCTCTGATTTCCATGATTCTGGATGGACACTCCCAGTTTGATTCCGTGGAGACTGTCGTTCACTGAGAGGGCTAATCACTATGGTCATGGCAAAATGTTCAGGATCAGGACTGGCGACTTCAGCCGATTTTCGGTTTTGGAAAGTCCGGATTTTGAGTGTTGAACAAAGGCCATCAGAGTCTTTGGGGAGGTTATGGTAGTACTGCGGTGGGGGATGGGTGAGAGTCTTCTAGGTTCTTCTTTGCCCACCCCTAGTTTTACATGTATATAGGATAAACCCAAAGTATTGTGGAGCTTAGCATGGATAATCACCCTTCTCAACAGGACAGTCGCCAATATATGGATATATACATACGTATATATATATATATGTAATATACATATGTATATATTTATATTTACACAAATACATACGTATATATATATATATTCACGTAATATATATATATATATCTACCTATATACATATGTTTACACATATATGTATATAAATACACAAATATATTTATTTACAGATACATATACCAACATACATACATACATACATACACACATACATACATAAATAAATAAGTAAATAAATAAATAAATATATATATATTTATAAGTAAATAAGTATATGACAGAGACATCCAGCCAGTGCTCGGCACCTGTGGAGCCAAGTCCTGACTCGTGCCCTTGCGGCCGTGGTCCACTACAACGACAGCAGAGCTTGGCAGGAGTTGCTCATGCTTCTGCAAGCAGTGCTTTGCGCACCACCACCAACCGGCCGCAAACACAAACGAACGTCTGCGGCATTCACCCTAGACCGGCTGCAGCGTTGGGACAATGGGGAACGTGAATGCCTTTGGTCCACTCGGCCCGCTGGAGGCATCCGGCCCCACGGGCCGCACAGGCCTGAGCAACAACGGAGACGCCACCAACAACCCTTGCCTGGCAGCCCTTGAACTCGTGCCGGACCTTGTTGGCCGGGCTCTCCGGAGCTTGTTGCCCGGAACAGCTCCAGATCCTTGAGGCCTCCGGGCGCAACACCTAAGCCGATGGCTTCTACCAGAAGCTGACCGCTGTCTTGAACTTGCTTTCCTCTGGGGGGGCGGCTCCAGCCAAACCCGCTTGAGCGCATGGACTGACTCGCGCTCCCGGGGCTGCAACCCTTTTTGCTTTATTGTTCTGGGTTTCCTGAGGTCCCAGAACGTGCGTATAGACTCGCACTTGCGATCCTGGAACGCGTCCATCGTTTTTTCCACCAACATCCTTCTCCCCATCACCCTTAGGATCGCATGTTTTTCCCTCCTTGTGGTCAGCGGGGTTGATGTAACTGGAATTTTCCATACTTCTGTACAGTTGAGTAGGGAGTTTCCATGTCCAAGTACTCGTCTTAGTTCAGACTAATCATTAGCTTAAATTTGCCTTCCACCCCCTATGTATATATATATACATACATATAATATACATTTTTCCACATGGCACAACGAAGCGTGAACTGCGGCCAGGCATGGAAATTCTGTCTCTTGCAGGCTAAGTAGCAAAATCGGGACCTGCACAGTGCCCATACTCGCGCACGGTCATGCGTCGGGCATGTCCCTGAAATTCACTGCTAACCTCAAAAGAATCATCAACAGGATGCCCCTGCAAAGATTTGAAGAAACCCCCAGCTAAACCTGCACACAGCGCTGGGGGGTATTCTTTCAAGAAACTAGTGGCCCAAAAGCCGTCACTTGTAAGCCCTATTGCCGTCTGGTGCGGCACATCCTTGGCTATTTGCCAAGAGCGCAGCTCCCTCAGCATCTCAGGCGCATTGAGCAACAGCAGGCCAGTCGGTTTCATGCTCGGAGCCCCCCACAGCCCTTGCGAGAGGGTCAAAAAAGCAAATTCAGGCCATGTCATGAGGTAAATGATGATGGGTAAACGCCAGATTGACGCTTTCGTGGGATCTTCAGGTGGGGCAGGATGTTCCAAGCAACCAATGCCCCCAGCGTATGCCAACATGATCAGGAGCTCCACAGTGAACAGCAAAAGCAAATTGCCCGTGTCAAGCTGCTGGAGCTCTTTGATCGCCAACGCCGCCCGTCCCCACAAGGTCAAAAGGTCTCGTAGAACACGCGGGGCAGCTCGTTGTGGTCGATCAGCTGGAGCTGGCACCCACTTGCCCCTCGCCTGCGACCATGTCTCGCAGGGAGGGCCTGCTAGGGCCCCAATGACGAAACGATCGCGCACCGCCGTGAGCCAGAAGGAGCGCACAGTGGATTGAGCAATGTCTCCCCAAACGGGGTCCGTCATGAGATCAACCGATATAGTGTGGATAGTCGTAGCATCATGCTGGGACTGCATCTGGTCAAGGAAGTATTGGAAATCACCCGGGCGGCGCCTGCCCGAAAACGCGTGGATGATGTAGCGCTCACGCAACATCGGCCGCGGTGCTGGCCAAAAAGGAGCTCGCATTGGGGCCGACTCTGCCGCCTCGTTGCAAGCCTGATCAATCACATCCTGACCAATGGGGCGCTCTGCCGCACGGCTGTGCGCGCAGGAGTCGTGGAGAAAACCCCACTCATTAGACGCCAAGAGCTCTCGCAGCACGGTCTTGATGTCCTTGTGCATAATCGCAAGCGCCTGAATGTCCTCAATGGTGAGCTCGCCAATCAAATAGTGCAGGGAAGCCCGACACGTCTGCCATGTGACAGGATGCGCATAGACAACCTCCTTGATGATAGCTGTGACGTCAGACCTCTCCTCGCGCTCGAGTAGCGCCAAGTAAATCTTTTCTGCAAGGTCGAGGTCATAGTCCGGGATGTCTTCAAGACGTCCATCAGGAAGTTGAGGCCCTGCTGCTTGGAGAGGTGGAAGGACATCTTGCTGCTGGTGCAATTGAAAGTCCACGTTCGACCCGCTTCCCTGTGCAGGAATAAAGTATCTACGTCTCCCCCAGAGGCGATGGCGACAATGTCCAGCCCGTTGGAGATGCGCCTTGAGCTTCGCCATGGTGTGATATTCACGCAGGCATGAACTGCATTGAGTCTGATCACAAAGGAGTCTGACTTTCGCAACTAGATGGTGCACCTTGAACATGTGAGCGCCTAATCCACCCTTGCTCTTGAAAACCATACGACAACACATGCATGCTTGTGGAAAATCTTCCTCTCCCTTCTCCCATGCTGGTGTGGTTCCAATGTCCTCAAATACGTCCTGCGTAGCTGGGTGCTCTCTGAAAAGACAAATGAAACGTCGATGAAAGCCCAAGACCCGTTGGTGATTGCGCCGCTGAAAACAGGCATGTAAACCAGCTCTTTTCACAAGCCGTTTCCAGTAGATGCATGATGTTGCCAAATCGAGGTCCATGGAGCTAGGTCTGACAACGGGTCAGGGAGCCGACATGTCTCTCGGAGTTGCGACCACATCCACGATAAATCATCTTGGATCAACGTCGTCCAAGCCTCATCAGCATTGAGGAGCCCCCAAGGTACAAGATCTTGGCATCGATAAAGAGTCCCAATGTAGCGCAATCTCGCCAAGCGCAACACTTCTGTGGGACTATTGAGCCCTGTCTCTGTGAGAATGTCTTCATCCTGGAGGTGTTGATTGTAAGACCCAGGCATGAGTCTGCGAAAGAGACGCATCAAGGCATTGTGGACATAGGTCTTGGTCTGTCGCTCCGACAAGATCCATGACTCCGTGCCAAAGCTGAACTTACTCAGGATGAGCGTACTGAAAAGTTCCGTTCGTCTCCTCATACTCAATGCTGGATTCGAAAATAAAAGACGTCTGTGTTGGTTGAAGGCCTGCTGCGCTATACCAACACGCCGTCTTGCCTCTCGTCTGTTGTCAGGTCGATGGTGAACCAAACAGCCTAAATGGCTATACTGATTGACAACTCGAATCTTCTTCACTCCCATCTCGCCCATCAAAAGGAGTGTGTGGTCAGAGTTTGGGCCAAAGTAACGAACTCTCATCTTCCTTGCTCCTTTGCCTTGGAACACCAAAAGAACTTCTGACTTCCCTGGTTGCAGATTGGGCGTGAGCCCATGTGATTCACATAATCCCAGCAGGATGCCGGTGGCCTGCATGATCTTGCGTTCAAGGCGCTCATGACAAGGGTCTGAAACGCACACGCATGTGTCATCCATCCAAGTCGGTCCAAGGAAAGCCTGTTGAGGTAATGCAGGAGAGGCTGGTGTAGAGGGCAGTCTGAGTCCTTCCTCCGCATTGACGTGTTCCCCAAGTCCAAGGTCAAATAAATGAGCTTGAAGGCGATGTAAAATGCGCCCCCAAAGATAGGAGAAAATCACGTCCGCAAAACTGTCGCCCGGCCTCGACCCCAGCACCGTCCGACATGTGTCGGTCTGGCCTCTGATGTGGAAGTGCGTGTCCTCATGCAGCGCACGAATCGTGTTCTGCATGTGCGCGGGCAATCCAGCAGCTGCCGTCGCTGGTGTGTCATCAAGGTGTTGGTGCAGCTCCTGTAATAGGTCTTCAGAGAGTCCAAGCCTTGCCCCAACATAGAGGATGAGAGTGTCATCAACTTCACCACCAATGACAAGCGGTCGTAATATTCTGTAGAACGCTTCCGTCAAGTCAAGGTAAAGCATTGCAACATTGTGTCCAAGGGACGTTCTCGATCTCAAGAAAGCCCTGCCCAGATGGACACCCATGGATACAGGCACTCTAGGGCGCCCTCCAAGCTGCTCCTTCTGCAGGAACTTGGTGAAAAGGGTGTTTTGTCGTTGCCTGATGCTCCGATGTAGGCATTTCCCTACGTGGCTGGATATCAGAATACTTCGGTACGAA
>Ga0126342_10015747_pt1 | contig 13222 bp, 9 predicted proteins | sample Cyp1metagenome_FD_92528 | JGI IMG/M metagenome (GOLD analysis project Ga0126342, IMG submission 92528) | Coral microbial communities from Lord Howe Island, Old Settlement Bay, Australia - Cyphastrea 1 metagenome | ecosystem: Host-associated > Invertebrates > Cnidaria > Coral ...
AGGATGTGAAGTGGCTTTGTGCTGACGCGAGGGTGGCTTCGGCAGTCATAGCATCCAGCGAGGGCTTGGAGCTTCTGAGTGTGAATGAGCCAAGACTTGAGAAGCTGATGGCAGAGGAGATGCTGGTCGAGAAAGCCAATGACTACCTCCAGCACATCCACGCCAAGGGCTACACGGAAGAGATGCTCAAGAACATCCCGCGAACCTTCGAGAGCCTTCAAAAGTTCAAGAGAACATTTTGCAAGAACGAGATGAAGGGGTGGATGAAGAAAGTAGAGGAATCTTAAGAGCACTGCTCCCACGACGGCAAGGATGGAGGTCTCAGGGCTGCGAAGGTTCTCTACAGCAAAGCGCTTGTTGGAGCAATCAACTACAGGGACACTCGCCAGCACTGCAAAGATGAGCAGAACTTCATGGCGAATTTCGTGAGACCCAACCTCTTCACCGCCACACCAGCTGCAGAGTACAAGTTCCAATTCAGTTGTGTAGCCGAGGCAGCGAAGACTGTGTTCGGCCTGTAGCCACTGTAAGTTTGAACAGGTACAGGGTGTAGAGCGAACAGCAGAGAGATGCAAAAGTGTGAGCATCAGCATCAGAGCTGTATAGTCTTTGACCCCCAGGGTATATATATATATATACTGATACTGTATATATATATCTGGGTAAGTAGAGAGCCAAGACCAACTGGAATCTGAAGTCGAAGAGATATTCGTGGCAGACAAGAAGAATGAGAGGAACTGCGAGAATCCTAACAACTGCCAATGTCACAGGATTGCTATCACTCCCTTTCTCCCGCTGTGTGTGTGTTTGTGCGTGTGCTGTAATGTCTCTTGCCTTTGCTTCTGGTGAACAGGTTCCATTACTGTAACTTTTCTTGTTCCCGAATGGGGCCCTGAAACTCCCTCAAGCAGGTTCCATTCGTGGAGAGTGGAACACTATGCCATGCTGGATTGACACCAGCAACCAACCTATAATATGAAGTACATATGAACCTATTGCAAGAACATATTGCAATAACATACATACCATAGTATAACAAACATAATTTTACATAAAACACATGTTGATTGATATGATTACATATTATGTCATATTGCTACATATTAGGCCTTAAACAAAAAAATATTGAACATATATTTGAACATATTAGAAACTAGTATAACATAGTATGCGCACATGTACATAAGAAAATTAAACTATAGCTGGGTTGCAACCTCCTCTTTCAGGCAGCGATATCATGGCAATAGATCACAGTCCATGTGTCTAGTCCATTGATGTGAAAACATCCGAGTTATTCATCGTTGAGACATGTTGAGACAGTGTCCATGTTCCATCATTTCAGGCTTCAGAATCTGAATTACGCATTTGCATCTTGTATTATATTTATATGTATGAATTGAACAATATCATAATTTTTTTTCGGCTCTAACCAAAATTATATTCATCATATTCTAATTCATTTTACATTAGAACGGATTCAGAAGGTTGGCTGCAAACCTACGGCAGCTGCCATGCCGTCGCCTTGGGCTAATATGACCCCTGAAGTCATCCGATAAATAAACTATAACGACGTCACTGTGACGTCACTGCAAGTGTTGGATAGTTTTCAGGTTGCTGAACGATGACCATTTACCCTGAATAGATGCTTAACACATGCTAGCATTTGTTTTTAGCTCATGAATGGTGTTTGGACCTGCAACCGCGACGTTCACTCATTGTGTTTATAGTATGATGGTGAACTCACCCTAATTCTGAAGACCCTAGCATCCTATCTCACAATTCTGAAGTAGTTGCTTCAGGGGATGCAGTATTTAGGCAGCGCTCAAAGATAGTGCTGAAATTGCTCCATTCAGATGTGGGGCCATGACGAACGATTCGCGGGTGCCACAGGGGTGAAGAGCTCGAAGAAATGGTTGGATATGTTAGATATACCATCTGGTTATTTAACATAGCCATGGAAAATCACCATTTTTAATAGGTAAACCAACTATAAATGGGCCATTTTCCATGGCTATGTTAAATAACAATACGGTATATTTTTGGCAATGCGATGCAATCTCGGATCAACATATATCAACATATGATGAACATGGAGATTGTGGTATGGTGGCACATTTTGGGTATGAAGGAAAACTGGACCTAGCAACCATGGTCCATGGCAGCAGAAGTTGAAACCAACTGGAAGTGGTATGTGGAAAACCCTGTCTTTTTTAATGCAGCTATATAGTGGAATCAAATATCAATGCTGTTGTTCCATCCAAGTTAGACTGTCAATTTCCCTCTCATGCCATGCCATTGTATGCCATTTTGCATAGTGTTGCCCCTTAGTTGAAAGCATGCCTAAATCAACCATAAACGAATCAACCAATGCCGCAGTCAGAGCTCTCATTCCAAGGGGCGCAACTCACAGTTTTAGATGATAGCTGTGCCCATGTGGGCCGGTTGCCGAGTGATGTGTCGTGATTATGTAATAGATTGTAATAGTGTCACCTCCAAACAGATTGTTTCCAGCACGTTGTTGGCAATGTTTGAACCCCTTTTCCTTTCATTTTGCCCGAGGATCTTCTGTGAAATAAGTTGCTGCTGCGTGACCATTTTGGCAACTACCCCTAGGGTCAACTTAGCTTTGCCTCATAGCTTCATGCAGACAGAAACCGTGCTTCTGAGCGTTGCGTGAGCACCAAGGGATCCAATGCAGATCAAGGGTCTGGTAGGTTGCTTCGTCTATGTTGAAAAACATGTTCATATATCTTGGCTCAATGTGAATTTTCTGAATCTTGTCTATTGATGGATAGAAACAACAAATATATGTTATGTTTCAAGATGATATGTTTCAGCCTATTTGGCAAAGCCACACCGGAGGGGATGCCAAGCAACGAGCAACGAGGCAAATATGTGGCATACATTTCACCACACTCATTGGTACAATCAGCTATAGAAGTTTTAAGTGATGCAAAATCCTTCCAGCCCCATGTTTGATACTTAGAATAGTTCTATTGGTTAAGACATGTTAGATCACATCAAGCATCATGTTGAATCTGTGGGTAAAACAGTCAAAAACCACCCATTTCAGAACCATAGGAATGGTTTCTATTATACCATATATATATATATGTATACATATATAAATATAAATAAATAAATATATATATATAGGCTATAGACATATTTATGGTGATGACTGGGCGATGGTGCAAATGGCGTTTGACCAAGGCTGGGGCATCGCTTGTTCCGCTTGGATCACCAGACTCCACGCGTCCTGTGGCGGCCCCAAGGGATCCACGTTTGAAACGGTTTGGATCAACGGAGATGATGACAGATGTTCATCATTGTTCATCATTGGATGGCTCAGGTCATGAAAAATGAAGGATGTTCATTCAAAAACTCCCAGTTGGATGGTTTCTACAGGAAAATCCATCTATAAATGGATGATTTAGGAATTTAGGGGTCCTATTTAGGAAACCTCCAGGTGTTCATCATTACAACACTAATGTGGGTTTGAGACAATGCCATTTGCACCATCCCCCGGTCACCATTTTTATAATAGGTGGTATGGTTACAAAATTCACAGATGTGTGGTTTACGACATTGTCTCAAACCCACATTGGGGATTTTGATGTAGGTGAAATGTCTCAGCTACTCGGGCTTATTAGATCAAACTAGAATCAATCAACTAAAATTATTTCATAATAGTGGCCTTTATTTTGCTCATGACTATTATTGATGATAATCAAATGATTGGGTGTAATTAGGGCATGCTAGTTGTAATGCATTTGATTTCTTTGGAGGTCATGATTTCAATGAACCAAAGAAAATGTGAATTCCTGTGGTGGTTACAGCTAACTGTCATACAGATGTGGCATAAGCATAAGCAATTTCATAGACTCCAATTAGAGATAGGTTCATTATAATGACCCCATTATATCCCATACTTGTCCCATAATTGAATTGTAGTTCTCCACAATTCCCAAACAGTACTGTACCGTATAGGAATTGGTAGTTATCCCCTTAGATTTCCCATATTTATGCACGGTATAATTCCATGATTACTAATTTGGTGGACGTTGTTCCCAAACAATTCCCATGTGAGAATTCCATATGTGTATATGTGTATAAATTCTTGTCGCATAATCACGCCATAGGTATAGTTTGATAATCAAACATGACATGACAATGGAAACTCCCTCATTTGTAGATGATTCTTCCCTGCTTTTTTTTTGGTCCATGAGTCCCATTTGTTTCGTGTTTGTCCCCATGGTTTTCCCCACATTATTCCCATGGGGCTCCAAGCGGCCCTTTCGCCACCGTCAGGATGGTGGGACGTGGCATTAAGGGCGAGAAGGGCTTGCCACGCGGCCCTGTAGAGATGTCTGGGGGTGTCAACTGGCCAGCCAACATGGGGAAAACATCAGGAAAACATAGGGAACACATAGGGAAAATGAATGATGATGATGGTTCATTATAAAATGTTGTTGTTTTCGAATGGGCTCGCATTTTCAACCATGGAAATTGGATGACGATCAATGATCCCCAATTACCAATAGTCTACCTTTTTTGGGGTGTTGAAACCACCAACCAGATTCGGTGTGGTGGATTTCCCTGAATAGAGCTTTTTTTTTTAATGAATGGTCAGTTGACCAGCAGACGCTGTTTTTTGTTGCCAGTCAGCCAGTCGACCTCGGGGAGCTTGCTCCCAAAAGGCCAAGTTGCTAGGATCTACATACGTAGTTTAACCTTCTGACTTTGTCCAAAATTGGGAGGTACCTTGAAATGGTAACTTTCATGAGGAAACTGATGATGACCAAATGACGTCAGAAAGTTGACCGTTTGAGCTCCCAGAGTGGTCATAGTGTGGTAACAGCAGAGATTATTTGCATGACATGTGCTAACATTGGATTGCTAGTGACAGAGAAATGCAATGAATAATTACTATTCGTGGAACTGGTGGGAAGTTCATATTACTGTACTGTAAGTGCAAGAAAGTCTGGAAAAGTATTCACCGGAAAATAAACGTAGCTATTGAACATCACCAGTTTTAATAGGTCAATCATCGAACTGAATGGTAATTTTACATGGCTATGTAAGACATTACCAAGGAGAGCATGTTCCCCATGTTTGTTGGTGAAATCTCCATTCATCACCATACAATCCCATGAAATCACTATAAAATCCTATGAAATCACCATAAAAATCCCATGAGAGCACCATTAAATCCTGCTAAATCACCACACAATCCCTTAAGTCCAAGTCTTATTCGTTCTAAGTATCTACCACCGGGCCTAGGCCTGACTATCCGAGCCCTTTCCTGGAGAGACCGGGCCCCACGGGCAGCTGCGCTCTGATAGTCACTAACAGTTTGCCCCGGAAAATCACCGGCTTTAAAAACGCTAGATCAACTATAAAGGTGCCATTGAAAAACATAGCTATGTTAAATTGCCCGAAGTTAAGTTTACCAAGATATGGGATTGACCAGGATTTAACCAACAGGATTTAACGAGCTCAATTTGGAAGTGAAGCAGCCAAAATGTGGGGTTTATGATGTTTTATCTAACCCTAAGGATCCAAGCGGATTTGTCTGAAAATAGTGAAAAGAGGATACCCGCAAATCCCATGGTTGCTCATCTTGTCTGGAATAAAATTGCACTTTTGGAGGTGTACCCGTGTACCTGGTTTATTTTCAGACAAACCCACGTACCTTCTGAGGAACCTTCTGAGGGACTGTTTGGGCTCATCCCATTTACGACGGTTTCAAAATCCCACTTGCTCAACACATAAAGGTTTCTTCATGTTTGTTCATATGCATGGTTTTTTTTGCACCACATTTTAGTTTGTTTGTGGTTTTCTGGCCAAACCATCATCTTCCATTTTAAATCACATCCGCAGTTTTGTTTGGTCCGGTCCTTACGCGTGATTTTGTTTAATGATGTTGGCTGAATCATCGTTATTGTTGTTCACCGCCATTTATCCACATCATTGTGTTTGGTTTGATCGCCCTTGCTACTGGTTATATCAATTATTATCAGTCTCTCTCTCTATATATATATCATAAAACTTCTGTTTTCCAAGGCTTTCAATGGTTTTCATGTGTTTCATTTCCATCTTTTATGATAAAAAAAATATCATTCAGTGGCCATTTCAGGAACCTAAATAGGAGGTACCTGTACCTACCCTATATATCCCTATATAAGGTTTATGTAAGGGGCCTTTGTATGATACAGTACCTCCAGTTTAGATACCTGAAATGGCCATTGAACCACGTCTTGGTTGCTAAAAGAGCGTTGTACCCTAGGGTAGACTAACAGAGATGTAGTTCCACATCTATGTTCTTAGGGAAACCATGGGTTTTCATGGGTGTTCCACAATGTTCCACATCTATGTTAGTTTACCCTAGGGCCTAGGGCACCTTGTAAGAAAGGATAACTTGAGATGGTGACTATCCGACTATCCTTCGAGGCCCAGCGCGCGAGACTCTAGAGGTCATGTGGCAGGCGCGGGTGCCTGCATGGCGTAGCTTCGTGAAAGCCCGTAGGACATTTTATGGAAATATCATAGGAATATCATCAACCATGGACCATGGGAACACAATAGGAACACATAAAGAGATATAATGTACGTATATTAATCTTCGTTTGTGAAGTGTTGCTGCCGCACAGGGACGAATGAGGGATTCAGATGCCGGGAGGAAAAACAACACACACACATATATATATATATCATATGGAATATATTGGGAATATCATCCACAATGGGAATAATTATGGGAACATAATATATATATATATTGGGCGGGTCATTTTGGGCAACCCATAGATCAAAAATAGAACATACCCTGGAAAGCCTGGAAAGATGCGGTAAATCTCATCGAACTAGCATCCTGGTTGCACACTTTTGGGAATCATATTTTGGGATTATATACTTTACCTGGTTTATTTGGGACAAATTGGGTCCATGGATGTCCATGGCGTTTTTTTTCAGCACATATAGTGTGATGGGATACAGGGTGATAAAGGTATTTTTCATGACTCAAGTGTAAAATTTTGACATTCTGGGTAGCAACATATGGAAGACATGGAGGACGACTTGCTGAAACATGATCGGTGAGCCCCGGCAATGCGGTGCTGATTCCAACTACTACAGATTTATCCACCACACACCCTAGTGAAGTTAGTTGACCTACTTGATCTCAACCCCGGATTAATCAATAGACCAGCGGTTTTTGCTTCGGGGTTTAGCGCCCAAATACTGATAATTAGCCAGTATATCAGAAGGTCCCCCACAATTAAGCAGCCCAGGGATTAATAAACAATCTAGGGTCGGTATTTCCAAGATTAGGGGAAAACATTGGGAAATGTGTGAAAAACAAGGTAACACGCCTCCTCAGTACCCGGGTAAAATCGATCAAAATTGAGCATTTGACCTGTTATTTACAGTGTTCTGTGTGTATCATCACTCAAGGTCCCGAAGTGCAAAAGGACGCCAAACTTGTTTTTCATCCAGAGCAGCGTGGCGGTCTAGTCCTTCTTGTTATGTCGGTAGACGTACTGGTATATTTATTCCCACAAGTGGGGATTAACGACTTTGTCGTTTCTGTTTTTCAAGCAATGCGGCACGATTTTTTCAGCCACATCCAAGACCTATCTAGGACTTGTTGCCAGCCCATTTGGCATGACGTGTGTGTGTGCAAGTGCAAGAAGAACGTGCAGTAGCGTAGCATGACGTGTGTGTGCAAGTGCAAGAAGAACGCGCAGTAACGTAACATGAGAACGTGCAGTAGCGTAGCACGACGTGTGTGTGTGTGTGCAAGTGCAAGAAGAACGTCCAGTACCGTAGCATGACGTGTGTGTGTGTGTGCAAGTGCAAGAAGAACGTGCAGTACCGTAGCATGACGTGTGCGTGCAAGTGCAAGAAGAACGTGCAGTAACGTAGCATGACGTGTTTGTGCAAGTGCAAGAAGGCCGTGCAGTAGCGTAGCATGACGTGTGTGTGGAAGTATACTTGAACGTTTCTAGCCACCCCACCCCACCCCACCCCACCCCAACGTAGCATGACGTTTGTGTGCAAGAGCAAGAAGAACGTCGCATAACCACAACCTATCGTAACCTCAACGTAGCATCAACTTAAACGCAAGAAACATGAACGTTATTGCACCCCCCCACCCCCTCCCACCCCCCCCCCACCGTAGCATCAACACATCATCAACGTTCAATCAAAAACGTGCAGCGTTGCCGGGTACCGAGAGTACGTGACACCAAAAACAAAGCAGATCACTTGGCTAAAGTGAAAATTAAGAGTGTATAGACACAATCGCAAAGCCGAAGATGTACAGCTAGAGAAGTTGGAAACCTGGCATGACAACAACCATGTTGATTTTTAACATGGTATATTGCGTGTTGCCTTGAGATGTCATCCGTTTCGAATGTTGCGAGTCTTTAATGTTGGGATCCGAAAAAATCAACCAACATGACTCCAATGATCAGATGTCTACAAAATCACCATTTGAATCCATTCTATGGTTTTTGCATGGTCCCTTTTTGAGCTATCCTGCGTGCCCTTATGGGGCCACCCTGCCACCAGCACACCACAACAGGTCAGAGAAGTGAACCTCATCGATGCGCCGGTTGCGGACAAGACGTCCCGGAAGTTGGTGGCCATAGGATGATAACGTTCCCACTTGCTGCAGATGATGCTGTCGTGACCTCAAAACGAGCAACTTGTATGCTCTAAACCGTCAAGATGCGCCATTCAGTCGGAGCAAAGGAACTACCAAGAGTTTGTGATACTTGGTGGTTCAGCCCAGTGAGTAGGTGGTTTTTAACCATGTTCTATAATAGATTTTTCCGCAGTTACAACTGGATTAACCTATCTCCGATCCTTATTATATATCCATATATTGCATATATGTTTCCTATTCATTATTGGGGTTCGGACCCACTTCCCCTGGGGTGTTCACCACCAGTGAAGCTACCAACCACTGGGATGTCCCCCCAGTTGTGTCTCGACTGAGGCGCCATCGGTTCGTGTTCACGAAATTGAGGGCATTTGAGGCCAGCGTGATGTGGTTCTGGCAGTCATGAGATGTTTATTGATGTTTCATTGACTTGGATACCCTCACAAGGAAAGAAGAGCGATTTACCGAAAGTAGGAATCCAGGATTGGATTCTTCTATCGTTTTGGGTTGGTTAATTTGGTTGAGTTATCATTTGATGGCCATACATGGCGGTTCGACAAGTTGTACAATGGATTTGACCAAGCAAAGTTGTGTTATTTTTCTTTGCTAAAATATATCAACCAGCAGCCGGCTAGATTTACCAAGCACGAGCAACAAAAAAAAACAGGAGTTCTATTCATAGCCCCAGCTTGCAATTTTTGAATTTTGACAATATGTTTGGTTGACATAGATCATGAAACATTAAGGTGCATGTATTGCACTTCGATCCATCTAAATCATATATAGACTTGGTCCTGGCGGACACAAGCTTGCTATGAGAATCGTGGGTGTAATATACATGAATCCATGGGCAAATGATTTGTCGCATTTACCTGTACTGGAAATAAGTAAATACATATATAATCATATTTATATATGCCACATCATGACGTACTGGCGATGGCATAGGGTGCACCAGTCGCGGGGTCTCGCGGACTCCTGCGAGTCGCAGGTTGGTGCCCCATAGAAGGTGCAGCTCACGGTAGATTTATCGAACCATATTCAGAGTTCATGGTGGATGTAAACCAACCTATATTCTAGATTATTCTAGGTCAATCTTACATGGATACTTTAATCCTTTAGTCTTTTGGTATTAATGGGAATATCTACTAACCAGCAAAGAATTTAATTTTTTGCAGGGTATCTAAGATTGGCAATGTATTTATCTATATTTTGGGGGCCACGGGCCACATGCAAATGTCTAATTTAATCTCTGGGGAGACATGGTGCAAGATGTGGCCGGTCATGGCTAATCAATCGGGCACACTAGTAGAATCCAAATGATAGGCATAACAAGTGTACGAAGAATAGCATTCTTGTACCTGTGCACTTTATAAAGTTTGCAACAAATAGATTTGTATATATATATATATGCGTATACAGTATGTATCCATATTATGTTTATGCAGTCATTACTTTTTTACATTTGTATGCATATACACACATAAATGCAATAGTTCCGCCCCTCTGATTCTCCCCGGGAAGCCTCGAAACCAAATTGCTCGTCAGGTCCCCTACCGCAAAATTATTTTCTTCGACCTAGACATCATAGCGACTTGGCTGACACTCCTTGGTAAATTTGTGCCGAAATTTGCGGAATTGGAATAGCACTTGGGCCAAACAAATGCCCAAAGCCTCTCAGATTTGTCTTGAATTATCATCAGTAGTGTATGCTGCTTCTGGTGTTCTCAATGCAATTCTCAGTCAGTTTCAGCAGTATTGCTGGGCCATGCTGGGCCTTTTTCTTTCTCCTTTGCCTTCGCATTATTACCCATTGTCAGTTAACATTTTCCGGTCGTGGTGAATGATGATTATCTGGCTGGTGGTTTGGAACATGTCTTTTCCCCATATGAAAAATAACCCCAACTGACTAATATTTTTCAGAGGGGTTCAAACCACCAACCAGTTCTTCTTAAGACTAGGACCTATTTAGACTTCCTCGAATTCCACATCAACTATTTGGTCTATTATCATTCATTATTGGCTATTTTAGACCATCAACCCCTGCTAAAGGCGCCCAGTAATTAGACAGCCAAGATTCGTCCTGAGGGTCACCTTGGGGATCGGTTTTTCACACCAGGTGCGACGGTCTCCGGCCGAGCTCTTTCAGGCAGCTGGGGCTACTGGGTGATAGATGCGCCATGGTCAAAACATGGGTTTTTAGTGCACATACTTGGAGAATGGTGATCAATCCATCAACAGAGGTGATTTTGTCATGATAAGGATCCCTATAATGACCATAGCCCATATATGTAATTATAATAAATATATATAATGTATGTATATGTGAATGAATAATAAATACATAGTTCAATAAATAAATATATAGATGATTGCATATATATATACATGTTAAATAAATACTCTATATATGTTTATATATATACACACCATCTTTGATCATGGCACATATCGGTTTGGTACCTGAAAATCAGTGGAAACCCAACCAGAATCTCATGGTGTATCAATGTTGACCATCGTGTTTCCGTTTTTTTTCCATGAAGATTGCCATTTTGGGGCTTCCCCTGGTTTTGGACAAACCCATATCACGTGATGTACCTTTTGCATGTCGAAAAACATCATAGCCATCCCTAATAAGGATTAATAAGGGACAAAGGGTAAAGACATGTCCTAAAGACACTTGCGACGCAATTCTGGGAAGCAATAGAATACATAAGCGAAAGCAGAGAAGCAAAGAAGCAGAAAAGCAGCAGAGTGGAAGCAAAAGCAAAGGCACAAAGAAGCAGAAGCACAGAAGCAGAAACGCGGAGAAGCAGAGAAGTAGAGAAGCAAACCTAAATATGGATGTGTCGGTGTATCCCCAAATAACAATCAGATTTTGGGGTACACTATTTTCAGACAAACCCACACACACACATATATATATATATATATTATGTGTATTATGTATATAACATGACGAAACAAGATTCAACCGAAAATGACTTGGACTCTGGTACTTGTAAGAGGAACGAGGCTGGGTTTGGGAGGCCTCAGTATGCACCACTTCCTTGGAGAGACAGGTAGAGGATAAAAGCGAGGAAGTTAACAAACAAAGGAAGACGCTCAGAGCAGAAGTGATGGGCATTGAGATGCATTGAGCTTGCAGCTGGCAGACCAAAAAGTTGGAAGACAGAAAAGACAGCTTCACAACTACACCCGGCACGGTAAGCCAATCCCCACTGATCATCACTGAAGGTCATTAGGAATTGGGGCCACCATCAAGAAACACTTATATAGTTGAGTCAGCCTCTGTGGTGAGGCATGCAACTCAGAGGACGGATGGAAGAAAGGTGAGACACTACTTCCTTCACAATATCATCAGGAGCTGGACAACAGAAGGTAGACCCAGGGATCTGAAACGCTCAGCTGTTTCCCCTCAAGTTGCGCTAGAACGGCGGACCCGTGTTTACCTGTTTCGGGTTTAAGGGCTTTAGGGTTTTTCAATATACATATATTATATATACTGCGTGCTACAAAACGCGACAAATATAGAGCATTCATATTCACAGTAGCACAGTGCCATTTTGATCGACCGGCGGTGGGCAAGATTCCTCAATGTCAACACATGCATCAACTTCAAGAAATGCAGATGCCCTGCCCCAATGTCGTGAGTGATGCCCGGCCAAACACGGAGACACCGTGCCAGCCGATCTTGTTGTTGTGCTTGACCTCCTTCGACCGGTCTCCGCTGTCGGTCCTTGAACTGACTGCGTTAGGGGGTGCTAGTCTTCACTTCTATCAGAGGGTTATGGGACATCGTCAGGTCCCAGCACCAGCCGGCATGTACCATGGCCATTGGCCCAGAGCTCAGGAATGCAGTGGGCTGGGGCGGGCTTGGTAGCTTTTGCCATTCACATGGTGGTTGCTGGGTGGGTGTGTGTGTGTTTGTTTGACAAGTTCATGGCACAATACTAAGTCGTTCATCAGATTATCTTAAGTTTTTGAATAAAGGGCATTTCTGGGCACCCCCTTGTTTTGGACAGTCACATGTGCATGTAAGAGATAATGCCCCAGCCAGTTGCTATTTCATACTGTACTATTTCAGCCAGATTAGGGACGACCAGGCGGTGAGGATGACAACTGGGTTGTGGGCTGGTCCGTTGTTTGGCTGCATTGTGGCCATTTTGTACATTAATTAGATCGGGTCGGCTACCGGAAACGAGCTGAATAGTTGGGCTCTAGCCCGTTTTTCCGAGCCAAACAGTTGAGAAGAAATGACCCAATCCAGGTGATCATTTCCAAAACAACCGAAGATTTCAGATAGACGGATGAGAGAACACCTGTGATGATCAGGCAAGCCAGATGGTCGGATGAGAGAAAACTCACCCCGTCATGATCAGGCAACTCAGATGGTCGGATGAGAGATCCCCACCCCATCATGATCAGGCAACTCAGATGGTCGGATGAGAGAACCCCACCCCGTCATGATCAGGCAACTCAGATGGTCGGATGAGAGATCCCCACCCCGTCATGATCAGGCAACTCAGATGGTCGGATGAGAGAACCCCACCC
>Ga0126342_10015748_pt1 | contig 13222 bp, 11 predicted proteins | sample Cyp1metagenome_FD_92528 | JGI IMG/M metagenome (GOLD analysis project Ga0126342, IMG submission 92528) | Coral microbial communities from Lord Howe Island, Old Settlement Bay, Australia - Cyphastrea 1 metagenome | ecosystem: Host-associated > Invertebrates > Cnidaria > Coral ...
TCACCATCATCACCATCATCACCATCATCACCATCATCACCATCATCACCATCATCACCATCATCACCATCATCACCATCATCACCATCATCACCATCATCACCATCACCATCATCACCATCATCACCATCATCACCATCATCACCATCATCACACCATCACCATCACCATCACCATCGCCATCACCATCATCATCATCATCACCATCACCATCGCCACCACCATCACCATCGCCGTCATCATCATCCTCATCGTCCTCATCTTCATCGTCATCGTCATCATCATCATCATCATCACCATCGCCACCACCATCACCATCGCCGTCATCATCATCATCATCATCACCATCATCATCATCATCACCATCATCATCATCATCACCATCGTCATCATCACCATCATCATCACCATCGCCACCACCATCGCCATCATCATCATCATCATCATCATCACCACTATCACTATCGCCATCGTCATCATCATCGTCATCATCCTCATCATAACCATGACCATCACCATTGCCATCACGATCATCATCATCACCATCATCATCACCATCAACATCATCATCATCACCATCACCATCACCATCATCATCATCATCATCATATTCATCATCATGATGATGATCATCATCATCAACATCACCATCGCCATGATCATCACCGTCACCATCACCATCACCACCATCATCATCATCACCACACTCATCATCATCACCATCATCACCATTATCATCATCATCATCATCACCATCACCATCGCCACCACCATCACCATCGCCGTCATCATCATCCTCATCGTCCTCATCTTCATCGTCATCGTCATCGTCATCATCATCATCATCATCATCACCATCATCACCATCACCATCACCAAAATCCGTCATCAGAACCACCACCACCATCACCATCGCCGTCGTCATCATCATCATCACCATCAACATCACCATCGCCACCACCATCATCATCATCAACATCATCATCATCATCACCATCATCACCGTCGCCATCGCCATCATCATCATCATCATCATCATCATCAGCATCATCAGCATCATCACCATCACCATCGCCGTCGCCATCTCCATCATCACCATCACCATCACCATCGCCATCGCCATCATCATCATGATCATCATCATCATCATGATCATGATCATGATCATGATCATGATCATCATCACCATCACCATCACCATCATCACCACCATCATCATCATCATCTTCACCATCGCCATCGCCATCATCGCCATCATCATCATCATCACCATCATCATCATCATCACCATCACCATCATCACCATCACCATCACCATCGCCATCCTCACCATCACCATCACCATCGCCATCACCACCATCACCATCGCCATCATCATCACCACCACCACCACCATCATCATCATCATCATCACCATCATCACTATCATCACCATCATCATTACCATCGCCACCAACATCGCCATCACCACCACCACCACCATCATCATCATCATCATCATCATCACCATCACCATCACCATCGCCATCGCCATCGCCATCCTCATCATCATCATCATCATCATCACCATCACCATCACCATCGCCATCATCATCGTCATCATCATCGTCGTCATCATCGTCCTCATCATCATCATCATCATCATCACATCACCATCACCATCACCATCACCATCGCCATCGCCATCGCCATCGCCATCGCCATCATCACCATCACCATCACCATCGTCATCGCCATCATCATCATCATCATCATCATCATCCTCACCGTCACCATCATCACCATCATCATCATCATCATCGTCATCCTCATCATCAAACCGGGCTGATTCCCCACAGATAAACTTCTCATTATCATTATTTTGGCTTAATACAATTTGTCCAGGCCACCATCACCATGACCGCCGCCACCATCGCCCAGCATCCCAAGTTGGCCCAGCCTGCTGCGCCAACACGTCCTGTCTCCGTTGTCGCAGGATCCGTTCTCGCGCCTGGCCGCAGGGGACTTGGGCATACCATCCCTGTGCAACTGGAAACAAGACGATAAAGACAATATTGAGAAATAGCACAAATAAAGTACTGCTTTTGTATGGTTACCATGGTTCTATCCTGGCCTTTTGAATGTACATCCTTTCCTCCTCTTGATCGATGACCTATCCTTCATTGAACTCTCAACGAAGCAGTCGCACCATTGACCCGTTTAACGATGTGTTTAAACCATCAGCGCACCTTCACATCCAGAAAGCCTTCGCATTCGCATTCGCGCTGACTGGTCAAGTAGCGAATCTGCTGACACGCCGCCTGCGAGGGCTCCCCGCTGAATCCTGGATGAAAAACATCTTTTCTGCGCCAATGTCTCAATGTCACCAACCTTTATAGACCTTTACAAGGGCATATCGGCATGTCAAATATTGTTGGCGACATTTCCACCTTATGCTTACATGGCATATTTGCCATCAAAAAAACATGTTGCTTTGGACTATGTCTAATCTTTGATATCCTGCAAAAGAGTCAATCTGAGCTGGGCATGCGGCATTGGATTGCCGTTGCCAGCATAGAGACCTCTGAAATCGGTCGATGAAATCGGCCGCGCCATGCTGCGCCTGCTTCTCCAGCAGTGCTTCGTACTCGTCCTGCAACTGCAAGAGCTCTTCTTTCACCTCCTGGAGGCGCAGACAAACGGTTTGTCAATCATGGGGGTACCATGGGGTACCCGTAAAATGTATCATGCTCAAACCATATTTTAATCAAATCAAACATCATCAAACCATAGAAAACCCCCAGATTTTCATGGTGAAGCCACTACAGTCACGAAAAAGCACCGGACCACATTTCTTCCGGTCCTGCTTCCGGCGTTCGGCATCCTGCTCCTCCAGTAACCTTCGATAACGGTCCTCCAACTCGCAGAGCTCCTGTGGCGAGGGAAAAACGAGCACCTGGTTTTGAGGGGAAAATCGAGAAAACGATGGAGTTAACGTTAGATTAACATATGATTAACATGATTCAACCACAAAACTTTCAGACATTTCCTCTAACTTGTCTGATCAACAATTCTAAGACACGATTATATTCCGATTGCCTAATCTTCGTGTAGTATTATTGGGATGTAAATGGGACATAGTTGGAATTTTAGTTGGATGCGATTGAGCTAGAGTTGGGATATGGATATGATTCCGATGTATATATATATATATATATATGTGTGTGTATGTGGCATGGTTTTGGCGGATATTTGGCCATATCAGCCATGATCCATGGTGATGATTTAAGCATATTTAAGCAGAAAATTAAGCCCCAAGAAGTGGGATGTTTCAGAAATACCACCAGTTGCGAGCAAGACCACTCAGGCGCCTCGCAATGCTGCCTCCTCTCTGGCATCTGGAAGTCTGGACCCTGGTGTGAAATGAATGGATACAAAATAAGGATATGTAAATGTATATGATTCATATGATATACTAAATACTATGTGTATATATATATATATGCTTTAATACTATGCTTGGATATGTTTTAACATGTTTCAATATGTTTCAATCCGCTTCAATGGGTTTTAATGTAATATAGAGTATTACTGATGGACGACATTGGAAGATCCAGAATGGATAGACTCAAACAAACAATCCGCTACTGTTTCCAGATAGACAGTTGTGGGCTTCATATTATCATAACTCTGAAAAATATCAAACACTGCTCACTAATAATTGATGCCCGCCTGGGCATTGGTCAGAAGCTACCCCACTGGCAAAGTTCAGGTACCAATCGGTACAGTACCAAACTCATACTCAAACAGCAGCCATCCCCAAACAGATCGTGAAATGGCCGTGCATCAACCAAAGAGGTTCCAACATAAATCAAGATAAATCAAGATCTGAAAAAACGATGGGGTACGAGATGGTACCAGCCCCACAATGTGTCGTTTTCATTCGTTGCGTTGACCTTCACCATCCGAAATGGCGATCAATCATTTTGTCGCCCAGCGACACAGCCAGTTTGAGAGTCATAAATCTCCTGGGTCTTTGTATATCCCAAGATCATCCAAGATCCATTTGGGGGTCACTATTGGCTTCACCAGTTCACCACAACACATCGACTATCCCCCAAATTTCGGATCCACCCTGCACCCGCTACCAGGCTCCGAACGTTGGGATGGCCACAGTAGTAGTAGTCCCAGAGATACGAGGAGATCTCCTCTCTTTGAGAGAAGTTTTTGACGTGGTGATGACACCAACAAGCCTTGCTGCAGACATGAGTTGGTGAGGAAACATGACAAATCCTAGATCTCCTGCAACAAGTTAACACTTTACCGGATAGTATACACAGGCCACATGCATACACCATTCCTCAATTTCTAGTCTGCAATTAATCCATTAACCTACCAAACCAGGGTTTACCCAGGAAGGAGATTGGATCCAGAGGGAAGATGCACCACCAAACTGGGTGGTTGAGTCCATCTGACGTTGATGTGAGATGGTCATTCCATGTCTTATCTTAACTCCCCGATCGCCACCCAGTGCCAATCGTGCAATGGCTAGCCTGCAATCACTTGTATCCGTATTCTTAGTGGTTCACATTCCGTCTCTTGGATTTTGTTTACGAATTGAAACATCATTCAATTCATTGAAATGGTGATTTGACATATAGTATCACATTGTTGGCTCTATCTCCCACGAAATCTTCCTTATATTCTCATTGCAGTTGATTTCATAGCCCCATAACTGTGTTGGCTGAATCCAACCCATTTCGAAGAATGAACCCAGATTATAAGGAGCTATACTAGTTTAATACCCCATGTTTCGTGCTGAAAACTCCGTTTTTGGTTGGCAAAATCAAACAACTGTCCTGGCACTCCATGGCACAGCGGTGCTGCCGACATCGAAGCATCTCTGCGCGGCGTTGAGAGCCTTGGGCCGATTGCGAAAAACATTCGTAATCGGATCATCTTACCAAAGAGCCTTGGGATGCCTTGGGTGTGCGAAATAAAGAATCAACACCTCCAGATATTACCATTGGTTGATTCAACATGATGGACAGTTTTCATGCAAATCACCGTGTGGTTCCCTTGGTACCTCTTCTTGAACAGCTACTTAGCGCCACTTCCCTCCATTGTCGCCGCGAGCCGCAAGCATTTTCGCATACCCCTCATGTGCACCTGCAAAGGTGCAGCGCAGAGAGGTCTTGGGGTTATCCCTCTCACTGAGTAAGGATATGCAGCATATGCATTAATATCAATGCAACTGTTGATGAGAATCAAATGGAATCAACTTATGATCAAACATCTCTCTTGATATCTTGATAACCCTTCTAGCCTTGTTTGGTTCATGTTGATTCTAACATATTCTAACCTCTAACCGACCCTGTCTGGTGAGTGCTACCACAAAAAGCCCTGGGATCCATGGATCCAAATTACGAAACTGGCACTCGAAACTCCTGGAGCTATGGGACCACTGGGATCTGTCATGTGACAAGGTCGAAGTGCAGAGTACACCATCAACTTTGGCACCGTGGCACCCAAAGTTCGACTTGCCAGGTGGAAACATGATATCCTGCCACTCTCTGCCACTTGTGTTTTTAGATTTTTGAGTGGCTATCTACAGACCCAAAATCGAGAAGACATCGCGGCGGCCATACCTCCATCCCAGTCTTGGTTGGTCTCATTTTGGTCCCCATTCTTTGTGATACCTCTGGGGATTTTTCGCCCACGGTACGTTGAAATCTCAGGTAGTGGTCAAATATAGTGCCCAGAACCACACAGCTTTTGGTCATTTCAAGCAAACCATCCACTTTGATATGGTACCCTCTGGTGATATTCATGCCTGGTGATGAATAATCCCTGCACTGCAAAAAATCGTTTGTAGATGATGTTCGCATCGAAAATTGCGATCCTTCATTGCATTCTTGGATTACTAGAAGGTACTCGATGAGTACAAACCACCCAACATGCCAAACGAAAACCCGCATGTCTGCTGGTTAAATCCCCTATGCTGACGACAAAATCTCGCCACATTTGATTTCCGGAAGGTACCCTCTGGTAAACAAACATAACTATTGACAATCAGCACTTTTAATAGGTAAATCAGCTATCACTGGGCCATTTTCCAAACCACGTCTCCCCTATGGTGCCTGTGCTTCCTGTGCTTCCTGCGCTTAGTGCTAGGACCAGGTCTTTGTGTCCCGACACAGCGGCAGACTTCAAAGGCGTCTCGGAGTAGCGGTCCGGCAGATTCAGCGATGCCTATGGGCTGCTGAAGTCGACTGGATTTTAAAGCGACCAAAAAACACATTCTAATGATTCTAATGTCTATATAATAAATTTGGGATAGTTTGGGGAGATTTTGGGAGCCAGTTCCGAAGCTAGAAAATTCAACTCAAACCTCCCAAAGGTCCAGGGATGTCCAGGGACATGGGTAGTTTGAAATAGTTTGAAGCCCTTCACCTCACTGGGATGAGCCAAATAAAGTGGACATATGACATGGCTGCATGGCTACATGGTGAGGGTGAAAATCACCCAGCTGCGCCGCTTAGCCCTGAATTTCAGGCGACTGTAAGAAATGTGTCATGACAGCAGAGCGGATCTGTGAAAAACCTATAGATCCGTCCAACATATGCTTATCCATTTGGATCATCCTCCTTAGGGATGAAAGTGATGAAAGTATTTAAAAACATTCGAACCGCCAATTTGGCCAATTTCCACGATGGTTCCGCAAGCAACAAGTGCATCGGCTGATTCAGATGCTGCGCCAAAACAAAAGTCACAAGCTGCTCACCAAAGTTGAACCTGACACAAGGGTGCGCAAGGTGTTAGGCAAGGTGAGTCTGTCAAGACTCCAGCAGTTCGAGTAAAGATCGCACAATGTCAAGCTCTGCAGACTGTTTGGGAAGGACATGCCATCGAGGTTCCGATTGAAATGACAGCCGAACGTCAAGCTCTGAAGACTGCTTGGCAGGGTTTCCAGGCTCTGGTTGAAATCATCTCCAAATGTCAAGCTTTGAAGATTGGTGGGCAGGGTTCCCAGGCTCTGGTTGAAACGACACCCGAATGTCAAGCTCTGAAGGCTGCTTGGCAAGGCTACTCTTTCGAGGCTATGATTAAAATCATATCCAAATGTCAAGATCTCAAGACTATCTGGCCAGGTCACATGTTCCAGTCTCTGGTTGAAATGAAGGCCGAATGTCAAGCTCCGAATGTTCGGCAGGGCCACGTGTTCAAGGCTCTGGTTGAAATCATCGCCAAATATCACAGCTTGAAGACTGCTTGGCAGAGTCACACGGTCCAGGCTGTGGTTGAAAAAACCTCCAAATGTCAAGCTCTGAAGACTGCTTGGCAGGGTCACATGGTCCAGGCTCCCGTTGCAATCACTTCCCACCGTCAAGCTCCGAAGACTCTTTGGCAAGGACACGCCTTCCAGGCTCTGGTCAAAATGACGGCCAAGTGTCAAGTTCTGCAGATTGCTTGGCAAAGTGACTTGTTTAAGGCTCTCATCAAAATCACTTCCAAAAGTCAAGGTTTGAAGACTGCTTGGCAATGTCACACGTTCAAGGCTCTGGCTAAAACTAAGCCCAAATGTCAAGCTCTTCAGACTACTTGGCAGGGTAACGTGCTCCAGGCTTTTGTTGAAATTAAGGCCAAATACCAAGCTCTGAAGGCTGCTTGGCAAGGCTACTCTTTCGAGGCTTTGACTGAAATCAGATCCAAATGTCAAGATCTCAAGACTATCTGGCCAGGTCACATGTTCCAGTCTCTGGTTGAAATGAAGGCCGAATGTCAAGCTCCGAAGACTGCTTGGCAGGGTAACCCGTTCCAGGCTGCAATTAAATTTTATGCCAAATGACAAGCTCTGGAGACTGCTTGGCAGACTTACTGCTTCAAGGCTCTGTGTGAAATCATCTCCGAATGTCAAGCTCACAAGATTGCTTGGAAGAGTCACTTCTTCGAGACTCTCGTTGAATTTGCTGCCAAATGTCAAGCTCTGAAGACTTCTTGGTAAAGTCACAAGTTTCAGGCTCTGGTTGAAACAAACGCCAAATGTTAAGCTCACAAGACTGCTTGGAAAAGTCACTTTTTCGAGACCCTGGTTGAAATCATGCCCAAATATAAGGATCTTAAGTCTGCTCGGCAGGGTCACACGTTCCAGGCTTTTGTTAAAGTGAATGCCGAATTTCAAGCTCTGAAGACTGCTTGGCAGAGTCACTTCTTCGAGGCTCTCGTTGAAATTGCTGCCAAACGTCAAGCTCTTAAGACTTGTTGGTAGGGTCACGTGTTCCAAGCTCTTGTTGAAACCAAAGCCAAATGTCAAGGTCTGAAGACTGCTTGGCAAGGGAACTTTTTCAAGGCTCTGGTTGAAATCATCAGCAAAGGTCAAGTTTTCAAGGCTTTGTGGAAGATTGTACAAATAGTTAGTACTACTGTTCGTTGCGCCTACTATTCGTGTAACTCCGTGTAATGCAATCTCACCCTTAGGGGTGATCAATCCTTTGAGAAAAAGCCACGCATCTAACAGATCTATGGGAACATAAGTGCAAGAGAGGGTGGCAGAGCCAGCAATGCCTTGCTCTCGCAACGTTTGGTGCAGCATCAGCTTTGAATCAAGGTGATACAGGTCCAGTTTTCCAGCTTTCCTTTGAAGCTGCCTAGAAGCCATCAGGTACACGTCCAGACCCAAAGAGGAACCGCTGATCTTCAAGTTGCATCCTTCGCCATTCAGACAGAGTACAGCCAGATCAATCAGGTCTGAGCTTTCACCTGCCCTATAGCCACTTGCAGCACTCGTGGACATCAAAGGCACCTTGCTTTGTCGGCACCTGTGAAAGCCTTGATGGCTTTAAAGACTGAACTGACAAATTTGAAACATGAGTAGAATGGGGTAGATCCAAATGCTCACTCCTACAAGTACCATAGGATATGCATATATTCTGTGCTTTTTTTATTATTTGTATACAGTACACATGAACAAAAATACGCACGTGCACACTGCTGGAAATTGTGAGCGAATCTACATTCTATGTGAATTGTCCAAAACGGGAAATGGCAATCACCTGCTGAAAATCACCGTGGAAAATACTGGTCCACTGTGGGCCTGAGCCATATACCGGTCAGAGCAGTCAACTTAGTCAACACCAATGACACCAAGATCGTTGGTATCACCAAGGATGATCCTGATTACTAATGGAAACCCAACAGCCTTCCGACGGAGACCTTCATTGTGAATCGGGTACGAAGACCACAGCGTGTATGTCTTCGCCGGCCATACCACGCTTGGGCAAGTAGGTGGTTTGATTTGCACATGAGTTTGGGTCAAGCTATACATTTAAGTCTCCAAGCCAACAATTGATGTGTATCCAAAACTGGGGGATTTGGGGACTGTGCTTTTTATAACCCGGTAACCCATCCCACATCATCCACATGATTACTCTTGAAGATGGCGTCCAAGGGGCCTCAATTCACATCCATCCATCCACTGACCCGCCCCTTGGATGGAACTCGCACCTTTGCCTCCACCAAGAGCTTGCAAATTTCCAAATGGCCTGGTGATGTGCTGTAATCCAAAAATAGGGCTGCATCTGGGAGCCATGGAAAATAGACATGTAGAAATGTAATGAAATGTAGACTCTAGACTCATCAAATTTCTGTGGGTGTATTCCAAGTAGTAGGACCCCATGAAAGTTCCAATTGGACCTAGTTTGAGACAACCCTTGAAATACTTGTTGGATGTGTTCGATAAACAACCGACCCAATCCTAAACCATGATTTTGCACAGTTTCTCATAGCAACCCTACATAAGCCCCAATGGGGTGTGATTATGTGGTGAAATGATGGGTTTACCACGCTGAAATGATTCGGGCTGAAGATAGGCGGGACGGCAAGGGAAGCTGCTGATTGATTTCATGATCAGTTCAGCTTGGTACTTGGTATGCAATGTGACAGACCAAAATGGTGGCAATTTCATGGGGAACACGATTGAATCCAAACTAAAAAAAGACTTTCCAAGATTGGTTTACATTCACATTAGAAGCGTTTTACGAATTGTTTTGATGCGGAAAGTATGAGAAAATCACGGTGTCTTCTATGTTTTTCCACTAAACCAACCACTGAATGGGGGCTCAAGAATTGGGGTACCAAGAAGCACACAATTTCGTTCATCTGAAACCGCTTTACCCATCCAACTGGTCAAGCCATTAATCGGAAACTAAACCCCGTTAATGAATCGGAAACCCAAAACCCGTTAATCTGAAACCAAAACTCGTGAATCGGAAACTAAAAGCTAGGAATCGGACACCAAAAACCCTGAATCGGCCACCACCGCTGAATCGGAAACTAAAAACCCGCGGATTAGAAACCAAACCCTATGCTTTGGAAAGTATTCACAACTGGTCTCACCTCATTGAAGCACTTCACCGGCGGAGTGTGGAATGAACTGCAAGGAGGGGCTTTTACTGAGGGTGCCAGATTTGATCCCTTACGAAGAAAAGTTGAATTTAATATCTCATATACAATATACTGCGGCGGATTTTATTCCTTCTGAAGATACGTTGAAGTACCCATTCAACAAATTGTTCCAGAGAGGTTGGCGGATTTGATCCCTTAATTATCGTATTTTTCGTTTCTGTTTCGTGGGGTTTTTGGTTTCTGATTCGTGGGCTTGTTTGGTTTCTGATTCGCGGATTTCGGTTTCTGATTCGCAGTTTTTAGTTTATGATTCTCAGTTTCCGATTCGCGGGTTTTTGTGTCCGATTCTGTGTTGCTCATTTGCGGTTGGCACCTCGATTGGCAGCTGCATGCAGCGCGCTGCGGCCATGGCTGTTGGGCTGGTTGCAATCCGCCTGGGACAGTACATCTCAGGCCACTTGGCTCGACCCATCTCCACCCTGTTCGCAACATATGTTCATACATGACTTATTCGTACAATTACTCGGTGAAACAGTTCAAGGCCCATTCTTGATGGTTGACCCATCTTAACCCGGAAAATTCACCATCATAGTCATAGTGAACATGTGCTAATCATATATGAATCACAATCAACCATATCAACCCTACCAAATCACAGCAAATGTTTCTCCAGCTTCAGCGGCGCGCACCTTCCCCTCCACCAGACATTGCACCGCCAAGAGGTGTCCCTCATCTGCCGCCAGGTGCAGCGCGGTGTGACAGTGGCTGTCCGGATGGCTGGTGTCCGCGCGCGCTTCATCCAGGAATTGGAGGAATGGCTGGAGTTTGAACGTGACATTCAGAATGCCAAAACTTGAGGTTCCCCAAGTTGGAAAATGTATGAACATATCCTATATGTGTTGATGTTACCCATAAAAATCTGATTTTCAGAGATCTTTCTCGGCCTCCAAGAGGATCTTCACAACCTGGCAGGGTAGCTAAGAGGACAAGAATGCGGAATCTAGTACTCACGAAGATGGGTAAATTAACCAAAGGAATAGGGATTCAAACAGAAATGGATAAGAATCTCATTGGATTCAGGTCTAAATGTTCTATCGAAAGACAAGATCCATCAAGATCCTTCAACTAATTATCTGGTTGTAGATTCGTTAGACCTCAGTGTTTCGTTCTGACCTCTGATTCCTCCATCAAATGTCCATCTACATCGCCTCGTGGTGTCCCTGCCACGCTGCCAGGTGCACCGCAGTGCGCCCCGTGTCGTTGGCCGCACCAACGGTGCCCAGCGCCACGGGGGCCGCCACCAGGCGTTCGCAGCAGGTGCGGTGCCCGTGCCGGGCGCTGAGGTGCAGCGGGGTGCTGCCCTTGTGGTTCACCCGAAGGTCTGCGCCACCTCCACAGTGAATGGACGACCATCTGTCATACTGTGGAAGAAATCCTGCACCAGTTGATAGGTGGTTTATCCCACTATTTATAGGGTTTCAACCATCCACAGTATCTGTCATATGTGTCATATCTTTCATTCAATATTCAACTCCATATATTTGCCTAGGCTGCGTTGAGATGTCTTTAGCGCGACACATCCGGGTGCACGCCAAGCAAAACATGGAAAGGAAATTCGACGAATTTGTTCTAAATCCCACAGTTGATTTTTGTTTCAGCTGTGAAATAATGTGGGGGGACATCTGCCACCGGGTCCCCGCACCCTGGAGTAGCTCCTCCACCACCTGCAAATGAAATTCTTGGAGTTGTGCATTTTCTGAAAGTTTTCCTGCTTACTTTTTCAACTCCTCCAAAAAAATGAAGATTTCAGACAAATCCGCCAATCAGATTGATCCGCCTAGGAGTTCCAATTGAGACAACTGCGTGAACTCTCGAACTTCCAACTGTCGAAATGATAGTAAATTTGGAGAAATCATTTCCATCTCCAGCCCCAAATGGAATCCCTTAGGATCCTTAATCCTTGGTCCATGCTTGGTACATCTTGGTGGTACCGTGCGCCTGAGGGTCACCAACATCACTGGGCGCAGCTACGACCCCAACTGATTTCAACATCGGAAGCACCAAACAAATCAAACAATCTACTTTAATCATCATATATCATCATATATCATCATATATCATCATATATCATCATATATCATCATATATCATCATATATCATCATATATCATCATTATATTCCGTATATATTCCGTATATTCCTTTCATTTTTCTTAAGTTAGTTTTCAAGCCCATCCCTTCAACCCCACCTGCACATGTCCCGCTTCCGCCGCCACGTGCAGCGCCGTGTGTCCGTCCCGGTCCTGGCCGTGCACCTCGCTGCGCGCCAGCAGCAGCTGCTGCACGGGGTCCAGGAAGCCGCCCAGCGAGGCGGCGTGCAGCGGGCTGCGCTGGTTGCGATCCACGTCCTCCATTGCTGCGTTGCTGGGGCTGGATGGGATGAGGATGGGATGAGGATGGGATGAGGATGGTTTGAATTTCCTGGAGATATTCTAAAGGTTGAAGTGTATGGATGGGCACGAAGGGCAAGCAGAAGCATTCGTCACAAGAAAGATGTATGTATATATATATATATGGGTAAGTTATAATATTTCACTAACCTGAATTAAGGCCCTTTCCTTTCCCTGGGAGCCCCACTCCGGCAGCTGCTGAAGTGAGGCTCGATGTCAGAGCTCGACTTCCCTGCAATTGCGGGGAGAACACTAGAAAACTACGTTACGCACTCGCTTTGCAAGTGGAGATTGAAACCCCAAAGGCACCTCCTTCAACGTCGTTCTTTGGCGATTCGATTTCGATACTTGAGGCGATTTCTCCGCTCTTCCCAGCAATGATCTTCCAA
>Ga0126342_10015749_pt1 | contig 13222 bp, 11 predicted proteins | sample Cyp1metagenome_FD_92528 | JGI IMG/M metagenome (GOLD analysis project Ga0126342, IMG submission 92528) | Coral microbial communities from Lord Howe Island, Old Settlement Bay, Australia - Cyphastrea 1 metagenome | ecosystem: Host-associated > Invertebrates > Cnidaria > Coral ...
CTATACTATACTAGTACTAATACTAATACTAATACTAATACTAATACCAATACTAACAATCTAATACTAATACTAATACTATACTACATTACATTATATGATATTATATTACATTAAATATATTATATTATATTATATTATATTATGTTTTATTATATTATATTATATTATACTTTATCTTATGTTTTGATATTATATTACATTACATTAGTGTATTTTATATTTTATATTATTATATTTTATGCATGCATATATATGATTAGTTTTTATATATATATATGCACACAAATAGGGTATAACTTACAAACATAAGTATATGATTGCTAACCAGTGAGTGGTTTGATGCCCCATATAACCCATTCATCTAATTGGGCTATGTTCGGGATTTTACTGATATTGGCCACTAATCCTGGGATGCACATCCAAGTGGATCGGTTCCAAGAATAGATGGTCAATGACAGCCAGCGACATAGGTATAGCCTCGAAATGCTTTGACTAGTACCCTCTGGTTATTTGACATAGCCATGGTATAGACGGCCCATAGAAATAGATGGTTTACCTATTAATAGCATGGTGATTTTCCATGGCTAAACCACAGTTTGGACTTTGTTTGGCGGTTTTCGGATACGACCTGCAAGTTGCATCTTCATCTAGCAGGGAATGACCTGCAGTGATACCTGGAAACTTGTTGAATTTGTAATATTGGTGATTTCAGTTGAGTTGTTTCAAAAAAAAACAGTTGGTTGAAGATTGGAGGGGGTTGATACTAGCCAACGGATTGAGCATTACAAAGGGATCGTCTAAACGGTTTTTGACGCTGCTAAATTGCAGTTGTTCTTTTTTATGCTGCTAGGGAAGCAGAAACATATTCCAGATTCCAGTTACAAAAAACAAGTCTGTCGGACGCAAAGCTTCAGCAGCCGGCCACTCAATCTGGGATTGCATATATCATACAGCGCATGTCCTGGTGGAAGTGATCTGCAAGTTGAAGAACATTGATATGTCAATTCACGATATTTTGGATATTCAAACGATATGTTGGATATTCAAACTGGGCGAAATGGGACCTGAAACTGTAGACGATTGTTCATGGTGCGTAACCTCTGCAACTTTCACATTGTGAAAGCAGGTAGGAATCAGAGTCTGGAAAATTACCTTTTGAACTTGAACCTCAGGTTTGTTTTGGTAACGTGGTTTCCATATCAAATGTCATCCGAGTCTGGCCTTAAAAAACGAGTTGAACCATTTATCGGAGAAATTTCACTTCCACCATAATGACGCAAAAAATTGACGCAAGATCACTCAAGATGACACCAGCTGTGTTTTTTCGGGAAGAGAATCACTGGTTGGTGGTTTGGAACATGGCTTTTATTTTCCATTTCCGTATATGGGATGTCATCATCCCAATTGACGAAGTCATATTTTTCAGAGTTGAAACCACCAAGTACCCTCTGGTAAACTAACATAGCTATTGAAAATTGTTTTTTATAGTGGATTTTTCCATAAAAAAAAATGTGATTTTTCATAGTTATGTTAGTTTACCAGCGGGTAAAACCACCATTTTCCTATGGTTTTCCTATGAAAAATGATGATTTTCCATAGTTTTTTGTATGTTTACCAAAAATGATGATTTTCCATAGTTTTTTGTATGTTTACCAGGCCGGGTAGATCATGTTCCCATAGGATTCGGTCGACATTCTCCAGCGTCGCTCCAGGACTCGGATGGTGAAGACGCGAAGTTTTGAGCGAGGCGCAGCGAGTTGAAACGGGGACGCTCCAACATGTGTAACACCCTCTGGTTATGACCAAGATAGCCATTGTTTGTTGATGGCCCATGATGGCCCTATATAATCGAAATAGATGGTTTAGATATGTTTAGATGGTTTACCGAACAGAAAATAGCATGGTGGATCTTTTTCCATGGCGAACTGTTAGTCATAACCAGATGGTAATGTTTATGATGTTTATGTAACATGACTGGGTTTATGAAACCATTTTTATAACATGCTGTGAAAATTTCCATTGTTAAACTTTAATGCAAGATTGATGTAACTAGTTTGAAACCATTTGTTTCACATAGATTGGAGAGATGAACATCCATGTAATCAGTGAATCAATGGTTTCTGAGCAAACTATTTTTCAACCTGGCTGACCTCGCCACACATGATGGTCAGTACGGGAAAAGCTTCGACGCAATGGGCTTCCTCGCATTTGGGCAGTATGTTGAAGATATTGCTTTTAAACATGACGTATCCAAGGAGTGTCGGTTTCACATTCTCAACATCCTGTTTGTTCACTGTGTGTTCTGCTCTTGGATTAACCTTTGAGTTGGCAACCCCAAAGCACCACAATGCTGAGCAGTTTTTGTTTCCTGTAGGCACTTCACTATTTTTTCAGCTGAAGTGCACTACCCCAACGTTGGCATTCGGTGAAGGAGTAGCCGCGTAGCCAGAATGATCAGCACACTTAGCGACGTCGCTGTCATTCGGAACTACCAAATCGCTCTGTATATATATATATGTATAAATATAATGTATGTATGTATGTATATATATATATTGATCCTTAAAACTATCCCAAAGATGATAGAAAACACACGGTATTTTAGGGAAAACACCATCTGCAAGTATCATTTGGTCGCCGTTGAATCCTGACTCCGAGCGGCTCTACGAAGTTCCCCCAGGCGTCAGTGACCAGCTGTAGAGGTACTGATTTTCCAGTCGTAGAATGCCGCGGTTGCCCCGAATTGTTTCTGTTCTGAAAGGTCGAGTTGATACCATTAGGATTTTGGATGTAACAATAATCTTGGTTTAAGTAGCACCCCCTCAGAAACAATGTTTTAGTTTGCTATTTAATATGTTAATACTATTTACACATATTTGGGACCACTCAGACCACTCATGGTATTAATTAGATTGGAACAAGCTTTGTAGGGTTATGTAGGGTTATGTAGGGTTAGCACTAGAGGCCGGACCAATGCTGAATCTGTGGCATGGAGGGTGGCCATATAAGTTATCATATAAATAATATAAACCAGTACCGCAAATACGGGTCAACGTGTTCAAGCCTTTTGAAAGTTAACCTTGAAATCAGAGAGTTTCTTTGGGTGTTTATTCCTAATCTTTCCTTGAGTACCCAGGGAATGCGTGTTGGCGACCTGTGTTTTGCCTAAATCACCCAATGGGGAGCCTTTGGCAGAATTGCTCGGTAGAAGCACCAACAGGTTTCCCCAGAGTTTGCTCCATCTTCGCAAGTGGGATGTGGTCAAAATCATGTCCCACCGGTATAACTCGTTATGAATCACCACCCAAGACCTTTTGGAGATCCTTGCGGTGGTTTGCTTAACAATTTGCAAGGACCGTTTCGATTTGGGCGGTTTTTCAGTGATGGTTCCTATAACTGACATGATTTCTTCGATGAAGTGTTCGCCATGGCAGTATGGGGCTGACTGGCACCGAAGACGCCAAAGGCGTATCACGTCCTACAAAGTGACACTTCTAAGAAGTGCTGTGTACCTGCACTTGGCATGGTACAGACCAAATACAGCAGCCTGAGTGGTCCGGAGATTTTGCAACCTCAAGGTCTTCCTTTCTCTGGGATGATTGCCATTCTTGCAGGTGAAAGTCTCTGCATCCTCATACTATAGAAGTCTCAAAACAAGATACTAAGAAGAAAACCTTACTACTGCGGTGGTATCATCTGGAGACGCACTTTGTCATGCTTTGTCTTGGTGCAGCCATTGGGCTCTCACTGGAAGATGATTCGAGGCACTGCAAAGAATCCCACTGCAGAATGAACAACGATCATCGTTGCGTTCCGATTAAGGCAAGTTTGGATTCTTATATCATATATATATATACATAATTATATACAGTATATGTATATATATATTAACAAATATATATATATATATTTGAAATGTCCTTGATTTTTCTTACCACAGCAGTATTCCCTTAATCAAGCACCAGATAATGAGAAGGGCAAGATGACCTGCCATGGAATCTCAGGTGGCAAAACCGACCTGTCCGGGGATTTGGGGATGGCATTCTGTTTCGATGGGCCCGATGGGCGAAAATGGATGGGCTCTGAATGGCCCCAAAAAATGGCTAAATCATCGTTGTTACTGAATCATTTCTATATATTTCTATCATTTGATGGCCATATGTTTTTTATGCACCCACCTATCAGACATGCAAAAAAATGGTTCCAAAATTCCCAAAGGTTCCTGTGAGGATGATCCTGACCGCTCCGAAAGGTGCTACTTATCAATGATCTTAAATGATAGGGATATGGTAGGGCTAAATTCACCAGACGTTGGGAGATGTTTTTTTTTTGTTTTTGTTTTTTTTTTCGAATTTGTTCAACGGGGACGCCTTTGGAGCCTGCATTGGCCCAATCTTGAAAGACCAGAAGAGGTATTGCCCAATGCAGGAGCAGGGGGTATCCTGGTTTGGCATGGGAACATTTGGGTTCCTTCAACATTTTCTGGGTAAAGATTGGATGGATCGTTTAGTATATGTTCTTGTTTGCCATGAATTGAGATTTACACAAACTAGCAAAATGCAACAAACAACAACAAAGACAACCACAGGCAACCTACGATTGGCCATGTTTTTTGTCGATTTGTTTTGCTATTGCAGTCTACATGCATGCTCCTACCTTGAAGACTCTCACCCAAACCTCTGCTCTGCAGGCGGTGACGTTGCTGCCCCTTCCAACAAAGGAACCACAGGCTTGGACGAGGGCAAGGGCAGCTAACGTTCAGTGGGGTAAACTAGGACTACTTGTACTAGGACTAACGTTCAGTGTCGGTTCGCTACATTCAATGTGCTCCGTGACTGTTTCCAGTGCGCTGTTCCGATGGTTTTCACATGGAGCACATGTTTGTGCTTTTCAATGCGGCTGTTACAGGCAGAAGTTGCCAAATTGGTAGTTTTACCTCAGCGAGGGGTTGGTTTTGAAGGTTTTTGGAATTGACGCAACTACCATCGAAGTTCTTCGTCACAGCAGTTCTTAAAGTTTCTCAATCATATCCGTTGGTGTGGGAGACTGAAGATGAAGACTTTGTCTACTCCAAGCCCACGTGTATACTGAGGAACATAGGGGTACATCTTGCTGTGATCTTTCTCTTTGCACTTGATGTACATGTGTTGGCAAAAGGGTGACCAAACTTTGCCAGCTTCGATCTAAAACTTGGGTGCCTGCAATGTTTGACACATTCTTCCAAATGGGCGTCGTGAAGCAGTAGTACTTTCTAGTCAAACATGTAAACATATGATATATCACATCATATCACCATATTATATAAAGATATAAAATTGTATAACATGATATAAATATAAACGTATCAATATACCCCGTCTCCCGTGCCGCTGTCTCAAAACTACTTCTAGTAACTCAACACCCTTCCAGTAACGTAGCACCTTCCGTACTCAACACCCTTCCAGTAACATGACATCGTCCGTGTGCGTAGCATCTTCCGTGTACGAAACTTGATCTGTGTCAATCAAACCAACTTTGTGGATGTGTGGTAAGTGCATTCATTCCGTGTGCAACTTCTACTTGAACGTTATTGCCGCCCTGCCCCCCACCCCACCCAACTGCACCCCCATGTATATGGCATTGGCGTATTTGTGAGACAGTCATACAATGACAAAACCATTAAACATCATTAAACAAGCATAAAAAGTCATCAAACCACACGGCCGTTTATCCGCCGTAGGCCAACTACCTGGAACATCCATACTGTTGAAAAATGTTAATGAGTGAACGTCATGATGTTCATAAGATGAGTCACTTCCCCATACCGGATATATCCTTCATTTAGTATTGCTACAAACCATTGTTTCTGGTCAAGTTTCCCTTGCAAATTGGGATGAACATGACAAGCAACACAAGGATTTGCCACCATACCGTGGTTGCAAGGAGACTACAGTAGCTGCAGTACTTCTGTGCATAGTTGACTCCATCTTTTGACCATGGAAAATCTCATAAACGATAATGAACCATGACTAATCTGTAGAATGTATAGTGTATCATAGCCTATATGTTTATATATATAGCATAGGACATACACTCAGAACACAAATTGTTTTCCATTTTTTTCCATACGCTTAGAACACCGTTTTGCTGCAGGTGAAATTTACCCTAACTTGTTCTAAAGATATGTCCAATTGGATAATATTCGGTATAGCTCTATTTGAGATGATGTAAAATGACCTCCACATGTGGCCCAAATGATTATTTAATGGGATGGTCTATTTTTGGGTTTATCACATTAATTGTCTATGTATCCATTGACCCCTGCTGAAGGCTGTACCAATCCTTACATAATTTCAATTGCGGACATACACTTAGAACACATAAATTACCCCCAAAGTGTTCTAAGTACCTTTTAGAACATGTTCTAAGTGTATGGGTTTTGGTGGGTGTTCTAAGTGCATACTTAGAACACATTTAGCTGCGCGATCTTTGATTTTCGTTTTCCAAATAGTGTTCTAAGTGTATGTCCTATGCTATATACATATATATTATAATCATAGCATAAAGTATATCATATCATAAGCCATGACGAAACTGAAGATTCTTCACTCCTTGAGATGTTCAGCTCCCTTCAGCCCGACGACTACGCGAGGTGCTTTGCGTATCAGCGGCAGGGGAATTGAAACTTGGCGACGAGTGGCGTCGTAAGAAATGATCTGGGGATGGATCAAGCTACCTATGAAGATCCGACTCCGGTGTTTGGATGATTTTGGTGTGAACAGAAGGGGAAAAACCATAGGTTTTCACATGTTTTCACTCCCAGATCACTTCCCCACTGCTCAGAATAAAGATGTATATAGGTTTGTGGCTGAGTCACACCCAGGAACTTTGGATCCCCGCGCTTAGTAGCCATAGAACTATAGCCCATTCATCCGTGGTCAGTACCCATTAAATGTTTTACTTGGTTACAGGAAGTCACAGCTAACCACTATGCGGACCAGCACCATTCTTGAAGAATTGTAAATTCCATGTTTTTTTGTTCATGTTTTTGGTCGCTAGGTCCAGTAGGTTTATTCCGACCCACTCATCTTCAGCGAAAGTGGTTCTCCCATCCCCATTCAATGGACTGGAACACAAGTTATTTCACAAGGGGCACAAAGCGGGAAGAAACAGGATGAAGTACCCTCTGGTAAATTAACATAGACCCTGGCAGTTATCGGGGTTGGAAGATTAGTTTCCATTAAAACTAGGCTATTTTCAGGGTCCAACTGTTAATTTCCCAGAGGGTAAGTTATATCCAGCTCGGAGCCATTTCAGGTAGCTGAAGTTTTGACCAGTTTCCATGGCATTGATCCCGATTTGAATTTGTTAGTTCCCAGCACCCAGGTGAAGTGTTGGACTGCATCAAAACATGTATAGAATGTAGGGTCAAAACCTAGCATGACATAATTCCCAAATTCCCATATATTTATATATTTTTGAGAACAACATCCATTAACCATCTAAAAAAAAATCTAGGGTACCAAGGGTACCAGTCTTTTGACTCATGATTCTAAAGTGGAGGACCGGAGGACTTTTGATGTTTGGGCTGCGCCAAGTCCGAGCACCCCACTGAGTGCGACTCCTGAGGACTTTGCATCAGTTTCCACGTCCAAGCCATGGAGATGAGGCCACATGTTCAGCAACTCACTGTTGCGTTTTACGTAGGGTTGCTGGATGGGTTGCTGGATGGGTTGGGGTTGCTGGGATGATGAAATTACGAATGTGATGGATTGGATCATTCCCTCAAATTCCCTACGTTTAGCACCAGGCAACAAGTGCTGTGTCACACCTTGCATTTTTCTGTAAGACACTAGTGTTTCTGACATGCAAACCATGGCAATGATGGCACTGGATCAAAAATTTATGGTACAACCAGGTGAGCCTGAAGCCGGCAGATGCTATTATAGTAGGTCCTGATCCATCAGGACATATAACATATACGCACAGCGCTGGGCAGATCGTGGTCGCAGACGAGGGGAGCTCCTTTGCCAGCGGCACAGTTGGGAGTTGTTCTTTTGCATCATTTGCATCGTGTTGTTTCGTGGTTTCAAAGTCAAATATTGCAATTTTCGCGGAATGACACCACCAATCAAAAATCCTCCGAATTCAGTTTTTTTTGTTGTTGTTGTCTGCGATATGCGTGCCCAGCCCAGTTCAAAACCACATTGTGTATTTGTTGACTTCCATGTTTTTCAGTTTTCTGCCACCGTTTACAGTCTATTTGCATCCCAAGAAACAACATCGTAAATGAAACACATGACCGTGTCCAAAAAGAACACCAGTCAAATTGTGTGAAAATTCTAGCAAAACCGTTGCCTCGACCACATGTTGACCATTTTGTTTCGTATCGTGATGTACCTCCACACGCCCAAAGGTGTTGCTGTTGCGGGCAGCGTCTTTTGTGTTCTTTGATTTGAAGGCACGTCGATTCTGGAGGAACGGTTAGGTTTGTGGCAGATGCGTGGCGGTCACTAAAACACATGGTTTTGGGTGGTTTTGGTTTCATGTCTGGATTTTTCGGACATGATTGAACCATGTTTTTGGGGAGTATATAGTTGTTCGTGAATACTTCAGCACCATCGAGCACCTAGTTTAGAGCCATCCGTGACCAGACGGTCATGAATTGTGTGCATTGTACGCCTTGGGTTTAATATGCATGTTGTATGTTGTTGTTTGTTCTGCCAATGTGATATGGATATGGGCAAAAACTGAAACCATCGCAAAACACAGTAAGGTTGTGGGTTTCAAGGAGTGCCTTTTCCAGGAACAAACGAGCTTTGAAAGGGTTGTGTAAGGAGAACATCATGAGCCTTGGAAACCGTCTCCAATCCACCAACATTTGGCCTGGGATGGCCCAATCTTCAAAAAATTGTCGATGATCAAAGGAGTTTTTTCATGTTGGTTACATGCTCTGTAAATCCACCAAAAAACATGTTGGCCACATATCCCTGTACTATTCTGATCATCATGATATCCTATCTGGTTGGTGGTTTCAAACATGTTTTATTTTCCATTTCATATATGGGATCATCCATCAACCATTGACTAATTTTCATATGTTTCAAGATGGTTATTGCACCACCAACCAGATAATCAATAGATGAGGATATCAATCCATGATCAAATTCAATCAATATTAATTAATGGAGATTATTGTTGATGTAATCCACCAACCAGCTATTATAGCTATTGTTGATGGTTAAAAGACCCTGGCGCATCATGTACCAACATCCCTCGGCCATCCCAGGCGCAGCGTGAAGTCTGTGGGACTCTCACCTTACGAAACCTCAGACCTGGAGACGTCGCTGAAGTGCTGTGCAAGGTGGGGCCAGGGGGCCAGGGCTGAAAATCATGGCTTAACAAAAAGGGTGTTTGAGGGGATGGTTAAACATAGTATAACCATAGTATAACCATGTATAAGATAGTTACTATAAGATATAGTAGGTATTTTAATGGCTATTAATGGTTGCTCATGGTTAATCAATGTTAATCATATGTTTGTTGTTGTTGTTCATGAATATGGTGATCCACACAAAAGTGATTGTAATAGTAAAGATGGTGATGTTCAACAGTAAAACTTGATTTATCTGAAACAATTTGGATTTTGAGTCGCAAAGTTGGGGTTCGCCATCCTGGTAATGGGAAATCATGGGAAATCAACATCCTTCGAGAGTTAAATCACAGAGAAACTTGCGCAATGTTTTGCTTTCCGCAGGGCGCCAATTGAAAATGGATGTGTTCCATAGTTGTTTACTTCAATGAGATTCAATGGGTATTCTCGTCCATGCCCAAGTATCGGATTCTCAGGATGCCAGGTGAAACAACTTGATATTCTTGTGTTGTTCCACAATGTAGCCTTAACAAGTTACTAGACATGTCGGCTGGGAACATTTGGGATGATGAGACGCAGCCAACAATGTCGAGATATCTAGACCGGAAATCTAGCATGGCAGGTAAGATGGAACTCAACAAAGATAGTACTTGGAACATGTTGGGACATGACTCTCTATGGTAGATTTCAGGGTAAAATCAAGTCAGACACGTTTGAGATCAACACACACTGGTTGGCCACCAACATTTGCCCATCGAGCCTCATTTTGTGCCCATTGAATCCATAGTGAACATGCACAACGTCGTGGCTGGCTCCGGCCTCAAATGTTGACCCATAGCCATATTCCAATGTTGCGCACGAAGAGGAAACCATGTACATATATGTACGTATGATATACAGCCCATACATATATTATAACATGTTTTTGTTGCCGCGATGTTCAACACGCTCACCCAGGCACACATTTGCACTGATACTATTCGACAATATGTAATGGTGAGAATCACCATCACAATAGGTTATTTCAATAACATGTGATGGTAAAACACGTGCCGTGTAATAAATAGTAAACATATATGTATATATATATACACATACATACATAGATTCATATTCATATGTCACGTATTTGCAGACTCTTAATCTCCAATTTCTGCTCGCAACTCAGGTGAAGACGGCACTCGGTGCCCAGCGAAGCCAGCCCTTAGCTGTGCGGAAGAAACTGCCGTTGGGAGGTGCAGCAGGATGATGAATAGCTGGTAGGTAGCCGTCGAAAACAGGACGACGTCAACAGAAAGGAAGAAAAAACGACCCCATAGGATCCATGGTGCTGCTATATATGGTAACATTTACCATCAATATACCCCCAATGTTAGCATTTATACCATACATGGATCCTATCGGGATTGAATTCTTTGATGAACTGAATGGGGGTTTATTTGAGATGTCTAAAAGTTAAAGTCTAAAGTACCCAACATGGGGTCATCAATCTTTGGGGTAGGAATTTTGTGTCCAATCTGGATTCAACCAGCAAAAAGTTGTCCTGCAACCTACAGATGGAAAGAAATGGAACGAACACCAAAACATGGGGGATTCACTTTCAATGAAGTCAAATCTCGCGATTGCGGCAACCCAACTTATCTGTAAAGATTCAAGCCATGAGTCTTAGACGCCAGATGACTTTGCAGGCGTTGAATTCGTGCAGCGCGGCACTCAGACTGGGTGGGAAGGAATTGATTGTGGGACGGCAGCGACAGATATGAGAATGGATTGTTGGAGTCGATAGCAAGTTGACAGATTAGAATGATTGTCAAATACTATATAGATATGGGTTTGAAAGATTTGACGGTAAGAATCGCATGCATCAGATTTGGGGGCCAAAACGGGAATGGTTTTCTACTGACTCTGACACTGACTCTAACCGGGAAATCTGTGGTTCTAGATGAACCTTGTGTTTTGACCTATCCCTGAATGAAAATGCCACATTTGAAGCCGGCATGGTTTTAAGCTTTCCTGCACAGCACACAAAACTTATTGGCCCATTCAGCCAAAGAACATATGCAGGAGGAGCACGTGTTGTTTGGATATTTTTGGATGATGATGATGATGATGATGATGATGAAGATGAAGATGAAGAATATAGGATGAGGATGGGGTGCAGGAGGAGCAACATGGAGGTTTCCAAAGTCATGGGCCACCGTGCATCATCCAGTCGTCATGGACCATCCAAGGCTTGTGGGGAATCTCTTGGTCCACGTGTTTGTGGCCTCAGTCATTGGATAAAGTGTTAGTCAGAGGTGCACTGGTAATGATATGGCTATTTCATATGTTTGTTTAATGTGGTTGTGACAGTTTTCTGAGCCATTTTCAACAGAATCTTCTAGAGCCCTCCAATTATGTTGCTTTATTTTCCCGATCAACTATAGATTCATATACTGATCTACCTGAGAGTTCTTGTTTGATAAAGCCCTTTGCGATTTGGCTCACTGGGGGATACTGGGAGCACCGGCTTGAACTATTGCATCAACCTATCATTTGGGGGATGGTTTATACCCCCTTTTTGGTCATTTTGAGGATGGTTCATGACATTCGGGTTGCCACATTATCATTACATTATCTGTATGCCAGTGGCCATGAAAAAATGGAAGGAAATGATGATTACTGTAACCATCAAATTGGGGGCGCCCCCTATGTTTAGACAAAACCAAATGCGGAGCACCAAAGCACTGCGCGAACTAGGTGAATATGGAACATGACTGATAAATCTGTAGGGGGTCAAAACATGTCAAAACCTGGAGCGTTCTGAACATACGGCCCATGAGTCACTCAGGCTGTGCAGTTTCTGTCCAACTTGTACGGGATCAAAACCCACCGTAAACATTTATCATCCCATGTACCATCCAACTCCGCCAGCTACTAGTGGATAGTGAAGATTGATAGGCGCAGTCTTCTGGAGGTAATAGATTCAATAGATAAGTCGTTTTTGTGGATCAAAATCTCATGTGTTCATCTCATTGCTTAATTGCATGTAGATCATTGTCGATCTTCAAAACAGCAACAGGTTTTTGACCGACAGCAAGGTGATGTCAATGAATGTCAATGAGTCATTTTCTGGACTTTAGACATCACCAGCCTAGATGTTCATAGGAGTTTGTACCTTGAATAGGCAGGTGAAAGGCCAAGTTTCTGCTGTTGATCCACCAGATGGCACCAGAAGCCGCAGAGGTGTGTTTTTGCAGATGGATCCACACCACGTGTGGCTGTTCAACGTTGGAGCGGGGTGACCATGGGACCGTCCCGGGTTTTGGAAGGCCATGAGGATTCCCAGGCCCATTGTCCCCATGGTTTTGTAACGACCGAACCCTGTTCGACCGAGCCCTGGAATCATGGTTTTTATATGTTTGTATAGGGAAATCATCCCCTTTTATATGGCCTAGTATAATTCACCCAGAATGTTAGATTATATATAGTTTTAGTTTTTGAAACATGAGTATGATGATGCTCATAATATATCGTCATCATAGGTTGTGTTCCTCAAGAATTCATCACAATATGAATGATGAATTATAGTTCTTCAATATTGTTTCATCTTACGACGATAGATATGTACAATTATGTTACCTTCACAATCTCTTCCCCCGTTCATATTGAACACCCCCCAGAAACCATGGTGGATGTAGAGAATGTATACATAGTTGGTTACCTTCACAATCTCTTCCCCCGTTCATATTAAACATCCCCCAAAAACCATGGTGGATGTAGAGAATGTATACATAGTTGGTTACCTTCACAATCTCTGCCCCCGTTCATATTAAACACCCCCCACAAACCATGGTGGATGTAGAGAATGTATACATAGTTGGTTAC
>Ga0126342_10015750_pt1 | contig 13221 bp, 7 predicted proteins | sample Cyp1metagenome_FD_92528 | JGI IMG/M metagenome (GOLD analysis project Ga0126342, IMG submission 92528) | Coral microbial communities from Lord Howe Island, Old Settlement Bay, Australia - Cyphastrea 1 metagenome | ecosystem: Host-associated > Invertebrates > Cnidaria > Coral ...
ACCATAAACCAACCATAAACCAACCATAACCCCAAAGGCCTTTAAAGCATTCAACCAACTGGAAGAATTTCACAGGGTCGGGGTTGCGCCGCGCGATTGAGGCCCTGCGCGATGCAGCACGTACCTTGGGCCGTCGGGCAGTTTTGAGACGTTGGTTACGAGACAAGGGCAGAGTCCAGAATCATGTGGTACCCTCCGGTAAACATAAAAACAAACTATGGACAATCACCATTTTGAATGGGTACATCAACTATTTCGACTGGGCCATGGCTTCAATCGCAAATCTGTTAGTTTACCAGTCAGTAAACCCCAGTGCCATGGTCACGATCCCAATTTTGCGGGTCTCATGGCCATTTCCAAAGCGGATGTAAGGCGAGTGTTTTGGGATGAATTCCCCCTTATCAACCCATCATTTAATTCATTTAATATATATTAGGCATGTCTGAAAGGTGGAGATTGATCCGAATTGACTCCTCAAATATCATCACTGGTTGGTGGTTTGGAACATCTTTTATGTTTCCATATATTGGGAATAATCATCCCAACTGACGAACTCATATGTTTCAGAGGGGTTGAAACCACCAACCAGATTTGTTCATGAGGATCATGGATGGAAACCATCAAGATTGTGGTGCCCTATTTTCACACGGACCCTTTTTTGGTGAGGTGGCCTTTTTGGGTCCAACGGTCAAACACCGGTCGTTCACTTTCAACAAACACGTGAATCTACCGATGTACATGGTAATGGTATATGTAATTCTCCATAAACCCAATGATCTATGGAAATTCCCACCATAAATCCAGCGATCTATGGGAATTCCCATGGGAATTCCCATGGTAATTCAAGAATTTCCCAGTCATTTTCTGTCACAGTCATCCCCATGAAGTCTTTCCCTGCCGGCATCGGCTGAATCCTGTATCAGCCTGTATCCCTTCAAAATTCATGGCAAGTGGACAAGCATCGAATTAAATGGTGGATTTTCATGGATTTTCCATGTCTAATGCTCAGATAAATAATTATAAAAATATAAATATATAAGCTGTTTCTTCTGGGTGGGCCTATTGGTCACAGCCATGAAATACTTGCGGCATCTGCATCTTGCGGCTTTCCGGTGTGTCCGAGCTGAAGACGTCGATGATTTGCACATGCCATCTCTAAAACCTTATAAGGCCATATAACGATATGGTTTATGACTCCAATAACTATGGTTTTTGATATTTATAACTATAGTTAGCGGGGCTTCTAAACCAACTCATAACTGGGCGGCCTCACATTGTATCATGTATCAAAGGCCATCACAACAAAGTTTACCAGTTGATGTCAACCCGGGTTTGAAAAACTCCTTGTTTGTCAATACGAAAATCCAAAAAATCAATGAATTGCAATTCCAATGATTACACAGATACATTAAGATATAGACAGAATCCTAAACAAAAATACAGAGATATAGAAAGAATCTATCAAAATACACGGCATAAAACGAGATGAATGCAGGGTGAAAATCAATTGGGGCAGTTTTGTTCATCCAGGGTCAACCATTCGGGGTTGGCCTCTGGGAGAGGAAAAATCCTTGAAATGGAGAAATCCATGGGGCAGGATATCATCATGATATCAGAAGATACAAAATCCCATGCAAAATCCCAAGATTTGTTGTTTTTATTTTTGATGATTATGTGTAAATTTATTTATTTATATAAACAGTCGTAATGATAGTCCATTATAAATGATAATCTGTTAGAATCCAAACATTTATATAGACAAGTCATGACAAGAAATTCTCACTACCGTACTACCGTCGAGAAATGCCTCATATTGGTGTCCTTCAAACGTTGAGGTTTGCGTCCAGACACTTCTTTGAAGGCTGCGGAGCGGATCTTGTGGCTCGGTCTCGGGTAGTTTGAAAAACATGCGCTATGGAGAATGGTCCCTTCAAAAACATGTATCGTGATTTGTAGGTAACATCTTCCAGATTTAATAGATGTTTATAGATTGTTTACCTGAATACGAAAGATGTTAATGTTACATGCAAAGATGTGCACTGAGTTAAGATGGACTTTCGGGTTTTATAAAAGGACTTAAGGACGTTAAGTTGAAGTTATGTTAATCATGCAATAGGTTTTGTAATGTTAAGCTATATCTTTTGTATTTGTTTTTGCGTTAAATTTAGTACTTTTTTTCTCGCAATTTGTCATGTGATTCTGGCAAGTTCCGTTTTTTTCCGCTGCATATCGTTTCCTGAGCTTTTGATCTCGAAATGTGAAGAGTTTCTGGCAAAAACAGAGATTCGGGCGCGCTTCAGCGAGAAAAGCTACGGAATTCAGTCTTAAGGAAGCACCAAAAAGCACATTTTTAAGACATGCACGTTTCCAAGCACGATGGTGATGAGAGCTGGAAACACAATCGCGTTCCCTTGCCATTTTGGTATTTTCATGAGGATACACATGCGCCACGCGCTTTCCCATGTTTTGGTGAAAACACATCCCGAATGTCGAGATTTTTGAGCACCATGTGTATAGATTTAGATGTGGAAACACATTTAAACTACATACGCGTTTACAATTATTTTTTTGGTCTCTGCGTGGAAACACATACGTATTTACTTGTTCTGGAAGTATAAAATTTAGAAACACGTCTGCGTGTTTCCTTGTTTTCTGCTCTAAACAACAAGAAACACATGTGCCTTTCCACACCAACCATCTCTCCTCTTCTCACAACAGGAAACGCCAGGATTAAGTCCTGCAGCTGCAGCCATGCTTCCAGGGATTTAGTGCTTTACTTGAGCAGGAAAAAGTCCTACCTTAAAAAACATTGGTTTGGACGACAAAAAACAGCTATCTTTGCTAACTGTATCGCATTTTTTCATATGTTTCCCTTATATATATATATTTATGTATATAGATATAACTTTAACATGACTTATACAAGTTACCACAATTTATAAATATACAGTATTCAAATTATATTATAAGATTACGTGCACAACATATAAATTGATTTACATCTAAGGGCAAAACTTTGTAGCGAACTGTGAAATTGCAGACGGTCGTTCATTGCTTGAGACTATTAGTCCATTGTAAACCCGTCATTTTTCCCATCAAGAAACAATTGGCATTGTTCAGAAACTTCCACAAAAAAGGGGGCCTAGTTCCAGACCCCCTTTAATAGCAACGTTTGTTAGACGGTCACTTCATGTCTGGGTGTCGACTCAATATTTTGGATTAGCCGGGTTAAGCCCACATGATGAATCATGCTGCAGCATCCAGATCCGTCTTTTTTTCGGATCTGGAGTTCCACCACCAGCGGAAAAAAAAAACGGCGCTTCTGTGTTTGAATCAAATTAATTTTTAGAAATATGGAATCGACAGGATATAGAAAATCACAACAAAGTTAAATCATGTTAAATCATGTTTCATTTTTTCTCCAAGAAGATCATGATCCCAATCGATACATAGGTGGCTCAAAGCACCGTAACCTAGTTCCGAGGTTCCACAACTTCGAAAGTTTGGAAGCTGAAAGTCGTTGGGGGTTGACCGATCCTTGGCAGAAAACCAGGGTCTCCCCTAGTCATCCCTAGTCCACTACAAGTGCCCTGTGGTTATGTCAAAATAGCTATTGAAAATGGCCCAGCCGAAATAGTGGTGATTTACCCAGCTACAGAATGGTGATTTTCCATAGTTACGTAAACGTTTACCAGAGGGTAGTGGCTTAGGCTGAGATATCCTGAGAACCGTATGATGTTGTGCTCAAAACATGGCTTGTTCCCCATACGGATTCCCACTACGTGATGGAGTACCATAAACCATATTTGACCACGGCAGATATGATGTCACAGATATATCTATAGCATCTCCCTTTTTCTGTGTCAGATTTTAGAAATTTTGCTGTTGACTTTTTTCCTATGTTTTCCTACTTTTTTTCCGGGTTACATCACCAAGTTTATTGCTCAAGATCTCAATGGACTGAATCATGATTAAATCCTCCAGAATTTCATGCTAAGGTTTTGTTGTCTGGTAAATTTGATGAAGCTCAGTCTCGAAATTGTGCACTTTGTTGTCATGCCAATATTTGTCTATCACTGATTTTCTCATTGATTGTTGGTCCATGTATTGTTTATATCATATTATCATGCAGTTTTTTGGATTATGTTGAGTATCTACTTACCATGTTTATTTTTGATTCGTAACCATCCCAAGTGACAAGTCCATGTCCTATCATGTCCTATCATTATCCCAAGTCTTGTTGGTGTCAAACATGTTCCATGTTCCCCCTATTTGGGATGATGATCCCAACTGACTACTGACGGAATGCCACGTTTCCTGACCCATTGCGGGGTGACTCCCACCATTTGGGCGATGGACCATTCATCATCTCCCTAATGATGCCATATGGGTGTGTCTAAAGATAGGCTAGCTTCCATTCGATTCTCAGCGATTTCGTATCTTAAACCATCCATAAATTGAGGGGTAGGCCGGTGCTCATGGACACAGCTATGTGACACGCCCATGTTGTTCAACGGGTTGAAAGCACCTGAGGCAACGCCCACCATCAGCTCAGCCCCAGAGGTGTCCTTTTTAGCCCCTGAGCTGAACATCCCTGGGGTCTGGTGATCCATGGTGACTTCCAACGTCTTTTCATCACATCCCTGTGCGTAGCCTACCCTTTTTACCATGATTTCTGGGGGGTGTTGGGCCAAACCGGGGGAAGAGACTATATATACTTCAGGTAGGCCTGCTTTTGGCTAAGTCGTGGATCTATATGATCTAAACATGCAGCATATGACAGCATATAACAGTTGCTGTTCACGTTGATTGTTTCAGATGAATTCACCTTGTTTGATTCTGGTCGGAGCCTCTTTTTCTGGAAGAACTCGCAGTTTTTGATCGGACTAGGCCCGGTTTCATCGCGTGTTCGTTCCGCGCGACAGCGACTTAGAAGCGCAGCAACTGGGCGTGATTCCTAGGGATCCCAAGGAGAAAACGACTGGGAAACTCAAGAAATGTAGGGTATCTATGGGTCTATGGCTATCTAAGCTGGTTGGTGGTTCGGAACATGGCTTTTATGACTTTCCACATATTGGGAATGTCATCATCCCAACTGACGAACTCATATTTTTCAGAGGGGTAGGTATACCACCAACCAGTAAGGTTTGCCATGATTTCTTCCAAAACTAGAGTCTGAGTATGGATTGAAATCAACATGATAACCACGGGGACAATGACAGTAACGTTCATCCAAAAGGATGGGTTGAAAAGTTGTTTCAGCAACAAACCGCTGGAATTTGGGTTTTCCAAGCAAACATGTGTCGTGTGCCAGGGCTTTGATTTGACGCACAATATTTGAAGATCAACACATGAATGGACATTCTGTGGAAACCCAAAATTGGTAGTTGACAACGACAAAATTTTGCAAACACAAGACCAACTGTGATTCAAACAACAAACATCAACAAAGACGGGAATTATGTATCTAGCGTCTAAAAGCAAAATGGCAGGGACAAATATGTCTATTTGTCCCATAAATTTCGGGTTCAGTTCTGCATTACCAGTCTGGGAACTTGTTCCAAGTTTCTACCCCGCAAAAAACTTATTAGACATGTAGATTTAATTGTTCCTTCAAAAACCATAGAAAACCAGGTACAAGTATATATGTTCTTGTTCTTTCTTCAAAACTTCTAGCTTTATCATGCTTTATCCCACACATCCATATTACCCTCTGGTAATTTAACATAGCTATTGAAAATGGACCATGTATAGTTGATTTACCTATTAAACATGGTGATTGTCCATAGCTATGTTAGTTTACCAGAGGGTATATCTATATATTAATTTGGCCCTCGGGGTCTTTCCACGGGTAACTCGTCCCCTTTCGCATCTCGCTCCACCAAGGCATTATCTGGATGAGTACGTTCGCTCCAACGACCTGGATGTGTCACTTGGATGCCGACGAGCGTGACAACCCGGAGAGTGACAAGGAAAAAAAGATAAAGATGAAGTAAAAAGATGGTGGGTCAATGACTTTAGTTATCTGACTTTAATTATTTGACCTTGTCTGACTTTAGTTATCTGATGTTATATCTGGTTTTGGGGTCGTTTTAGAATGTTATAAATGTGTTTTAAATGATGTGTGTTTTTCACTGGAAGTGATTGATGCTCCCCAAAATCCATCAGCACATGATATCTTTTCTAAATGTTTTTTTCACTGAAAGTGATCCGTCTTCAAAATCCATCAGCCCATGATATCAGCATATTCTATTGCTTAATGTCAAGAAGCCCCTGAGCATCATTTCTACTTGAATTGACTGAAGTCTTTGAATATAATTAATATATATATATATATACATATAATACATATATATATATAAAATAGAGGGGGTTCAGTCAAAGCCCTTTACCAATACCATCCATAACTGCCATTTCAGCCCTCATCGGCCTGACAGGTCAACGATTCCCATTGAGTATCATCTGATTGCGGTGCGACACACAGGCGCTCTGGGCATTTTTCGCCGATCTGGGGAAAAGTCTTGCGGTTGTGTTCGTGATGCTTTTGGCTATCCCATAGGATCCATGTATGGTATATATGCTAACATTTGGGGTATACTGATGGTAAATGTTACCATATATGGCATACATGGATCCTATGGCTATGGGTATAAGGGTACCTGCGGCAAAAAAATGTGTTCTTTTGGTAGGATACTGGTATCTATGCCCAGTCATGGGTTGGATAAAGTCAGTGTTTGTACCCAGGAGTCGTGTTTTACAAACCAACACTATCCGATGGCGGTGATTGTTCGCAAAACATAGGGTGAAGCAGCTGAATTCTGACTGTTCCTTTGCGTAACATTGTTGGTTTGACAATGTTTGATGCTTGGTGCGATGATTTCTAGTTGGTGAACTCAAAACTGTCGTCGTAAGTCATTCATTATTATTATATATTATTATTATTATTTTACTATAATATACTGTAATATACTGTAATAGTAATATCATTATAATATATTACGATATAATCATACACTGTAATAACTGTATCTTTCTTTTGGCGCGGCGGGTGATGAGATCCACGTTTCCGGCCTGCCAAAAAGCCGCAAGGCCTGTATGGATTGGGTCAGCGGCGGTTTGATTTGTGAAACCAGAGGTGCTAAAAAATTGATGGAAGCGAACTGCAAACCCATAGGATCCATGTATGGTATGTATGCTAACATTTGGGGTATATTGATGGTAAATGTTACCATATATGGCATACATGGATCCTATGGGAAATATTGCCCAGTGATCCTGTAGCGATTCGGAAGGTTGGGACTGGCCAATGCGCTAAACCCAATAATTTAAACCTACAATGGATGATGCTTCACCGACTTATAGTGTTATTCGGGATGGTTTATTATTGGGCTTACCACAGTACCCAGAAAACAACTGTTCGCAAAGAACCAGGGTGGAACCTGGCAACATGATATGGTCCTCAAGACAACACTTGTTTGTTTATCCGTTGCGATTTTTGATTGGAGTATACTGGAGAGTACCCTTTGCCCCCTGACTTTGAGTTAGTCTATTGCTTTGACATGTGTTGACCAGAAATTAGGCAATCATATATAACTATATAATAGAATGTTACTATATTATATTATATTATATTATATCATATCATTTAATATTATATTATATTATATTATTTCATATCATATCATATCATATCATATTATATTATATTATATTATATTATATTATTTCATTTCATTTCATATCATATCATATTATATTATATAATATCATATCATATCATATCACATTATATTATATTATATTATTTTATTTTATATTTATTTTTATTATATATTTTATTATATGGTATTTATATTGTATTGTATTGTATTATATTAAACTATATTATATTATATCATACTATATTACATTATAGTATAGCATAATATAGTGTAATATAGTATATAGTGTAATATAGTATATAGTGTATGTAATATAGTATATAGTGTAATATAGTATACCCAAAATTTGACAACGCAAAACAGCGGAGACATCTGTTTGCCCATCCATTTTCGGAATGTAGGTGTTTTCATCTCGTTTTCCCACCTTCTTGGATAAGTCGGTCGCTGTATCCCAACACGCTGGACCTCTGGCACCAGGAGGCGAACGAGCCTTGTACTTGAACCAAAACTCGCGTGAAGTGAAGGATCGCGAGGTGGGCCACTGGGAAGCATGGCCCAGTCCCCTGGGTTTTATCGAAGAACGTGTGAGTAATGTCACATCTAGAAGAATGTTTCTGGGAAACATGGTGGATTTTTGTTGGTCGACCCTTCATTTTTTGGGATGGGGCCTTGGATGTTACACAAAGTTAACCCAATGAAATCGGCCACAATGGGGATATTAAGCAACATTTGGGAAAATATGAAAAAACAGATTGAAAATGATTGAAGTACATATTCCTAAACCTTTTATGGGAATATCAAACGGAAAAACTAGATATCACGAATGAACAAACTAGACTTCTACATAGACCAAGTAGTGAATGGTGAACTTGATGGGTGCCAGTTGGAGACAGTTGGCCCGTTTTGGTAATGGTAGTGTTTGAGTGGTCCATGCATTTTCTTGGCTTACTGTGTTGTAATGATGTATCAGAACTTACTGGAGGCGCTGCTGCAGATTTGCAACTTCTTCTCCCCAGATGAAGCTTGGTGAGCTTGGATGGGCATGTGTCGCCAAAAAAAACATAGAACCATCATATCCTACAAAGTGGGGGCCACCAAACGTCGGTGCAAAAAACTCGAACATCTCTGGTTTATGATACGTCTTAAAGGGGTGTATAAGCCAACTTATAACTTGGGGGCCCCACATTGTACTACATATACTGCAGATTTGCTGAAGCCTAATCAAGGAGGCTTGGTCACGGCAATTCAGTCAGGATGGATATTAGGGGTGGATGCTCAGATTGACCGATAGGGTGAATTTCACACTTTGACCCTGCCGTCTGCAAGTAGCAGAAAAGCTGGCTACAGAGGCTAAATAGAACACCAAGTGCTGAGGGCAAAGCAAGGATCTTTGAAGTACCCATACACATCCATACATTAGCGGCTAGGAGGGATCCCAGAGACAGGTCCCTTCCTTCGGACCCCTTCTTTCCCAGATCTACGACACCTGGTGGGTTTAACCAACAGCACTCAGACAATCCGCACCATGAAGATTGATAAATCAACCCCAAGATGCCCCAAGGTGATATAAGCAGGGATACCATTTATATCATGTGTTCAAAAATAAAAGTGTTCCATTGATGGTTAGCATGAGGCATGAACGCTACTCGACTTTTTCGGATCCCCCAGTTCGTTCAAGAAACTGCAGCTCTGCGAGGATCGTGATGATGAAGCTTCTGCTGCAACCAACTTGGCGCTGGGCTGTCTGGCCACCAATCCTCCTTTTTTTTACACCAAGTCGTCCCTCATTGGATCCATAGGGTACATATGTATGTATATCACACATATTGTATTTCTTCAAACCCTCATGTACTACTGTACAGCTATATCTACATATGAGAATATATGGCATGTGATTTATGTGTATTTCCATGTTTCATAATATTGCATGTATCATCTATCAAAGTATCATATCACATGCATATTGTATGACATTTATCATTATTATGCATCATATTTCATATCATGTCATCTCCATGGTGATCATTTACATATATATATAATTATATGTGTATATGTATATGGAATGATTTTAAGGTGTATCATACATTTCCCATATAATTATATATATAGATACTTATAAATATATATATATATATATATGTATAGTCCTTTTGAGCTCATATTTACATGTATATCATATGTATATCATATATCACATATCTGGGCAAATTACAACGACCTCACTGCGATCTCACTGGAATCATTGTCAATAAGAGGAATATTGTAATTTAATGTATTTTAATATAGATTCCCGGAGATACACATGTATATCTATACAGTTAAGGCCCTTTAGCAGTTAAAAGTGGTGATTGGTGGTTTGGAACTTTTTTTTTAATGACTTTCCATATATTCGGAATATCATCATCCCAACTGACTTTCATATTTTTCAGAGGGGTTGAAACCACCAACCAGTTTTATATTAGTTCATAATTGGTGTTAGATGGAATTTCTGCCGAGGACATGAGTTCCGCCATCAACACCACGCGCTGCGACAACGAGTTGGAGCTCAGCCGACACCGCGCCGACGCTTGGGGCACTGGCGGGAAGGGCAGTAAAAAGAATCGGGAAAGATGGGAAAATCTATGGGAAGTACATGGGAAAATATGGGACATGATGGGAATTTATGGAACACATGGGAAACATCATGGAAACTAAATTAGGAAGATATGACGTGATGTCATGGGAAAGTCATTTGTAAAGGATGATGAAGCTGGGGAAACTCAATGTGGGTAGAATGTCGTTAGAATGGGGATTTTTTTTACCAACTATTATGGGGATATGATGAGATGTGGGAAGCAATGGTGTGGGAAGTATACAGCTGGAGAACTTCCCTGATACAAGATGATAGTTTATAATATACTGGGTAATTAGCGTATATAATGGGCAAGAAACGTTGGAATTCAGACAGCAATCACTAACACCAGCTTCTTCAGAAAAAAACAATACATATCCACCAGTTTTTTTGTGATTTCGGAAGTGCAAAGATCCATGGCAATTACAACTGGAGCCTCTCTAGTGACTCTAGCCGAAAGTATCTAGATGATACACACTCTACAGTTTTAATTATCGTTTAGCCTCTGCTGTTCCATTGATCAAAAGCTGACTGTGAAGTCATCACATAGTCTAAAACGATAAGAAACAGATGAAACAGCTTTTGATTAATGGAACAACTGAGTGACATCAGTCTACAACCTATATAATACACATTATAGTTGTATGATAGGATATGATACAATCCATATTATGGTTCCTTTCTTCATAGATAGGTTCCTATATTATGGTTGTATATGATACACATTCAATTTTTATTATACATTAATATATGATTATATATTTTGGTGAATGTGTATTATATCGTTATATATTCTGGTTCCATTATATAAAATACAGCACATCCAAATCACCAGAATTTTGCTTCTAGCCATCGCCCAAGGAGATGGAGAAGACCAAAGGGACGATTGCAGAGCAGCTGTCTCAGGGCCACCATCGGATCCATCGGAATTCGTGAAAGCCATATGATTTCGAGCAGCGTCCAGGTGAAAGGTAGATCTATGTCAAGCATTGTATCTATCAATCATATGTATTTTGACAATAATGAACTGTAATAGAATGTAATAGATCCTGTATGTAATAAATCTATGTACTGTAATGGATCTATGAACGGATCTATGACATTCTAGTACAGTATCCAGTGTTTTGCCAAAAAGCACCAAACATTCAAATATGTGCCCTGTTGAAAACAATATGGATTGGTGTATATGCCCCAAGATGGGGCATCTTAACATCCACTAGGGATTTATCCAACTGCATGTTGGGACCGTTTCTTACTGAGAATCCATGGAGAAAATGAGGTTTTCAATCACCAAACCGTGGAACAAAACCGATGCCAGCATGGATGTGTGTTCATGTTTCTTCATACTTTCGAATACAGATGATGGGTTTTCATGAGCAAGTAAACACAGTAACATAGAAGCTATGTTTGTTAGTTACACATCTCAATTAGCCTCTTTTGCTCCCTCTGACAATTCAACTACTAGCTGGAAAATCCATTGGAAAATCACTGTGTTTCGTAGGTAGATCATCTACACATGGGCAATTTTCCATAGCTACAGTAACGGATCTTGTTCCAGAGATGACATTGGATCGCTGGATGGCCATCCCCGGGGGCTACCTCTTAAAATCCGGAAAGGTTGAAACTTGGAGTTTCCGCGAAGGATTTCCCATGGATTCCATGGAAATATCGCATTTAATAGTGATTTCCATGGAAATTCCATTCATATCGTGGCTTTTCAGCACGGATTTCCGGATGATTTTTTCAAAGCCAAATGTTCGGATGATCACTTTGGGGGGGTATCACTGCCGCCCAGGTTGCGGAAGCAGGAGCACGAGAATTGGCGCAATGCCAAGAATGAGGAAGAGATTAAGAAGCTCAAGGTGCATGGTCACTGGGTGAACTTTTGTTGGATACTTTATAAACTTTAGTACTTTCATATCTTTTCCTATCCATGGTAAAGCGTACTAAACAGCTTTAAAAAAAAAATGGCAGGTATCTAAGATTCACCATGGGTTGTGAATTTTATGGCTATAAACCCTCTGGATTTCTCTGGTAATTTGTTTTCTATGGTATGACCAGTGTAGTTCGATGATTTATATACCTACAACACATTGTGAGTGTCCATAGCTATGTTAAATTACCAGAAGGTACTTGTGCACATATTTGTTTAGAAAAAATAAAAAAAACAAAACATATTGCAACAACCCTAATATTATCAAATAATTGTGACAATACCAATGTATGATGTGTATATAATTATATGTTCCTACGGCCACGGGGATAAGGGTGAACCATACCTGTCTTTGCCTGCAGTTTCGGCTTCAGCTGATGGGAGAGCCGTCTCTCCGGTGTCTGACGTGCCAAGGAAAATTTGGGCGGGCAGTAGCGGAATTGAGGTGCAACGTGTGTGTCGCCCTCTTCCGACTGCAGTGCCTGCTGGTGTCGGACGAGTTCCCAGCTGAGCACATTCAGCTGGTCTATCCCGAGGTAAGGGGTGCCTACCTCCGGGCCTTGGAGGTGTGTGACGTCCAAAGGCGGGCGGATCAGGGTGGCGCAGCACCACCGAGGGCAGAGGATAAATCCCTGCCAGCTAGGGAGGGACAGACCCTCCTTCTGAGCTCGAAAGCTCAGCCGCCTCTGCCTCCCGGGGGCGTTGCACCTACAACCAAGGACAGAAAGGAGAAGCGTTCAGACAAGGACAAGGCCAAGGACAAGAGAGAAAGGAGCCGAAGCAGACGGCGGAAGAAGAAGTCACCCAGCCCTGAGAAGAGAAAGCGTCGATCCAAAACACCGGAACGCCAGGAGGAGTGGTGTGAAGAAGAAGGCGAGGAAGAGGAGTTTGTTGAGGACGACCCGATACCACCAGACGACAGAAGAGGCAGGAGTCCAAGGAGATCTACGGATTTTCGGGAGGAGCTACCTAGACGGGGCTCTCCGGAACGGTCAGTGAGAAGGCCGAGAAGT
>Ga0126342_10015751_pt1 | contig 13221 bp, 12 predicted proteins | sample Cyp1metagenome_FD_92528 | JGI IMG/M metagenome (GOLD analysis project Ga0126342, IMG submission 92528) | Coral microbial communities from Lord Howe Island, Old Settlement Bay, Australia - Cyphastrea 1 metagenome | ecosystem: Host-associated > Invertebrates > Cnidaria > Coral ...
CGAGAAAAGCAACGCAAAAAGTATGAAAATAGCAGCAAAACAGCTTGAAAACAGCAGCAAAACAGCTAGTTTCCTTCATTTTTGAATGGTTGGCAGCAGAAAATTTCTGGATTCATAATTTTTTTAGAAATATTTCAGAAATTTTTCAGAAATTTTTCAGAAAAAATTCTGAACATTTTCTGAAAATTTTCTGAAAATTTTCTGAAAAATTTCTGAAATTCGTCAAAATTCGAGAAAAGCAACGCAAAAAGTATGAAAATAGCAGCAAAACAGCTAGTTTCCTTCATTTTTGAATGGGTTGGCAGCAGAAAATCTCTGGATTCAGAAATTTTTCAGAAATATTTCAGAAATTTGATTCAGAAATTTTTCAGAAAATTTTCAGAAAAAAATCAAAACCTTGATTTATAGAACCTTACTAGACTGGAAACTCTCAATGATATACAGTAAAACACCATAAAGATTGACCCAGGGGACCACCTTAGAGCACCTTGGCAGGTGGCTGCCGAGGCCTTAAACCTGGCAAAGAAGCTGAGCTTCAAGCGCTTGGTGAAGGAGTTGATGGATCAACTGCCGAAAATCATGAATTACGCTCTATAGACTATGTACATATACATAATATATATATATAATATACATAATATGTATAATATATATATATATATGTATGTATGTATAATTGTATAACCATATATATATATGTGAATATATATGTATATGTGTAATTATATATATATTTCTATATACACAGTCAGAAAATTGATAGATGCCAATCATTGGAGCCCTTGGACATCTGAATGTTTTTTTTTTTCCGATTTTTCCAGGGTCTTTTGACTTTCGAGCGTTTCGCCAGGAGTTGAAAGTCTGCTACTTGGGCCGCGACATCGGCAGCGAGAAAGTGGCCTGGCTCCCGCCTGAGGATCCTCGCAGCCAGGTGCGCCCTGGAGCACCTCAGCCGGATCCAAGTGGGATAAGACACGAAATGGGGACTTAACAACCATGGTTAACAACAGCCATGGTTGTTAATCACAGTTATTAACCAGTTACTAAGTGGGATGGGTTGTTCACCATGGTTGTTAATCAGGGTTAACCAATTGCGATAGGTGGGATGATCCAAGTAAGTCATGGTGGAAGTTGTCATCCAATCTGATAAAAAGTCATCTTGAATGAGAAAACACACACAAAAGTGATAAGGGGTATCCCATTTTTTTTGGGGAACACAGTTCATTTCTGGTTGATTTGTTTTTTTTTATTTCTCCATCCGTGTACGTTGATCTCCAGTGGCAGGTGACCACTCCGCTGGAATCCTGCGACCGAATGCAGCCTGGAAGCAGATTTCATGGTCTACTGAGTCTAATGACGTCTATGACTGGATGATTAGAAGAGGGGTAGCCGCTATAGCCCTATTTTAGGGCTTTGCTCATGAAAGCTCCATATTTGAAGAGGGCATCTAAAGTCTAAAAGGATCATTGGCGAATCATTGGTATGTTTCTATTCTAACTAGTATCCTAATGGATTCCGTCCTTTTTTCTTTTGCAGTCTGACGACTCCACCCATTGCTTTTCAGCACGGACCCAAAGGCTGTCAAAGCTGGCTTCAGGACTCTACTTGGTTCCTTGGCCTTAGTTCGAACGTTTGAGCTGCCAAGTTGAGAGTTAAATGGCCTTTTCCAAGGTAGCTGGTTGTTCAACATCGTTTTGCCATTTTTTGCATAAGGGGATGGATCAAAACCTTTGTTATTCCATGAATATTGGGGGATTCCCATCCATTTATCAGCGAGTTTTGGGTGAAAACAGGATACCCTCTGGTAAACTAACATAACTATGGACAATCATCATTTTTCATGGGAAAATCCACTATAAATGGCCATTTTCAATAGCTATGTTAAATTACCAGAGGTATGAGGGTTTCAACCCTTATCCGTCTTGTTCTATCCCCATGAAATCCAGAAAAAATCCTGCCATTTTGCCCCCATAGCTGTATCATTTTCGAACAGGCTCACATATAATTTTGGTTAAATATCCCACGATATCACCATTATATGCATTATATTGTTTTGTAACGCTAAATCCCTTATTATTTATCGTTTTGTCCATTCTCCAGGAATGTTCGAATCTTGGCTTCTTGCCCGACGGACGCTCGGACGGCTTGGTGCGGCTGCCCTGCCGCAGCAAGGCAGACAGACAGGCGCCGGTGGCAGATGCCGGCAGTACGATCTCTAGCGATATCTAGTGATATCGAGTGATATCTAGTGATATCTAGTTAATCCTAGTTAGTTCTGGTTGGTGATATCTTGTGATATCTAGTGGCAGTGGCCTTCCAACCCACCTCTCCAGAAGTATCTCCATAACTGGACGGAACTGAACTCAGCAGGAGATGCTACGAGAACAAGAGAAGCTCAATGCGAGGCTTGTGAGAGATGGCAGAATCGAGGACTGGAGGATTCAATTTCTCAATCCTTATGACTATATACATGTATATAGCCCTTCCATTCAAGAGAAGGTCTCCAGTTGCCTATTTTGCTTGTACCGTCCGAACGGAAGGTTTAGTGGACTGTGGCACTTAGTAAGCATCTCTCTCTCTCTATATAGATATATAGAATATGTATTGCTGTGCGGGAATTCAACATCGCCATGGTACATTTGTAGATGGTTGAACGTCCTTTTCCATTTTCCGATGGCTATGGCAGAGGGCAATCCGATGGCGTGCCAGGATCACATTGACTTCCTGCAGAGCCGGAAGGTGTGTGCCATGTTGCAGGTGCGCTAGTCCTGGACTGGTTTTGAAAGTTTGAAATGGTGGAGAGTCTGGCTTGAAACCTATAAAGATAGGTGGATTAAATGGTGGATGTTGTTCTTTTGAAGCTATTTGACCTATTTCTAGGTGGACAAGTGGACAAAGCCAGGAAATCCTAGAAGATCAACCCCCAGGAGATAGAAGGGCCGGCTTGGACGATAGCCAGGTCACTGGGAGCGCCAAAGTTGTGCTGAATGACCGGCAAGAGACAAAGGTCCAGCTCCTAGGGGGATTGCCAAAAGTAAACTGATTCCCTGGAAAAGAGACAGATGCTGTCTTGAACAACTTGGTGTGACTTCTGATATGTAACTTTACTGTGAAGTTGGGAAATTTTGAAAATAAGTGGTTTATAAGTCACTTATATACCAACCATTTACCAACGGTGAGAAGCATCAACGGTGTACCGAGGCAGAGCTGCTACTGGAGGGTGGTCAGATCCTGGTGTTTCGCCACGATCATCTGAGCTTTTCGTACGAAGGCTGTCGCAGCAGTTGCTGGACATCACTGCCATTTGAGTTTAGGGCTACTCTCAACTTAAAGATGGCTTGCTGGCCTGTTACCTTGGAGATATCTAGTGATGACTGTGATTTTCGAAAGAAAAACTATGTTTTGAAGAACAAAGGGCGAGACACTGATCGTTGCTAACAGCAGTGGCAGGCCTCACTTCGGACTCTGGCATGCCTTCGTGCATTCAGACCTGGATCCTCTCAACAGGCTCTGGGCCAAGTTCTGTTGGATGTAGCATTTTTGAAATTGGGGATGGGTCAAAACCTATATTGCCAAATGGGAGTCTGAATATCCATATATCCCAGCTCTTTTCGGGTTTACTGAGGTGCCAAAGCCAATTCTCTCCTCATGCTCTGTTGACCTCTTCACAATTTGCCAGGAATGATCATGTGTAGACTTCCCATGGCCTTCCGTGCGTTCCATTCCACTCTTCCCAGGCTACAGTGCAGAACTGCAGGCAGCCGTTGGGAACTTGGCTGAGGCGCGGCTTCACCGGGTACCCACCCAGCGCCAGCCAGCAGTCACCGGTCTACGTCACGGCAGGCTGACCTCGCCATGGGGGTGATGAGTGGACCACTGTCACCGGTGAATCCGAAGACAGGAAAAACCGTGAGCGTCATGGCGGTGGACTGCATGTTAGCAGGACCGCTTGAAAGCCGCTTTCTGATGATGTACTGGATCACCCAAAAAAGACCTTTGCCTGCCCTGGTTTTCTTATCCGGTCTTCATAGACGTGTTTTTTCTGTGAGTTTTTGGGATGAGATCTAATTGGATAGGTGGAGAGAATGTCTTTTGAAACTAGGGCTATGGACAAGTTGCAGAGGAAAAGGCTCTGTATTTGCATTCTGCAAGCCGCATCACGAAGAAATGTAGCAGGAAACGGTGTGTCACCAGAGCAGTATCTTGGCTTTGCGAATTTGCCATTCCTGGGTGACGGTTTTTTGCGAATCGCAAAGGTGGAACATCCTGCCATATCCTGCCCAGGTATTGGAGCATGCTTTCAGTGGGCACCGATGGATGTCGACACCTGTCGTCTCTGCGTTGGGACTCGGGGCCTTACTTTGAGGCTGACAAGGACTGAATCGACAGCAGTGGAGCTGGAGCAGTTTGTGCTGATGTTTGCCACCGCACTGTTTTTCAATATCAGCAAAATCAGTTTGAAATCAGTTTGATGGTGTTGCAATTTCACATAGCCAGAGCGTCAAGCAAAACATCAATTGACTTTTCCATGGTTTTTTATTAGTTATTAGTTTTACCATGTTTTACCATGTTTCACCATGTTTTACCCTGGGTTTTACCCTATTTTTACAATGTTTCAATTCACTTTCCGATAGTTCCCCCGAGGACATGGCGCTCGGTAGCTGAGCAAAAAAAAGGGCGGCTGGTGAGTTTCGACCCGGGGTTGGTCAGTTTCGACCCTTTTTGGGGGTGAATAGACCCATTACAAGGAATCCCAATAATGATGAGGATGAGGATGATGATGAGGATGATGATGATGATGATGATGGTGGTGGTGGTGGTGATGATGATGATGATGATGTGGATGTGGTGGTGGTGATGATGGTGATGGGATGACAACAACCCATATACAATGTTTTTGACCATGGCGCATGTGTAGCTCTTCAATTGTGCCCTGTTTTGGATATTCGCGTGTCATCTCTGTTTTTTTTTGGGAGGGACATTCTACACTTGACACGAGACAGGTATTTGCGGCTGCCAAGTTTGTTGTTTGGGACACCCTTGTCAAATGATCTTGCAACATTTGGGGCACGTAACTCGCCAATGATTCTTCAAAACATGAGATGTAGGTCCATCTCCAGAACAACTCTCAATCTCCGGCTTGGATTGTGTCTTCTCCGCTGGTCAACGAGCATTTTTTGTGGAGTGTTTTTTTTTTTTATCTAAGGAAAATACTATTCCAACCACGGTGGCTTTGTGATGGAGGAATATCTCATGGGCTTTGACTCTGGCTTCTTTGGAGTGACCGAATCCCAGGTGCCCCTATTGCTTTGGAGGGTGGGGCCGGTGGAGCCGGGGAGCTGCCAAGCAGCGTGGCAGGCGTTATTGATGGATCCGATTCAACGGAACTCACTGGAAGTTGGTGTCTTGGCTACCCGAGCAAGTCGACATAAAAAATTGTTACTGAAAAACCCTCTTGATGGCGGTGTAGAGCAAGGAGATCCGGTAACGAGGACTGATTGCATTTCTTGAGAATTGAGGTCCGATTCACAAATTGAGGTCCGCACTTGCGGCTGAAAGTTTCCATTCATAATCATCATGTGGTCCTAAGCAGAATTGGCAAAGGTCAAAGCTATCAAATTTCAGCCATTTGTATCCCATTTTTCACGGATTGGATGGCTTCCCAACTTGGGCAGTTAGAGTTTTTTTCTTTCTACCCCCTCCCAAAAAAAAGTAGTTTCAGCTATTGGTCCAAACAGGTTTTCACAACGTGGCGACGTGGCGTCTCTTTTTTGGGGCCGGACGCCACCAAAAAAAAGTCCCAAGATGGATTTGGATCTTCTCAAACAGCCAGAATTGGGAACATCCCAGGATTAAAGGACACACATGGATTCATCATATTAAAAATGGCATTTTTTGATTTGCTGATCTCATTTAATACTATTTAATACTCCATCATAAACCAATATACTCCGAAGCCACCAAAAAAATGCGTGTTTTTTTTGCTCGCTGCAGGTTATTCGATCCTGTTGAAAGCTGGATGGAATCGACATCGCTTGAGGGATGCCAACATTGGCGCCTTGGCAGCAAGCGATGCTGGAGCTGGTAGCATGAGATGACACCATTGGAGGTGACCCACAAAATGGCTATGGTTGATGCTGTTGACACCATAGTTGAAATCTTTTGAAATTTAAAGAGATTTACTTCATGGGTCAATTTTTCCTTGCGAAAAAAGGTGTGAGCCTCCAAGATCTTTACGCAATCGATCACTGGCCTTGATGCTTTGGAATGCTCCCTGTCTTCCAAATTTTTGCAAAGGTCTTGTTATATATATATTATATATAATGCACGTGTATATATATATAAGCTTTCTCTGGCCTCCGTGTTTCACCTGAAGATGTGCTGGTTGAGAGGAATACCCCCATGTGATTTCTGCCTGCATACATAAAGCAATCAGCCGTTTAGTCTTCCACCATCAAGTCATACCTCTTGCATCCCAGATAGTTTTTGTAGTTTATAACCTATATCCAACCCATACAGAAAAGCCATGTATAACTGGGGCCGTGATCAGTAGCCACTTACCTGGGACGTAGCTCCAAGGTGTCTATCTTGGAAACTGCGGCACGGATTGGGGGACAGTGAAGAATCCAGCTCAGTTGCTGGCAGGCAGCAGTACCTCGGCGCCCGATCATCCTGATGGATGATGGGAATGGGTAAAAATTTTTCAGACACATCTGGGAGCGATTTTAGAGTCTATATATAGCAGAGATTTTATAGTCTATATATAACATTATATAACCTCTAACGTCTATCTATGTCTATCGATATAGTATTTTAAGCCATAAAATGGGGGTCCCCAAGTCTGACCAAGTCTGACTATGACCCAATGGGATGATGAATGGGAATAATCCCGTGGTATTCCCACTGCATTCCCATAGAAAATGCCCATTATATGAAATTTCCCATGAAATTTCCCAGTATTGATTATCATTGATTATCCGGTTATCCTCCGATTTTTTTTGGATCTTGGAGGTTTTTCACAACGACCTGGATGCTTAGGTGAGGGGATTCTGGAGAACCTGGCTTCCCAATCTGCCCACGTGACGAGCACCAGGCCCGGACACCCACAGGGTGTGCTTTGCCAAAGGGTATCGGCGATCGCGCTTCTCAAAAGAAAGTAGCAGCCAATCAAATGGAAAAGCTTTCGAACAAAGCAAGTTGGGTAATGTCAAACCCCGGATTCATATAAACCCTGGTTGATTCAACATATTGAGAATCGGGGGTCTAGCCTCATAATTAGTGATGTCCTTTGCTACCAGTTTTTTTTTCATCTGGGATCGCCGTTGAATGCCCAGGTTATCCTACACCTTCGGCATGCGAGGTCCCATCAGTTCTTCGGATACTGCCTGTTCTTCCTCCTTAGTGGCGACGCCTGGCGCGCAGGGCGCAGGGAGGGTGGTCAGAGCTGAACAGCTGGGAGTCAGAGCTCTGAAGCTGCTAAGGACTGGTTCAGCCCACAATGTGCCCTGGCGAAATAGAGAGAACGCCCACATCTTTCGGAAAATGACAGAGATTCACATGGCAGTTCTTGAGAACGTGCCATTCAGATAGAGTATGCCATCAAATTGATATGTTTTAAGGTGACCAGCTTGACATTAGCATTGCCACGGTAGGTCCGGGACAAGCTTAAAAAACACGTTGCAGTGATCGTAAACCCATGGGAAATTGGTCCAATCGGGCTTACATCACAGTTGCATTCATATCTATAAATCTAATCGGTTTTCACTGTGAGTTGATTTGACCTGTTCTTGTCATATCTTATTCTATGTTATATAAAAGCATATAGATATAATTTGATGTTATATGTATATATATATGTATACATAATACTATTAATTAATTAATTAATTAAATATATTTAATTAATTAAATAATTAGTTAATTATATATATATATACACAGAATATCTACATTCTAAATCATATAACATGTGCTTTGTATCCAGAGGTCCCTTTCGTTTTGAGGCCATGAGGCCGGTGGATCCCGGCCAGGGCAAGGCCACCTGCTGCGGCGTGGAACATGCCCTGGTGCTGGGAACCAATGCCTTGTCGCTTGGTGGATCCAGGTTTTTCACCGGTTTTTCACCGTTGGGGGAAGCATTTTGGGATATTTTTGGATAACAAGTATGGTGAGTTGGAGATGTTTTTGTTTTTCCAAGACTGAATAGTTGGATAGTAAACTATGGAGTAATGTAAATAGTACAGTCTCTATTTTGTTGAAGATATGGTTTTGTAGTTGGATACGTGATGATCCGTTGACTTTCCGGGGTTTTTCACACGGGTCCACGCGTGTTTTAAGTGAGGACATCATGACGATATAAAATGATCTGGACTTTCATGGATCAACTGGATCAACACGGGGAGAACTGGACACTTGTTGCGGGGATGAGCTGGAAGGGAACTACCAAACATGAACTACAGGCCAGCAATGGTGTAAATGTCCCATATGTAGCCATGACATTTCTGTGGACATTCCGGGATTCCCCGGATTGACCCTAAATATGAATATGATTGAATATGGTTGAATACACATATTTAAAGTGATTTTTGGCACTTTCCCTGCGCAATATTTTCTTAAATGATAAATGTGTGAGTTATCTTACCAGCAATAAATGGGGATATGACCAACAGCAAATAGGGATACAACCTACCAATGATATGATATCATTGGATATTGATTAGGATGATTAATGGATATTCTTGGATTTGACCATCAACTGGATGTATAAATCGATATTCAACCTATCTCTTGACGATGTCTATATTCTAAATGCTGCTTTTCCAGCACCAGGATTCGGACATATGCCATCAAGCACTTCACTAAGCTCAACATCCCAGGATTGTTTTTGAGGGTCATTTTATTTAACATAGTTGATTTAGCTTTTATTTATACTATAATTTAGTTATTTCAATGGTGATTTTCCCTAGTTCAACGTAGACTCCGTAGACCTGGTAGTCTGAGGCTCGGGCCCTATTCCTGGATCGGCCTGTGTGGCCCCAAGATGCTTTCGGCCACTTGGCTCCTTTGAGAGCCCAAAAGAAAAGTCTTGATGGTTACTGTAATCACCATCATTTTTGTTTCATATTGTATATACTGTATATTAATTAATATATATTAATACTGTGTATGTATATATATATATATATGTATATATGTATTCATTGATTGTTTGACATTTTTGCACGATTTTCTCGGATGTTTCGAACAGCGGCGCCATCCGTCTTTCTTTCTTCCGCCAGGTGAAGGGCCGGTGCTTCACTTTCGATTATGGGGCGGATGGATTTGGGCGTGGAGAAGGCCCAAGTTGATGATGTACAATTTACATCAATATGTGGATGTAATGCCATGATATCCCAAAAACGTATTTCTATTGGAAGACGTATAGACGTATATATATATTTACACACACATATATATATATATATATATATATTTAGATCGTAGTCATACAACATCAGCATCTTCATGGCGGTCAGAGTCAGAGGTTCCAGTGGCCTTTACGCCAGGGACCAGTGGCCTTTTCGCCGAAGTGACCCACAAAGAACCCGTGGAACGCCTCGCCATCTTCTGTGGTACCTGTGTCAACCAAGATGGAAGGACGCTTCGACGTGTGCCTACCAGGGGGGATTGCAGCTGGATACGCCTACCTGTGGTTTCCTCCGCTAAAACGGATCCTCATTATCTATGAATATATATATATATATATATTACATGTATGTAAATAGACATGTGTATATATATGTATACTGTATACATATTATATTTTGCGGATCTTATTACTTTTTTTTGCGAAAGACCACCATTGGACACACATTTGTTTGGAGTAGACAGGCTTATCAACACCAATCGCTTGTGAGGAGTGCTTCCATGACAGCACCCCATGGGCCATCACAGCAGGACAGGCTCACCAGCTAGCAATGGCGTCACTTGTGATTCAAAGTAGATTTTGAAGGTGAACCTTGAAAAAAGACCACATAATTGGAGACCGAAGCCTCGGGAAGTGTCGGAAAATCACGTGGCCTGGACATTCGCGGACATCATAGTTAAACTAAGTTGCCTAGCTATGTCTCCAAGTGGAGTGAATCAATATGATCAATTATGATCATATGTAAACATATATGTACACATATAGAATACACATAAGGTAGAATCTTCAAAATGCGTGCCCTTTTTGTTTTTTTTTGGCAAACCTGGAGTCGTGAGTCCCTCAAGCCTTGCTGAGTCGTCGCGAAGGAATGCATTCGAGCTTCTTTGAAGGAGGCGAACGTCACACCTACAGACATCAGGCCCTTGGAATGGGAATTAGGGGCCCCAAATGGGTTTATTGGGAAAATCCATGAATAAACTCATCATTTTTTGTTGGGTACCTTTGTTTTTAAGACAAACTTGAATATCCAGGATTTTGGGCATTTTTGGGCAGCCTTGCACATGCCACTGGTGGATTCACCTGCGGCGCCGATACCGATTGTATCGGGTAGATCTGGCAGCCCAATCGTCGGAGTCTTCTTGGTCTCGAGGATCAATCGTCCACACGAAACAATGGGTTTCCTTATATTGGCTGTTGTAGTTCCCTATGAACGGTGGTATGACCATCCCCGGCAAAAATGGATGAATCCAGTCGGACTTTTTGATTATGGATGGTTATAGATCCCTTACATTCCCATGAATATTCCATAAGATATTTCCATGAATATCCCATAAGAATCACCATGAGATCCCATGAAATTCGGTGAACGTCCTGGAAGATTCATGACCTGCTGACCTGCGGAGATTTCGCATCTTGGATTCCGCAGGGTGGCCGAACTCCATGGAACTGGCACTGCTCTGGGAGATCCCATTGAGGTTGGAGCTCTGCGTGGAGTCATGAAGTGACCTGGAGATTTCTAGAGATTTCTAGAGGACCTGGAGATGTCAGGAGATTTCAGGAGATAAAATGCTGGAGATTTCTGGTGAATGGGGATGTTTTTTTGGATTCGAATGGAGATCCTTTTTTGATGGTGAATGGGGATATTTTTTTTTGGGAAGTTCTGGAAAATGAATGGGGAAAATTCTCTTATGGGATTCAAAAAAGGAGAAAATCAGACGGAGATTCATGGGGAATCGTGGGACGATTTTTCGTATTATCACCAACAGTATTTGATTTTTATGGTGTATGAACCATCCAGTACCAAGCCAGAACATGTGATTTTTCCTCACCTTTTCTGGGAAACTTTTTCCGAATCCGGTGTACTTCCTTGATGGTGGCATTGTCCAGAAAAGTCTCCGTTGCCGTGGCTTTTATCTTGGTTAAATGCTGCAGTGGCACTTTCTTTCTCTTTGCGACTCCCTGTTTTATTTGATGTGGTACTGCATTTATTTGATATTAGTAGGGAAAATCCATTATCATTCAATTATCCTGTTTTTTCCTTGATGGTGGCATTATCATGCATTATCCATCCCTGGTAAAAGATCATTGATCGATTGACTCACATTTTGGTCTCATTTTTTTTCATCGTCACATCGTCTTCTCCAAGATTCAGTCGGGTCTGCAAAAACAGACGGCGACGCTGAGGGACAGGAGCTCTCCGATCGTGAAGACGAGTGCCAAGTCGAACTTGGCCCATGGAGAAGCGAATGCAGGGATGGCAGGTGTGGTAGACAAATGATCGTTGACCTAACATGATGATCCGGTTGGAAAATTACAGCAAAGATCGGATGATGCCTTTGGTTTTGGAGTTTTGGAACACATTCGTGTATTGTTGCGAATGGTTTTATACAGTCGAATCAGCCTAAAAAATTGCTTGCGTGAAGCCGCCTGGAGGTTTGGTCAAGTGTGTCATGATGCTGAGCCACAGCTGCGTAGCTCCCAATGTGCATTTCTACTCGTTGAATCCTCACTTGGACTTGAATGGCTATCCATGCCAGATTTCAGCGACTTGCTTTCGGAGTTCAGATATTTCCACAGTTTCTGCACTTGATGGAAGACATATGGGTGCGTCCCAAACTTGGAACCCCACAAATCCGTTCATTTGGCACAGCCACCAAAAAAAACGACATGTTAGGCGACCTGTGACCTGTATGGCTGTATGGCTTTGGGAGGCGTTGGTTGGTCCCGAAATGCTTCAAAAACCCAACTGGATAGTTGCAGTTTCCAGTTCCTTGATGGGTTTGCTCCACCCCTGAAACCCATCATCCAATGTTGCTAGTCAAACATGATCAAACACCATCTTTTTTTTGTATGTCAAAACAACACACATCTTCCATTTTTTCGTTGAAACCTCCAAGTTGTCGAGTTTCCCCAAACTTTTGATGGTTAAACCCACATGATTCATCATTCAAGCAGCAGTTTTCATGGTAAAACCTACCATTTTTCCATTTTTGCTGGGTGAATTTCCCTATCTCTTCGTACCTTGAGGGCGAGATGCTGGAGCTTGGAACCACCAGTGGCTACGCCGGTGTCTCCTCCTTCGGATTTGGTGGCACCAATGCGCGCGCGGATATCTGGGGAAAGGCTCGTGTGGGGATGAGACACTTTGGCCTCCAATTTATGACCCTCTGGTAACATTTATGACACCAGTGGGATAGCATATGGAAAATGGAAAAATTGTGGTTTTATGGGAAAATCATAGGAAAACCATAGGAAAATGGTGGTTTTACCCTCTGGTAAACATACAAAAAACGATGGAAAAGCACCATCATTTGGGATTTTAAGTGGAACATCATGGGATTTCATGGCATTTACCCTCTGGTAAACTAACAGGTTTCTATTGAACATGGCCCATTGAGTTCGTTGATTTACCCAGTAAAAATTGGTGACTTTCCATAGTTATGTTAGTTTACCAGAGGGTATATGAGGATGGATCAAACTGCAGATCAAACCCTATGAATTTCCATATTTGGAGGATAAACACCCATGAAGTAACTTTTTAAAGGTTCACCAGGGTACCAGGGTTTTGACCCAGACCCATATTTTGAATATCCAAGTTTCACAAATGGCTGCGGGTGAGCCACAGAAATCGGAACCCATCACCTGAAATCTGATCCCAAGTGTCTTGTTTTTTTTCTTATATATTATTTTATTTATTTTTTACTTTTAATTTTTGATGTATTCTTCGAGTCTACTGAGTTTTTGTTCTTCGGATTTATTGTGATTTTGACGTGGACATGAGTAGTGACATACCAAAACGGATTGGTAAATCGAAA
>Ga0126342_10015752_pt1 | contig 13221 bp, 11 predicted proteins | sample Cyp1metagenome_FD_92528 | JGI IMG/M metagenome (GOLD analysis project Ga0126342, IMG submission 92528) | Coral microbial communities from Lord Howe Island, Old Settlement Bay, Australia - Cyphastrea 1 metagenome | ecosystem: Host-associated > Invertebrates > Cnidaria > Coral ...
AGACAGATAGACAGATAGACAGATAGACAGATAGACAGATAGACAGATAGACAGATAGACAGATAGACAGATAGACAGATAGACAGATAGACAGATAGACAGATAGAGAGATAGACAGATAGACAGATAGACAGATAGACAGATAGAGAGATAGAGAGATAGAGAGATAGAGAGATAGAGAGATAGAGAGATAGAGAGATAGATAGATAGATAGATAGATCGATAGATAGATGGATAGATAGCTAGATAGATAGACAGACAGACAGACAGATAGACAGATAGACAGATAGACAGATAGACAGATAGATAGATAGACAGATAGACAGACAGATAGACAGATAGACAGATAGACAATAGACAGATAGACAGATAGACAGATAGACAGATAGACATATAGACATGTATATTACCTAGAATGTACCACGCATGAAGTACAAGAAGAATCGCTTTTGAATGATGTGCACACTGGTTGGGTTGGAGGGGTTCAACACCTTCAAAAGCAGGATGTGAAAATTGCAAGGAATGCACCAGTATTGTATATATATACATAATCATAATATAATATGATAATGTATACATTTTATGCATGTGCATGATTTGCATGTGTATATATATAATATGTATGTACGGTGTTCGCAATAGTTATATACTATATTGTGTACACAGATAGACGGATAGACAAATAGATTTGGTCTGGATTGGATTCGACTCAGCGAAGATTAGAGAGTGGATGAGATATGATGCGCTAAGAAGCCACAGATTTTGTTGACGTTTGGCACCTCCACAGTAGGTTCCACTGGCGGTGGCTCCTCATCAGATTCATCCATTGCAAAGTCCTCCCAGCTGAAAGCGTCAGTCTAACGCGCAGGTTCAATGATCTGTTGAAGCACACATATCACATGAATTCACATGATATATCACATGAACTAATGAATTCACGTTTCCCAAACTGTTGAATTCGGGAACTTTCAGAAACTCATCCGACACAGACCTTCAGTGATACATCCGACACAAAAACCTTCGGTTTTCTCCATGTGTTTCCATATTTTCCCAAGTTTTTCCATGTTATTCCCATGGGGAACCCACCGGGCAGCCCGCCTGCAGCGCCTTTTTGGCCAGCCCCCGCAGCTCGGTGTTGCGCTTTCGCGCGTCCAAGGTACGAATCTCCTTCCGTATAAAATATTGATCCACTGATATACCAGTGATATACCATGAAAAATCCATGAAAAATCTATGAAAAATCCATGAAAAATCCATGAAAAATCTATGAAAAATCCATGAAAAATCCATGAAAAATCCATGAAAAATCCATGAAAAATCCATGAAAAATCTATGAAAAATCCATGAAAAATCCATGAAAAATCCATGAAAAATCCATGAAATGCATACCTGAAAATAGCATCGCTGGCAAATAGCTGGTGAGAATGCAGTACGAGATTCAATTCATCATGAATATTCATGAATTATCATGAATTATTGGATTATGTCATGAATTTTGCCACTAATTGATGTTGGCTCCCAAAAAAAACTCATCGATTCATCGTGCTTCTCACCTTCGCCTGCGACCCTGGAAGCTCCATGGCTTCTGGAAGCTGTAGGAAGGCATCCTTAGAGCAAAGGAAAACATGGCATGACATGGCATGACATGACCAGCAAAACTTATATGGAAAATATTAGCTATGAAATAATCATGATTAATGAACAAGAAACAATGCTTCTCCTCAGTTCGCTTTGCCACTGCTTTACTGCTTCACCTAATCCCCGAAGCTTCCTATGAAATGTGTAGCATGGAAGGCCTCACTGTTGGGCACGATATTTTTGTCGGGAGCTGGCATGGGATTGTTGGACAAAGTCCACTTGTCTCCAACGAAAACCCTCCTGAGATCTCCTGAGTCTGTGGCCATTGATGCTTCCAAATCCAATAGACCCACTTGGTCATCGCCATCCACATCAAAAAGACCTCAGCAACGGATGGACAATGGGCAAGCTGTTGTTTGCAATACATTCAGCACGTGCCACCGAGTCACAGAAAACCAGCTCCAAGAACTCTTCAGCACCTAGGCCGATTGCCTCCTTTCACAACTTGAATGTAAAAAGCATCACAGCATATCAAAGCCCACAAAATATTCCAGCTATATTCCAGCACAAGGGATAACATTGTAACATATTGCAACACCTTCTACTTCAGAAAGAAGAAACGTGGATGCCCTGGTAAATTTGCAAGGGTATGTTGATGTAGCATCTCATGTCCAGCACAAAAATATTGGTGTTCTGTTCATGAATTCCATTCCGCAAGATCGCAAATTATCATGATTCACAAACCTGAAAAATAGGGCTGTTCCTTAAAAATTATTAAAATATGTGAGGCATTATGAGGCTACATTGGATCAATGCTATTAGACTGTCATTGGGATATAGTATGATATAGTATCATTATGATTGGGATATCATTGAATGATATTTCTTGGATATTCCCCGAATCCAATCACCATTATTCCAGGCCAACTGTCGCGGTGGGTGAGGTCCCAACTGCCGCGTGTAACCAAGGCATAGAGCGCCAGCGCCTCATAGCCTAGGGCTATGGCATGGTTGGGCATTGGGCTCCATGGTAATCCCATCCTATGGTGAATCATGGTGAATTTCGGGGAAAAAAACAGGTTAAATTTAAACCATAAACCATATATTCAACCATATGGTCTCTAGGGATATGAATTAAATTTGGGGGATGGGATATGATGGGATCGGATTACTTCCTCATGACAAGTGGCAAGTAAGTAGTTTCCGCCGCGGCAGCGCCAGTAGTTGTGCTTGAGCCAAGTGGAACAAGCGCCTGTCACAGAATCTGCGGGGCTTTTGTGATAAATGGACCAGTCCACCAGTCCAAGGTGCTCATAACTTGTACCGAACCAATCCATACTGACATCTAAGTGGCTTGGTAGAAATACATAGAAATACGATCCCAGACTTGATCTACTTGAATCTACTTGACCTTTGCAACCCGAAATGACTCCCAAACTCTCACTACACACTTTTTTAGAACTTATAAAGGGGGTTTTCAGGGGGGCCATTCTTAGATCTTCTTGGCATCTCGCAGACACCGCGAGATGCATGTCAATTGGTGGCCTCAGAATTGGCTGCGTTGGAGGAAGTCGCGGATCGAAGGGGAGATGTTCCAAGACATGGTCTCTCAGAAATCCCTCATCCTCAGTGCTCCGGCTCAGTCTGACTCGCTTGCGCAACTGTCTCACTTAAACTGGCCATTGGACCATGTGGAATGCCGCATCGACAAATGCTTTTTCATACAAATTTTTATAGTGAGGCCGAGACCCTGATGTCAGCAGTGAACAAATAAAATAAAAAAAACAGCCTATCTAAGACACAACAGAATCTTGAAACAGTGTGGTCTCAACCAGAACGCACCTTGTGTGGCCATCTCCAAGAATCTGATTCACAAGTTTGATGGGATAATCTGATCTGATACAATTGATGTACCCGGCCTGGTACTGACTAACGTAGCTATTCAAAATGGCCCAGTCGAAATAGTTGATTTACCCATTAAAGATGGTCACTTTCCATAGCTATGTTACTTTACCAGAGGGTAATGGTGAATAACCTCTCCGATCCCCTGCTCCGGTGGCGCTGGCGCCGGCGCCGCATCTGGGTTCCCTACACCTTCACGTTGGATCGTCTAGGGCAGAACGAGATGAAATTTGGGTGCCACCGTGACTTTTAGTTTTCAGTTGTTCGAGTTCTTAGAGAGAAGTAGCTCACTGCTAAGCTTGAGAATGGCTCAATAGCTGATGAACTCTTATACATTAAACCTAGATTTAAAAAACAAAGATCTGACCGTTTTCCCGAGTTTTCCCTCTGCTTTCATTTAGCAGTAGCGCACTTCCCTATACTTTTTTTAAAGGAGAGTTCGACTCTCGCCAGCAATTCGTTGCTGCTTCTGAAGGTTTAGAGCAATGTTGGTTTCACAAAACATACTGCAGCACCAACAAGAAAAATCCTTCCAAAGTTATCTTGGAAGACTCTGGAATATGGTTACGTTTTTCCACGAAAAAAAACGCATTTCCCCGATCATTTGGAAAGATCGGCGTTAAAAACTGCCAGTCTATGAACATCCCACTACAAGTAACACATACTATACACATACTCAAAATACATTCGATATATTTGGATAATGATATATTTCGATATATTTCGATCTCCGCCTCAAACTTCAACTGCAAGTCGGAGCAATTGCCCAGGCGTTGAAGCACCAGGTTGTTGGGATCCTGCCGCCCCAATAGCCAGGAATGTTCACCATTCGAAGAGAATCCAAGGTATTCCAAGGTCAAGGATAATATATATATAACTACTTGTAACCATCTTGAAAAATATTAGTCAATGGGAAGGATTGTCCCATATATTATGAAAAATATTGAAAAAAAAATGTTTGAAGCCACCAACCAGACTACTTGGTGGTTGACCTACCCCTCTGAAAAATATGAGTTCATCAGTTGGGATGATTATTCCCAAATATTCCCAATATATGGAAAGTCATAAAAAACATGTTCCAGTCGCCACCAACCAGATAAGGATACATAGAATCTGCCAGATCTACCCCCAGTTCGGTGCCAATCCTCCAAAGGTGCGCGAAATTGCTCTCGTGGTCCTACAGATTCGAAGGGCCTGGCCCAGTCAGAAAGATGGCTTTCGCCTGGAGGATAGCTGTTGCAAAAGCATCTTAAAAGCTACTGACACATCTAAGGAAACATCTTCGAAAAAAAATCCAAGAACTCCAATAAACATCAATAGACCCTGCCAGAATCTGCCAGTATGGCTTTGTATGGCTTTGTTTTCAATGAGTTTCCACATGTTTCCACTATGAAATGTGCTATCTTCAGGGCCTGGCATCGTCACCCCCAAAGAGCAGCCGTCGGCGGCGCTGCAAGGACTTCCACTTCGCGTCCTCGGTCACCTCCAGTGACACCCGTTATGAAATGCTACAAGACTCAGGTGTTTTTTCCATGGGTTTTCCATGGGTTTTCCATGGTTTTCCATGGTTTTGCCATGGTTTTGCCATGGTTTTCCATGGTTTTCCATGGTTTTTTGGATGTTTTTTTTGAGGACCTTAGTAACCTTAGGAGGGTGTCTATTAGATGGTTTTTTAGATGGTTTTTTTGAGGACCAAAGAGGATACCTAACAGGATCTCCTCAAAGAGGATGATATGTGCACATGTTTAAACCGTCATGACGACATCTGATCAAAACGATATTGGAAACACAAGATTATTTACAAGAGGATCATTGTCTTTGGATCTGTTTTTCAGTGTAAATGATCAAATGATATGAGATTAATAATGATTAATATGAGATGATATCCACATTGCACATCATTGCACTCCACTCTCCAGGTCCACATCACCAAAAGCATGAGATCTGAGGGTCGCACCTTGGCAGCTTCCTTTGAAGCACCACCACCCATTTTCGTCGGCGAGGTCAAAAGGGCCAGGGCGCCAGGGGCCAGGGGCCAGGGCGGAGATTTGCCCAAAATTCAATGCCGGGCACATGTTCATGGATGATCATTTTAAAATGCCAGGCAATTTTTTTTCATTTTATTCAAATGAACATAAATGATCATAAATCTGTTGACCAACTCCATTGAGAGTAGGATTTGAAAAAAAATCTGGACACATTCCTATCTATAAGCTGAGTGGCGCCCAAGTGATCAGGAGGCTTGGATCGCGGTCGCTCTGAGAATTTCCGTGAGTTCTTCAATAGCAAAGTCTTGAGCCGCAAAGTGGCTCAATTGTTTTTTCGCTGAGATTTGTTCAGTACAAATTCTTGAAACACAAAGGTGTGGCATGGGTTTTTCGTGTCGAGATGTGTCGGCCGATAGCCTTGAACCGGACCTTGCGAAAGGCGAGCTTTAGCTCGCGAGCGGCGCCCGTTCCCCCGTTCCCCCGTTCCCCACCTCACTGCGCTTGAGTCGCTCGCTACCGGCCTTGGTTGTTGGAATGGACATGGTCCCTGTAGCAAATCCTCAAGTGATCGTACCATGGATGCCCGACTGCCGATTTCACAACCAGTAACATTATGTCAGTGGCATGCACTGCCTGTTATTAGCCTGTCCTGTCTGCACTGCAACATCAACATCAACAACATGGGCTTCGCCGTATTGTGTCTTAAAAAAAGTGACATCCACATGGTGCATCCCTGACATCGCAGTCCATTCCTGGTGGGGTCAAGGCCAGATCCACAAAGCTCAGCTTGCCAGCAGATCGTAGGTGACCTGATGAGGCATCGAAGATGTGTGTGGTCCTTCTGAACACAAAAAATCGGGATATGGATGGATATGATGGTTTCTGAAAATTTCAAGGGTAGCCCCAAATCATCCATTTCTGAGGGGACTTTCAATTCTAAACATTTATAAACCATCCATTTTGGGGGTATCCCCATTTGAGGAAACCCCTGATAAATGCGTCACTCCAGATCTCGGCAACCCTGCCTGTGTTCATGTCCCGACTGCCCAGAAAAAGCATCATGACCAGGTGCGAACGCGAAGACCTGCGGAACTGAGGGCAGAACTGAGGCACTGCCCTCACTGGGAACCTGGGCCAAACCCAAATCTTACCGTTTCTGACGCATTGATACACAGGATGGGTCTGTTCACAGAACAGCTTCGCCATCATCACAGGAGACGGATCATGTTTTCATATGTTTTCGAACTTGGGGCCTTGAAGGTATGGTTTCTAGCATGAAAATGAACAATCTCGGAAACTCAAGGTTCACGAAAGGGACATCAAGAAATTTGGGAAGGTCCCGTAGCTTTGCACAAAATGATGCCAATGGCAGTGCCTGGCAAAATTGGGAGGGTATCCCTTTAAGGAAAATGATGTATGTGCACATGTATGACATAACCTGCAAAAGGTGTATAGATTTGGGAAGGTCCGATCGCTTACCCGGCCTGGTAATGACTAACATAGCTATTGAAAGTGGCCCATAAAAATAGTTGATTTACCTATTAAAGATGGTGATTTTCCATAGCTATCCATAGCTATGTTAGTTTACCAGAGGGTACCTCATGTTTGCACAATTTCTGAAGACCAATGTCCGTCCCTTACATGTTTCCTATTGCCGGAGTTTTTGTGGTGAAAATGACCTTTGGAACCAGCGGCAACCAAGTAGAGGCGTCCATATCTTTGACTCCCTCAGTTCATGAGCTCTCCAAAATGGGTTTGTCTGCGGTGTATACACCCCAAATGCGCCTTTTAATGCGGAAACTTGGGATATCAAGAATAGTAATATAATGTAATTAATATACATATATGATCATATAATGATAGTATATAATAGTTCATTGGAATCAGTGGCGGCCTCTTTTCACTCCAAATCATCTCCAGTGCAGCCACTTCTTGAATATTGCGGCCCTTTTTGATCCACCCAGCAGCACCATTCTTAGAGCTGCCTGACCTGCACGGCATCACAAAGATTGAGTGTATTCAATTGATTTCCAGTGTTGATTAGGGACCAATTGAGAGAATGATTAATGATTGATGATGACGATGATGACGATGACGATGATGATGATGATGATGATGATGATGCGCATTGACTGGATTTGTTTCCAGTTCGCCAACTGCATGTGATTCCGACAACATTAAAATCAGAAAACATGAGAAACCATCAGAGACGTGCTGAAATGCCCCCAAACCAATGTGAGATCTGGTGATCCGAACGCTGCATATGCGGAGACTTTTTGTCCTTGCCATACCGCAGTATTAAGGTATGGATCGTGGTGCCACCACGGGATCTCTAAACTGAGCTCTCTTGTTCAAAGGATCCAGCCCTATCCAACCCGGCAGAAACGTCTTGTGATGCCTTCGAAAGCTGCGGACGGACTCAAAGACCCTTGGAACAGGCTGCTTCTGGATCAATGTGGCTGGCGGAACTACGTCCAACGCTATATCAAACTGCGCAGACGCCCGAAATCCATGCGAGTTTCGATGCATGCTGAATTGGCATTGCTGGCTGAAAGCGACTACATGCGCAGATGTCAGCAGAGCAAGCCCAAAAAGTTACGTTTTCCAGGGAAGCCATAGCCCACCGACTCTCGTAGAATTTTCGTCGATGGCTAGAGTTGGAGGGAGTGGCTTCTCCTGGTGTTTTTGAACTTTTTTTTTATCGAGGCATTGCAGACTCCAGGCAGGGGCGACTGGATACATCCAGGCCTGGCATCAGTTCCTGACACATATAATAAATACATGATATGCATATGATATGTATATGATATGCATATGATATGCATATGATATGCATATCATATGTATAAATCCAACCAACTCGGGCATGAACATCGGAGAAACTGAGAAAGTGTGGAAAATGGTGCGCATGGATCCACACAACGGATCACTAGAATGTAGGTTCCGGGAGGCCTTTAACTGTGGATTTGATATTCAATCCTGCCCATGCAGGAAGCTCATACAGTACTCCCAAATCCGTCGTTCAATATATCCGCTATTGGTGTCTGTAGGTCAGCTGGCTCTTCTTTTTTTGGGGGGAGTCAACCGAATGTGTTATGGACATGGATAGATATCCTAATATTGATCATCCTTTTCCATCCTTTTCCGATCTTGGTGTTCAAATCGTTCAAACGACACCCGCTGCCCGTTAGGAGGATCTTTTGGCCACTTCTGGGCCTGGAAAAGACTCAAATTCAGCGCACCGAGTTTGCAGCGCAGCGCGTTTTATAAACGAATTTCTTGCGCATGTCCTGGCTGTAGAGCAACGAAAAAGAAGCAAACCAAATCAAGATGCAACTTGATGCAACCAAAAAGTTGAAATAGGAGATGTCTATATATCCTTTGGGATCTGCAATGATTTGCTGTTTTTTTTCGTCTGGGGGTTTTCCAACATCTTCCCAATGAGTTCTCACTGGTGTCCAAGATGTTGGATCACAGCACTGCTGTGCTATGCGCGGTTGGGCACCAAGGGCGGAAAGTCAAGTGGCTATAAGTTAAAACCCTGGTATCCTAGGTACCCTGTAATAGCTGGTTAAGGGATGTTTTAATTTTTAATAGGTTTTGACCCATCCCCAAGTGTGTCGGCATTGAGAACCAAAGCTGGGAGACACCGTAGTTGGAATTCAATCTGAAGGGAGCGGCGGCCAGAAAAACAAAGAACTAGATAATGTCCCGCATTTTAAATCTCTCTTGTTGTTGTCAAAGTTAAACGCATCCAATATACACATACTGTGTATATATTATATAATTAAATTATGTATGTAATGTAATGGTAATGGTAATGGTAATGGTAATGGTAATGGTAATGGTAATGGTAATGGTAATGGTATGTATATATATATAATTCATAGATGAACTTCAAGGCCATCCATCGCCACAAGTCAACCAACATCGTCCTTGAGGACACAGCGCTGTGCTCCAGGATCAAGTCTTCCAGCTCCTGTGCCAATTTCAGTGACTTTGATGCTGTTTGGAGCCATTCAACAACTGAAACTGCATACCCTTTGGTAATTTAACATAGCTACGGAAAATCACCCTTGTTAATAGGTAAACCAAGTAGAAATGGGATATGTTCCATAGCTATGTTAGTCATTACCAGAGGGTAAAACAGCGATTCCAAGACATTCACGGGGCATAGCCAAGCATCGCCTCATGGCACGTCGGAGATGAAATGCCACACGTCAGAGCCGACGTATTTCTTGGCCTTGGAAAGCGGCCATGTCAGCCCCGGAATCCAGACAGAGTCACCACAATCACTACCCGACCTGGTAAACAGTCCCAAAAAACGATGGAAAATCACCATTGTTAATAGGTAAAGCAACTATTTCTATGGGCCATTTTCAATAGCATGTTAAATTACCAGAGGGTACCAGCTGCAGCTACTCACACTTCGCTTTTCTTTTAAAGTTTCATTCTCTTCATTTGGAATGTCGAAGTTCCGCAGGGTGCCTTTGCTATTTCATGCTATTTCTATCACCCTCTTCACGCCGTCTTCCCTGGCCCGACCCATGGACCCCTGCCATCACTAGGATTGGCAGCCCAGTTGCGGTGATCAGTCTGGCACGGCCAACAATGTGTTGTGGCGCCCAAATTCCTGGGCAACAGGCAGCAGTGGTGTGGTTGCGGTAGAGCATGCATTTATGTATCCATGCGGTAGGGTATGCGTATTATGTATATTAGTGTATGTTGTACATGTAGTTATGAAATCGTATGTATAATATCTATATATATATTATGTATGTATATCATTTATAATATAACATATACATATATATAATAGATTATATATTATATTTTATATATAATATATATAATATAATATATATAATATAATATATAATATAATATAATATATATAATATAATATATATATAATATATATATACTTATATATATAATGTATTGTATTAGATACATATTGTCTATATACATGGTGTGAAGGCTTCTGATTTTATACGCCCCATATCGACATCTTTTCAACAAGGCGAAACGTTCATCACCAATGGTTTCCAAATCCAAATATCGCATGACCCACTTAATCAGAAGAACATATCACATGTGCGCATTATAACATGTTTCTTTGGTCTTTTTTGGACATGTTTGAACATCTGCAATTTTCGGATGATCATACAGAATCATACAGAAGCTGAAGCTACGGTCGAGAGTCCTGTCCAACTGTGGTCCACCGTGGGCTGATTCGCCATGGCGTTGTTGGATTCCACCTGAGACTTTCGCAGACGGAAAATCCCGGTGTTGAAAACTGGTCCGACCGTAGCTGGAGGGCCTCCACTGGATAGTTCTCGGCTGGCGGCCCATTGGGGCGGAAGACCTAGCAACACGTGCACGTCAATTTTTTGAGTAGCACCGGTGGAATGAGATGAATTGGCAATTAGCCATACTTCACTAATATAATATATATATATATAATATATATATCTTACTAATATCTAATCCCATTATCATCCGATATATACATCGTCTTGTGCTGATTTGCCATCCACCACCTCTCCAAGCCAGTCATCCAGTTGCCGCCGCCTGTGCAGTGTGGGGGCTTGGCCTATACTCCACGCCACCTTCAAAAGCACCGTTGACACGATCCCAGTGGCCACGTTGCTCGTGGATGTGTCCAAAAAGGTGCACCTCGCCAAAGGGGATTCCAGGACAGCATCGGCGAATCGGCAGTCTTTTTACACTTTGAACTCCAAAATTCCGCGTGTTAAAAATCATTATATACATCAAAAGATATCAGTGCCATTGGTTTCATCGATTTCTATATCAGATGATCAATGATGATCAGAATTTCATGTCAACCTTGGACCAATAAACCCCTAGGCGCTTTAAATTGGAGGTTACCAAGTAAGTGTCATATATCTGGGTAAGTTATAATAGTTCACTAATCTGAAATAAGGCTGTTGTTGGGATAATTCCCCGAATCCTAACCATCATTCCAGAGTTCGGTCGCAGTGAGGTCGTTAATCATCATTTACATAATATTGCCTAATATTATATATACATATACATATACATATACATATACATATACATATATATATGTATCATATACATATACATATACATATACATATACATATACATATACATATACATATACATATACATATACATATATATATATATATCATATACATATACATATACATATACATATACATATATATATATGTATCATATATATATACTTTTTTTTAATGATCACTACATTGGAGGGTACCCCCCAATATAAACCCATATTTCAACCGCAGCTGCGCACCTTCGGCTTGGTGCGGTAGATGGCTCCCAGCAACTCTTGGCTGGAGCCCCAGTGACCCCCACCCGTCATATCAAAGATGCCGTAGGGAGCGTCGTGAGTCACCTGGGGCCGATGACATCGGCCAGTGATCCAAAGCCGTGGTCATTTGCGTAATTACGGTATGTTCAATTTCCTTAATCAAATGTGTAGTTCATTTTCTATGGAAGGGTTATCTTATGTTACCTGGCTGTTACCTCAAAATTGGAAAATTGGTCGGTTTACCACAACGAAACTGTTGTTTCTTGATCCCAACCTTCTTCCAAAAATGTGCCTTTTCTATTTCTTAACCATGCACGAGGTCAACATGTACCATGAAACTTATTGACTCACCGCACCAACCCCCATCCTATCACAGTAGCGTAGCAATGCGTAGCATGACGCATGTGGGAAGCGCAAATGAACGTGATTACCCCACCCCACCCAAAATACATCAACACGCGCATGGCCCCTTTCTGGCGTTGACACCAAAAACATAGCTACTTCCACGTGGCTTTGGCCACACATCCAAGTCTGTTGTCTGCACGGAAGAATTCACAATATATGGAGGTTTCAAATCTGATACCCCGCTTCCAGGATGGTCCAATTTTGGGGAAAGGCAAAGCCATAATGGAACCGTCCGCACCAGGCCCTCTAAATCTGGACAAACGCACAATCATGTTTCCACTGTGAAGAGTTTCAGCGCAATGATCAGGTGTATTGAAAACCAAAGAAAACATCACCCAAAGATCTGCGCAAAGTGTTCACCTCTAACGCTTAGCAAAGGCCTCAAAAAGAGAACTCCAAGCCACGAGAATGTCAATACCTTCCTCGGTGGCGACGTAGGACCGTGGGAGAACCAACTATTTTGATGATGTTTGATGATGTCTTATCGAAGTGTAAGTATCTCACAGGGATACTAAGCTGAGTCACATTTCAAAAAGTTCGCCTATCTTGAACGGTCATATTCTCAATCGTAAATTGCAAAGTTGCAACATGTTCGCCTGAGCATTGAGACAAAGGACATGGCCTGTGTAAATCGCAACAACATCCCAAACATTGGAAGAGCAGTGTGAAACAGTATGAGCCGGCGATGAGCCGGTGAGTTTCATATGCCTATGTTTCATTTGCCTACCCACTTACTACATATGTATGTATGTATGTATGTATGTATGTATGTATGTATGTATGTAATGTAATGTAATGTAATGCAATGCAATGCAATGCAATGCAATGCAATGCAATGCAATGCAATGCAATGTAATGTAATGTAATGTATGCATGTATGCATGCATGCATGCATGGATGTATGTATGTATGATTATGTATGTATGTATGTATGTATGTATGTATGTATGTATGTATGTATGTATGTATGTATGTATGTATGTATGTATGTATGTATGTATGTATGTATGTATGTATGTA
>Ga0126342_10015753_pt1 | contig 13221 bp, 9 predicted proteins | sample Cyp1metagenome_FD_92528 | JGI IMG/M metagenome (GOLD analysis project Ga0126342, IMG submission 92528) | Coral microbial communities from Lord Howe Island, Old Settlement Bay, Australia - Cyphastrea 1 metagenome | ecosystem: Host-associated > Invertebrates > Cnidaria > Coral ...
GAGGTGTTTTGTACCTTTTCACTTCGAAATCGGCTTCGCGCCACAACGGCGTGCAACTTTTCATCTCTCATCTCCCGAGATGTCTCCGCACCCGCCGCTTTAGCGAGCCTACTTTTCAACCCTGCGGAGCCACAAAACCGCGAAAAAACATAGTGTTTCGCAACTTTCCGACCTTTTCGCGCACCTGCATCTTCTTTCTTCTGATCTTTTCTCTTCTGACTCTTCTCCCTGCTGACTGCTTTTTCATCTCTCCATATTGTCGGAAGTTTGACTTCTAAACTTCCTTCGCTTAACAATAGATGAGTAATCTTCTAAAACCATTTCCAACAATCAATTACTGTAGATGGTTTAGTCTATTGTTAGTAGAATTACTATATTAACCATCTAATGATTGCGGTACATTGGGGTAATGACACAATTTTGACCCATACCCAGGTGAAGAAAAGTGGCCAGCGGCTTAATCAAGTTTCAGGAACCTAAATTGGAGGTACTGTACCATAGAAGGCCATATTTTGGGGGGATATCCCCTTACATAGCCCTTATATAGGCCTTAAATATGGTAGGTACTTCCATTTTAGGATCTTGAAATTCCCATTGATATGGGACGATGATCCCCAAGTGGTTTTCCTATGGGTTTTCCTATGTTGAACCACCGGGTGGTTCAACCACCAACCAGCGGTTTTTCAGCATCAAAACACGGTGATGCCAGGAACCATGGGGAAAATGAAACATCACCGGGAATGTGGTTTATTGCTGCGTGTTTGTGTTGCAACAACCTCCAAAACGAATTGATGAAAATGAGGATAGGGATGATAGCCCGGACGTGGAGTCCTCAAGTGTATCAAGTGCGTCAAGCTGGAGCTCTACAGATGAGAAGATGAGAAACATGTTGATGAAGTCGGAGATGGTTCCGGTGATGCTCACCATTGGCAGTTCCTTTGGCACCTCTATGATCCCCACGTTTCAAATGGTAGAGGCAGAACAGAGCGAAGAACCAACGCCAGAGGAAGCTGCTGAGAAGGAACGCCGGGCAAAAAGAGACGTGATCAAACTTAAGAAGATGATCCGGAATGAAGAATGTCAGCAGATGTAGTCTACAACTTGCCGGCACCCCCCCCCGTAAAAAAATGGTTTACAGGTGTATAATATAGCATGAGTCAAAGTTCAAGATTTTAAGCAAGAACTGGGATGTTTTAGGTAAAAGAACGGGAAAACAAGGCTTTTACCACCACTTCTGGAGATTTCCGGTGAACATTTTCCCTAAATCCAATACATTGATTCGAGGGGAAACGACCATAGAAACTGATCCTTGATGTGGAAAGAATCATGGTGACCCAGTTGTATATTGTGATATTATTTATGATATTATATTGATATTATTTTAGATGATATTATACATACATATACTATATATAATATATATATATACCAGTATATAGTGTGTATATATACATATATATATATATACATTTACACGGGACATGATCCGCCTACAAATTCTTTGAACAAAATCGTAGCGTTCCCACTTCGGATTCCGGGAGGCTGCGCGGCTCTCGAGCCGCGCCTGAGCACCATCCAAGAGCGGAGCCACGAGGCGATGTTCCCCGTGAAAAATGGAGGTTTGACTGGGAAAGAATCAATGAGAACATGGAGAAATTCCTCTGCGGAGATGGTTGTTCATGAATTACCCGGCCTGGTAAACATACAAAAAAGTATGGAAAATCACCATTCTTTAATGGGTAAATCAGCTATAAATGGCAATTTTTCAATAGCTATGTTTGTTTACCAGAAGGTATCCAGTACTTTTCAATTTGTATCCTAAGGAATATCAAACAAACTCTGGGGTATCCATGCGGGCTATTGCAAGGTGGTGCCTCCAAAGAAAGTTGGTTTAACACCCCTGTGACTAGTTCGAAGTATCTACCTTAGATCCAATGGTTTACCATAGTTATAGACCTACTTAGGTGACTATGAGACACCACCTTGTACTTCAGGGGGTTAGAAACTAACTGGTTTTGTTCGCTTTACTGGCATGGTTCGTAGTTTGGGGTCAGTACCCGGTAATCAAACGTGGCGATGGAAAGGCCACCATTTCTAGATGATGTTCCGATTAAAATCACCATTTACACGGGATTTTCATGGATTTTCAAGTGCCATGTTTGATTACCAAAGGTAATATCATCAGAATCTTACAATAGAAAATGAGATCCGGTGTCAGCTTAACCTCACTTTGCTAAGCCGGCATTTTGTTTACTTCCGCTGTCAGCTTACTATACAACCTTTTTAAGATTGAGAATGAGGATGCCACGATTACATGGCAATTCGAAAACACGATCTAAATAGGGCTTCAAATAGTATAGAACCGCCTTGATACTCGGCATCTTCCGTTTTTTTTGTGCCAGAATTGGAGGTTTCCTAAGTCATGGGGGTACCCCCAGTCATCATCCATTTGATCTTCGGATGTTCCGCAACCATCCTGCGAGCTATCGGGGTAGCTCCATGACGACAGGTGAGACCTGTGCCAGGCACGTTGGATGGGATTCAGTCCGAAGAAATGCTGGTTAAAATGGTGGGAAAAAACATCAAGTGTCATCATCAAACATGATGGAACAATGGTGGTTAAAATGGTAGTTTACATAACTGGTTGGTGTTTTGGAACATGTTTTATTTTCCATCAATATGGGATAATCCTTCCCATTGACGAAGTCATATTTTTCAAGATGGTTAAAACCACCAACCAGATAAACATCAATGAATAGTTTGAAAATATGGTTCAATCTTAGGGTTTCATGAGGATTGAACCAAGAAGACTTGCAATGAAGATTCCATGAAGAGTGGGCATTGTTCAACAAACATGGACCGATAGACTTCCAATTTATGACATGTTCAATATGTAATTTTTAGGAAGGTGAAAGTACTCGAAATGGGTATAGGTCAAGATGGTGGTTGGTAGTTTGGAACATGAATTTTATTTTCCATTTCATATATGGGATATCATCCTTCCCATTGACGAACTCATATTTTTCAGAGGGTAACAACCACCAACCAGGTTTTAAGCTACTGATTTTCCCATTAAAAATTGTGATTTTCCTTAGTTATGTTAGTTTACCAGAGGGTACAGTTAAAACAACGGATGGTTTTCTTTGGAGTTCTTTTTTTTTTCGGACCCGATGACAGAATGGAAATGGGAAATCACCCCTAAACTTGACCCTTGAAGACGTGGGGGGTTGGGACAAGGAATGCTAGATGAAATTGCTCATGAGACTCATCAATAATTATAAGATATTACAAGATATGTACTGATTGGTGGTGTGGAACCATGGAATGTTATGACTTTCCATGTATTGGGAATTTCATCATCCCAACTGACTTTCATATTTTTCAGAGGGGTTGAAACCACCAAAGAGTACAATAATCTTATGTATTATAATCATATATATACATATATATATATACATATATATATATACATATATATATATACATATATATACATATATATATACATATATATATATACATATATATATATACATATATATATATATACATATATATATACATATATATACATATATATATATATATACATGTTTATAGGGGTTTCCTAAAATCATGATTAGCTCTAAATCATGCAGTGACTAGATCATTTTAGTATGGAAATCCAGGGTGACTTGGGCACAGCAATTTTTAAAGGAAACCCTCATATGGACTATACATTAAGCAAATCATATATATATATACACCCTCTGCTAATTTAACATAGCCATGGAAAATCAAAATCTATAGTAGGTAAATCAACTATAAATGGGCCATTTTCCATAGCTATTTTGACATAACCAGAGGGTACATGGCATCTCCATCCTTCCCAACCACCCCATCCCGCCTAATTGACTTCCATATTTTTCAAGATGGTTGAAACCACAAACCATTATAATTATCATATGTGTAATAATTATATATATTACAACCATTGTATACATATATATATATATACATATATATATGTACATATACATATATACATATATACATATATACATATATACATATATACATATATACATATATACATATATACATATATACATATATACATATATACATATATACATATATACATACATACATACATATATACATATATACATATATACATATATACATATATATATACATGTTTATGGGGGTTTCCTAAAAATCATGATTAGCTCCAAATCATGCAGTGACTAGATGACTTGGAGGTTTCCTACAATGTGGGTACCGCCCCAAAAAAAGATTTCGCTCGTCCTGAGAGCCCTGGAAGTTGGGACAGGTCGTCACAGTGCAACGGTGCGAAACCAAGCAGGATGTGGAAATACTGGATGAATCTATTATATATATATATTTATATACACATAGTAGTGGTTAATAGTGGTTAATAGTGGTTAATAGTGGTTGGTGCTTTGGAACCACGGAATTTTATGACTGTCCATTCAGTTGGGAAAATTTCATCATCCCAACTGACGAACTCCATCATTTTTCAGAGTGGTTGAAACCACCAACCAGATATGTATGCAACTCAGTACAGACTATGTTTGGCATGGTGCATATATATATATATACATATGTATATAGATGGATGGATAGATAGATAGATAGATAGAGATAGAGATAGAGATATAGATATAGATATATGTACATGGATATAGAGATATAGATATAGATCTGTATATACATATGCTGTATGAACACCCAGCAGCTAATCTCTAGATGGTTTGCCGTCAGTAGTTACTAGTGATTGATGGTGTGCATGTATGATATTGGTGTGTAGCAATTGAATCCACCTGCAATGCGAGCCTTCAAGATATCTTGGTTGAGTTGTAACTAGGTTAGCTTAGGTTTCTAATGATTGGTCTATACGGCAAGTTATAACTCAGGGGGCTTAGAAATGTCGTAGACCACATGATGAAGCAGGTGTGTACCAAAATGCGAAAGAAGCACCAACCAAAGCCATCTATGCAAAGGCTTCGCAACCAGTTGTGAATGCCCTAATCTGAGGTAAATGTCAATGATTATTCCAAGTCTTTACAAGTAGTCTTTGACCATGATTATCAATGATTATTCCAATGATTATCCCAATGATAAATCCCTAAATTTCAAGGATTATCCCAATAATTCTCACTGACCATTCCCAGTAGCCTTTGTGAAATTGTCAGCTATGCTTTCGACTTTTCCCAGGCTCCTTCGAGGAAGTTTGATGGTAAATATAGGTACTCGAAATGGACCATTTTGCCGTGTAAGGCGTAGATTATTTGAGGATTCTCCTTACATAGATCTTACTAATGATCTTACATAGATTTGGGTAAGCTAGCTCCACCTAGGTCTGTAGTCCTTACATAGATTTAAGCTAAGCTAGCTCCAAGCTGTGTCCTTGACTCCACCTTTCGCCAAAGTTTCCAAGGTTGACCAGCAGAGGTGCAGAGACAGCTTGGCAATGCCGAAAAATGGGATCAAACTATGGGTTTTCTTGGCATCTATGGGATAGGATTGAGATATGAGAAATGAGAAATGATAGGTTGAGTTACTTATTAAAAAATGTTGATTTTCCATAGTGATGTATAATGTATATGTATCTGGTTGCTGCTGACTGCACCATGGAATTTTATGACTTTCCATTCAGTTGGGAATGGAAAATCATCCCAACTGACTTTCACTCCATCATTTTTCAGAAGGGTAGGTATACCACCAACCAGATGAGATCCATGATGGTTTTCATGACGTTTTTTTTTTGGGGTTATGAGACAACTGGGCTTGAGTCAGTTGATCCCTTCCCCCTTTCTTGGGTTAAATGTGTTGGATCACGATCTGCGATCTGGACCATGAATGGAGGCTATATATTGATACTGGGGGGAAGGGATTCACAATGTGCAGATGGATAAGTATACAGATATTACATACCCCAATAAACATTAATGGCATTAGTTCATGCTTATGATCGATTCTTCACCTGATCATAGGACAACATAGAGTCATTCATTGTGTGATTTGTAGCGATAAATATCGAGATGTTATATCATCATATCCCAAAAAAGCGAACCATGGTGCTGGTATATTAAAGCCTACAAAACTGGGTGATTTTGGACAAGGGCACATGTTGGTATATAAATCTTCCAGCACCATGGTGAGCTAATATGGCTATTTCAGCTTCATCCAAAGTTCCTCTGCCTGGGTTCGCAGATAGGCAGGATATCACGGGTCACCTGATCCTGGGATCCCTGGGTGAAACACTTCCCTTTTTTTGTGATGCAAAAACGGACTGGGTTTTGCCATCCCTATAGTTGGTGGGGAAATTCCATGTATCTGCAAGGTGCCCCCAAACTTCGGCGATTGATTCAAAAAAAAATGTATAACCAGCAATAACCAGCAATAACTGGTTCGATATATCTACAATAAACCCACATTATTGGAGTTAACCCACTTAGCGATTCATGCCTGGCGCACCGCAGAGCCGCAGCGCTCTGAAAACTTTGGCAGGTTTCCCAGTTTGCATCGCTCGAGAGCGGGCACGGACACCTGGGATATGCTCAAGATCTGAAATCCCATCGTTGATCTATGATAATGTAATCCCAACAGATGCATTATAACAAATAAAGTATCTTTATAATGGCACCAATCGTATTATAATAGTATTATAATATTTGTTGATCTATTATTATAAAGTATATAATCTATTATAATACTTTACTATTATAACACCTTAAAAAACAAATCCCGCCATGGGGATCCCATCTATTGGGGATTTCGTTGATCTATGCCAGCATTTTCTTTTACTTGAAATCCCCAATCTGGTTGGTGGTTTCAAACATGAATTTTATTTTCCATAATATATGGGATAGTCCTTCCCATTGACGAACTCCATGATTTTTCAAGATGGTTGAAACCACAAACCAGCAATGATGTCCAGAGTTCCATCATGTTCAATTCCATTTCTTAGTCTTCATCTACCCTCTGGTAAACTAACATAACTATGGAAAAACACCATTTTCAATGGGAAAATCCACTATTTCTATGGCCATTTTCAATAGCTTTTTGTATGTTTACCAGAGGGTACTAAAAACATCTAAAACCATTGAGAACCCATGAAATCTCCCATGAACGTCGACATCTCCCTGGGTTTTTCCAAGGTCCCAATCCCGCGGCCGCCGGAAAACCCTCGAAAGCCTCGGCCGTCGCAGTGGCCAGGCGAGGTTCGACGGCCAGGGACCCCTCGATTGTGGGATGGTGTCACCAGAGAAATGATGAAAAAACCATGTTTTAGCTGCAAATCGAAATATTGGGCTTTAGAGTATTTATTTGGGTAAATTAGAACGCTGTTGACCTAACTTTGGTGCTGTTGACCTAACTTTGGTCGATCTACCCTGCATGGATGAGAAGACCCGCGACCGAGAAGGGGAAAGCAGCAGTGGAAGCCGAGCTTGTGCTGGGGGGGAGGGTTGATGATAGGGCGCTGAAGGCCTGGGCTCGGACCTTCCCGCGGTGGTCTTGTCTGCACCAGGGTGCAGCGAACTGAGCCATCGCTTGCATCTGCCCTTTTCTGGACTTCTGTTCTGACTTCTGGACTAGTGGCCGAGAGTTTGCAGATTTGTCATCTAAGCACCATGCAACCTACATGACAATGGGGCACTGATGATGATGAGGACAACTCACAACCTTTCGGAGGGTGCCACAGAGGTGGCCGAAGCTCTTTGGATCTCGGAAGTCGTTTTGAGCACTATACACTTTGGTCAGCCACCCTATACTCGGGAATGACAGTGATTGCCTTGACACAGGCTATGGCTTGCAGCTTTGTTGGCCTTTGCCGTCACAACTGGAGCACAGCTATTTGCCTTGCTGCGACAGCTACCCAGAAATTACTGCGATTTGGATTTTGGCGTCGTGGTTCCCAGTGAACAAAGGCATGCCGCCACAGTGGGCAGGGCCGCCACCGACCTACTGTTTATGCTTTGGATCTTTGGCGGGAAACCTAGCTAAGCCTTTGACGTTGTTGTGACAAACGCGCGGGAGTGTGCTGGGCTTTTTGTGGCTTGTTCGTTGCCCAAGACCGGACATGTGCGTGGCAACGCTGTTACCATGTGCAAGTTGCTACCTTTGCTGGTGCCGTAACAGACCTTCAAAGACTGGTTGGATCTTTGGTGACAACAAAAGCATAGCCTTTGACGTTGTCGTGACGAACGTGCAGGAGAGAGTTTCCATGTTTCTGGGCTTTGTCCGGCTTGGTCGTTGCCCAAGACCGGACATGCGTGTGGCAAGGCAGTGACCATGTGCAAGTTACTACCTTTGTTGGTGTCGCAACGGACCTTCATTGAATGTTTGTATCTTTCGTGACGACAACTGCGCAGCCTTTGACATTGTCGTGCATGACAAACTCACCGGGTTTTGCTATGCTTCTAGGCTTTGTTTTGAAACTGGCCAGGTGCGTGTGCCAATACATGGCATTGACCAATGGCACGTAGACACCTCGATCTTTGTTACAACAGACCTTCAGCCAGTGGTTGGATCTTTGCCAACAATGAAAGCAATGCATCTGTTGTCACAAGCCCGCGGATTGTGTTGCCAGTCGGACCAGGTGTTTTGAGCTGTGCCAGCTTCGTCTATGGCATTTTTCATGTGCTAAAATTTGCCGAGGGAGCATCCATCGTTTCGGATGGGAATTCTGTGGCAACGTGGTGGTTAGTTGCGGCGAACGTAGAATTGTTTGTACAATAGTCAATGCATGTCAATGCCAACCCTTGAGCCAATGGACAGCATGACCTGTCTCTCCGCATGTGCTTGGAGAGTTTTAGGCGTCTGGCAAAAAATGCCGGCCTGTGTAAACTTGATACCTAAGACATTATCCAGTAATGCTTTATTGACGACATTGTTTTGGTATGCTACCCGCGCTGCCAACTAAGTGGTGTTGCTTCCGTTAGTCGTAGGCTTCTGTGCCAATCCTGCCAAGGGCCGTTGCTTCACATTACGTCAGGCCTCGGACCCCCTCACCGTGAGGAAAAGGGTAAATTATAACGACCTCACTGCGACCGAGCCCTGGAATCATGGTTTATGTTAGGGGAATCATCCCCAAATGGCCTTAATTCAGGTTAGTGAAATATTATAATTTACCCAATTTTTTTTGTAGGGGTTCGTGTTCCCCATTACCATCCATTACCCATGATGGAAATACTAACTCTCCGATGTTGGGGTTTATATGATAGAAGGGTTTGAACACTACATGGTTGTGTCTGAACATGCGGTATCCCCTAATTTATGACGGTTGAACCAATGGTTTTTTGGGTGTCCAATCTTGGGACAGATCCAAATGAAGATGTTGATGGTATTTTCGCCATGGTCTAAACATTGATTATTTCCCTTAGAAGGGTCTGGTCATGTCTGGTCAGAACACATTTTTTTTTCGGGCTTCACCAATGATGTTGGGATAACCATACCCCATACACCAGCATTTAACTTCATTTAACCCTGGCACAGTCAAAACCTATAGACTAAATTTTAGGCAACATCCATTTGCCATTCCGAAGCATATTTTGCTGTGCGGATGCCAGGCGTTTGAGCCATACAGGATACCACGTGGTGCTCCAGTTCGTTAGCTAAGTTGGTGAACACAACTCCAATTTCACGATGGTTTATGGTAGATATATCTATACTTACTATGGTTTATAAACCAACTTATAACTGGGGGGCACAACCTTGTACCATCTGTTGATTTAAAACCATATCTTTGAAGCAATGTGTTAAATATGTGAGATCATCAGGGCTGATTTACCATGTATCAATACTTGTTTGAGTTGATGGATAGGGTTATCAACCACGGGTATGAAGGTGAATGTTACCAATCTAGTATTAGCATGCCCATATGCTCCATGTATGGAATATTTACCAACATTTGCCCTAAAAATCACCCATATACCATACATGGAACATATGGGATGTAGTACCCAATCAATTCCTTCCCTGCAACAGTGATACCGACCAAACTTGGCGAAATTGAACCCTGTTGGACCCTGACAAATCTAGTGACCAACATATAACTTTTGGATTCAAACTACCGCAGCAATGGCGAAGCCGTACTGAACATATTTCCTGGATGGCTTGATGTTACCATTTGAAGAATCGTTCTTCTGTTGAATCTCGCTGAGAATTGAAGTCACTATCTGGTTGGTGGTTTGGAACATGATTTTTATGATTTTCCATATTTTGGGAATGGCATAATCCCAACTGGCTAATATTTTTCAGAGGGGTTGAAACCACCAACCAGCTATTCTTCAACGTTCCAAACTGGGATTAGGAACCATGAACAAACTTACCTTCCGAAAGACTGTACGATGATATCCCAGTTCTAAAAATGGGGGCGAAGATGATTTTCCAGGTTCCATGTAGAAAAGGGGCGAACCGCCGGGCTGATTGCATCCATGTTATATATATATATACTGGTTGGTGGTTTCAAACATGACATTACAAGTATGGTAACCATACTAATCCAGTATATATATATATACTGGTTCGTGGTTTGGAACATGAATTTTCTTTTTCCATTCAGTTGGGAATTTCATCATCCTAACTGACGAAGTTCTTCATTTTTCAGCGGGGTGGCTCAACCACCAACCAGATAATCGTTCTTTATCGATTCCCTTTAGATATTCCAATATATTCCAATAAGATGCTCCAGTATTGTTCCAGTATTCCAATATATATTATTCCAACATATATTCCAATATATATATATATAAGAGGGGTTCCCAAGTCATGGGGGTACCCTGGGTACCCTGGTCGCTCGCTGGATGGTTGATTTCGGAAAATCCCATTGAAATGAATGATAACTGGGGGTACCTCCATTTCAGGAAACCTCCATATATATATATTATGGATATATCATACATATGTATATATGTATGTATGTATATATATATACAGAGTGGGAATCAAGGCCAAATCCCAACTATTTGCCTGTAACATGAACATGTTGGTTGTGTTTCAGCCTTTGGTTTTTCAGGGGGTTACCGATCAACGCCATGCTTTCCCATGTCTATGGATCAACTGAGGGTCTACCGATAGATTACCCTCCATCAAGCATAGCAACAGAAAATCCACCATTTCTACTATTGATACTTGATGTTCCAATGAAAACCTCCATTTCTGGCGGACATTGTTACCCTTTGGTAAACGTTTACATAGCTATGGAAAATCCCCATTTTTAATGGGTAAATTAACTATTTCTATGGCCATGTTCAATAGCTATGCAACAAATTACCAGAGGGTATCTCCATTTTAGTTGGGTTGGTTAAATCCCATTCATCATAAGAATCACATCACACCCCATGAAATCCCATTAAATTATATAACAAATGTTTGAAACACCGGAGGATCTCGATCTTTGGGCTTTCGCTTCCCTTTTTTTGGTCAGGCACCCTGGGGCCATGCGAGCAACATCCGCCCCGGCAGGACGATTGACAGAGGGGATTATGATGAAATGGGGATGATTCATAGATATTCATAGGGCAAATGTATAATGTATATGTATATAGAAATGAAGACTACATCAGCGAGACTGGCCTTTCACCGAGACCACGTGCATTTGGCCGTCACCGCGTACTTCTTCATGCATTCTCTGGCAGGAGAAGAATTGGCGATCTCCAGTTCTACATCGACAAACTGAACGCACAGCTTACGTCGTGCATGTGGTGTCGCTGGACATTGTGGTGGATTCGACGTGGGGTGATGCGACCAAGCCCGCAACCCGATCATTCTGGATTTTCGCCATACGAGAAGGGCGCGTCTTGGCTTTCGTGGGAGGGCCACCTTGTGAGTCGTGGTCCCAGAGGACAAAAACTTCAAGGAGACGCCGATCCAGGACTATCCCACGCTGCGCAAGGTCAAGCAGCTCACTACTGGGAACAAAGCTGTTGTGCTTTGCGCTGGCCATCCTCGAGGCCAAGCGCTTTCGAATGGATTTGCGGTGTTGGAGCATCCAGCTGAGCCTGATGATGCACCCAAAAAGCATCAATCTGGAAATTGCCGTGTGCTAGAACTTTGACGTTCTTTGAAAATCGGGCCCCAAAATATCAATTGTTGAATACAGGATGGGGCCCCCAGTCGAGTTCGCGGGTGCCTAACAAAAGTGGCTGAAAAAACAATGGTTTATGGTAGATAGATGTAGATATATGTAGATATATGTAGATATATGTAGATGTTAAACTATAGAATTCATGTGGTTTATAAACCAACAAACATTTCACTGGGGGTGCACCATCCTGTACCATGATGAACCAATGGATTTTCCTCGGGTCGTCCGGCTGACGCCAAACGGACGTGGATTGGATGGAAAATTTCTTCATTGGATTGGAGTCATGGAGAACCTATATATATAATGTTATAGAATCTGTATATATTGTATTGTATATTATATATGATGTTATAATATTGTATATATGATATATGTATATGATTGCAAAAAAATGGTTTTCTACAGATTGTCCAATGTTCGCTGAAGCCCAACAAAAAAAGTTTGGCCAGATTTCGCAAGTGTCTGTGTTTTTGATGAGTAGAACAAGTGCTGCAATGAAAACAAAAAATGGTTTTACAGTATTTCAATGGCCATTTCAGGATCCTAAAATGGAGGTACCTACCATATATAAGGCCTATAATTATAAGGCTTAAATTTCAGGGAAGATACCATCCAAAATAAGGCCAAACTAATATGGTACGTTTATGTACCTCCATTGAGTATTTGCGCAAGTTTTACGTGTCCAAGTTTCCAGTCTTTTCTCTGTCTTCATCAACGAATGTTTTCAGAAAATGTGTCCAGTTTGATGTATCCACAGTGCTCCAAAAAAAGCAATCTGGCAGTCTTGGATGCTTAAAAGGTGGAGATTTTTAGAGCATGGTCCATGGGAATTAGCTTTTCATAGCATGATCTCAACTGGGCCAACCTAACTGTTAGATACTTACCCTCTGGTAAAATGTCATATAACGAACTGGAAAAGTTCACCATTTTTCATGGGAACAGTATAGTTATGGTGATTTTCCAGTTTGCTATGTTAAATTACCAGAGGGTACTCCCAACTTCCCAAGTCGTGGCGAAATCCCAAAAATCTTGAAATTAGCTTGGGGGAAGGCTTTTGTGGAAGTCGTGGCGATGCGGCGTTTAGCTTGTGTTTAGGGTAGGTTGCTGTTTTACTATCTCATGTA
>Ga0126342_10015754_pt1 | contig 13221 bp, 15 predicted proteins | sample Cyp1metagenome_FD_92528 | JGI IMG/M metagenome (GOLD analysis project Ga0126342, IMG submission 92528) | Coral microbial communities from Lord Howe Island, Old Settlement Bay, Australia - Cyphastrea 1 metagenome | ecosystem: Host-associated > Invertebrates > Cnidaria > Coral ...
CTGAGCCACAAATCATTGGAAAAACACAGTGTTTCGCGACTTTCCTACCTTTTCGCGCATCTGTATCTTCTTTCTTCTGACTCTTTCTCTTCTCATCTTCTCTCTTCTAATCTTCCTCTTCTCAGATTCTCTCTGCCTCTCCCCTACTCTGCTTTTCATCTGTCCATATTGTCGGAAGTTTGACTTCTAAACTTCCTTCGATGAATGAAAATGAAGTGCGAGGGAGCTTACAGTAGTGTTACATCACGTATGTGTGGACGTGCCAATGACGTTGTTATCCCACCCCACCCCACCCCCACCCCCCCACCCAATGTTATGTTGATAGTATGATTCAAAGAATGACAACAGTCGCGAGCCTCCCAGATGCCCGGCACCTAAAACAAGCCTATGCCAATGCCTACGTAAGCTACGCCATCTGCATGGGAGCCTACGCCTGGGGCGTAATATGCCTTGTGGCAGTAGAGTTCCCACTTTATCTGCGTTTCTGCAGGCGGAAAGAAAACAAGATGCAGCCCACGAGCCCGAATGCTCACACGTATGTTAAGGGTACAGATGTCGAAACACATGAATATGCAGTCACGCAGAACACTTTTCTGAAACAGTTTTTTTTTGAACAGTCTTGTGCATTTTTCCCCTGTTACCATACGAGTGCACCGTAGACTGTGGAATATGGAAGAAAGTGGCATGCCAAGTGTGGAGTGTGGAGTGTGTAAAGTGTAGAGTGTGGAGTGTGGAGTGCAAAGTGCGGAGTGTAAAGTGTGGAGTGTAAAGTGTAGAGTGTCGAGTGTGGAGTGCAGAGTGTGGAGTGGAAAGTGTGGAGTGTGGAGTGAGGAGTGCAAAGTGTAAAGTGTAAAGTGCGGAGTGGAGAGTGTGGAGTGGAAAGTGTGGAGTGTGGAGTGAGGAGTGCAAAGTGTAAAGTGTAAAGTGCGGAGTGTAGAGTTTAAAGTGTAGAGTGTAAAGTGTAGAGTGTGGAGTGTGGAGTGTGAAGTGTAGAGTGTGGAGTGTGGAGTGTGGAGTGTGAAGTGTAGAGTGTAAAGTGTAGAGTGCAAAGTGCAGAGTGCAAAGTGTGGAATGTAAAGGGTGGAGTGTGGAGTCTGGAGCGTGCAGCGGGTAAAGTGTAGAGTGTGGAGTGGGGAGTGTAGAGTGTAGAGTGTGGAGTGCGAAGTGTGGAGTGTAAAGACTACAGTGTCGAGTGTGGAGTGTAAAGTTCAAAGTATGGAGTGTAAAGTGTGGAGTGTGAAGTGTAGAGTGTAAAGTGTGGAATTCAGTGTACAGTGTGGAGTGTGAAGTGTAAATGGTGGAGTGTAGAGTGCGGAGTGTAGAGCACGCAATGCGACACGTCTGAAGTGCTGCGCCTGCCACGCAAAATGACGACAGAGATCTCCAAAATGCTGCGACTGCCACGAAAACTGCAACTGGGATTGTGCAAACCACGCACAAAAGTATTGCGCTTCCCACACAAAACGACTTTCGACACGTTATATCAACAGGTTGGAATGTCACAAAGTGCCGTGCTTGCCACGCAAAACGACATGACAACCTGCTTGGAAACCTTTGAAAAGGAGAGGTTTTGCAGCTTCCCCCATAGACACGGCGAGGCCACAGGAAAACCAGAGACTCGAGACGAGACGCGTGGGAGCATCAAAACGAGCATTTCGTGCAAGACTTCGTCCAATTTTCACACTTTGTAGCTTCAGAATCGATGTTTTCCTATACGAGTTTTACCTCAAAATCGATGTTTCGTGCGAGGCTTCCGTCAATTTTCATCACATCTCACAAAATGCCACGCCTGCCACGGAATTTGCACCTTGTCACCAGTTGTGACGCAGCCCTGAACTAGCCCTGACAGTGCGATCTGCGAAAACACGCGACACGACAAGTCTCAAGTGCTGCGCCTGCCACGCAAAATGACGATGGACACGTCCGAAGTGCTTCGCCTGCTAAAACTGCAACGCGTCTTCCGAAAACGTCGCAAAAGTATTGCGCCTGCCACATGTTACAAAACACGTCTGAATGTCACAAAGTGCCACGCCTGCCACGCGAAACGAAGCAACACGACGTTTGAAACCTCCAAAAATGACCCCTTCTGCAGAACTGAACACAGGCACGGCCACGGGGATCGCACGAACGGTTGCGAACGGTTGCGAATGGTTGCGGACGGTTGCGGACGGCTGCGAACGGTTGGCAACGTCGAGCGAACACACCCTCAACTCCCAGACCCTGCAGAGTGAAACGGGAACCCTTGCTACGCATTCGGGAAAAACGCTACTCATCTGAATTCAGCCAAGGTGACCTTGGGTGTGGCACCCTCGGGAACATGCAAATGGATGTTGGCCGCATCCAGGAAGGTATTCTCTGGATCCAACCTGAGCAGGTGCAAGTCGGACAGGTAAGGGGAGTGACCATTGGCTTCTATTGAATTTTCTCTGCTTTCTCTCCGAAAAGCACGATGTAGAAACTTGAGCCTTGGAATTTGGTGATCAAGAAGGCCATGGAAGGCGTATCATGAACAATTGTTAGAGGCCTTTTGTGGCACTTCTCCCAACCGATCAAGGCTTTTGCAGTTCATTCAGCACCCAACTCACGCATAAACAAACGGGCATAGGTCAAGGAGATCGAACTTGACCTTAGAAGTGGTAGTCACTGGTAGTGCAGATCCTAATGCAATTTCACCTTGTTTGGTGCTGCCAACTTTGCTGCGCAAGCATCGGTTAAACTCTCGCCAGAAGACTGACACTCCACACCTGTTTTTTTTTCGCTTAGTCTGATGTTTGGAATGAGCCTCATTGGCTTTGATATTGATGCTTTGATCAGTATCAACTGTACATATCAGGATGGTTTAATTCACAATACACTAATGTACAAGATCACAATGACTTAATCAGGATCTAGCTTGCTCTTCTGGCATTCCCTTACAAATGAGGCGCAATTTCAAAACATTGATGTCTCCGATGAAAGTTGCGCTGAACTCAAACAGCGCCAATCGCAATGGCTGAAAGCACCATGACAAAGCTGGGGAAGCTATTTGCTGCATCTGAAGTGATGATTGGCGCAAATCCACCCCTTCCATCACAAGAATTGCAGGCACCGGGATTGGTGCAGTGGCAGACTCCGCAAGTCACCAGCCCAGCAGCACAGACTCCAGATCCATGACTTCCATTTGCAGAAGAGCTGGCAAGTGCAAGGCCAACCATGCCATCGCACCACTTACGCGTAGATTGAGATACCCTTCTGCATACACTGCAATGGCAGTCGACCAACTTCTCCAGTTTGCGGGTGTGGTGGGTCTCATCCTGAAGCTTTGAAACTGTTGACACAAAAAGTGTCAAAGTCAACAAGAACTGGATGGTGTTCGATTCCTGGCCATGAGATCTGTGCAACGTGAAAGGTTTCTTGAGCCAGATGCTGTGTCGCATCATTAGGTCACATCCGTCCCCCCAAGCCATGTACATCTAATGGTCATCTAATGTATATAATCTATATTTGCACATGTGCATATACATATTATATATATATACACATGTATCTATATATAAAACTAGGAGCACGGCCCCTAGATGGCCGTGTGTTTTTTTTATTCATTGGATGTTGTCGATGATATTGGATGTGCTCGTGCCAGTAAGAGTTTGTATTACTTTCGTGTAAAGGCAGTCAACGCCTTATTTACAGGCAGCAGAATGAACAATGCAATTTCGCCTACACGAAACCTCCATTTTTGTGCACTCTTGACAGCACCCAACTCAATGGTTTCCGCAATTTTTCAGCCGTCTTTTGTTCACAGCAGCACTTCAAGTTCTTCCAAGCACCTTTTAGGATCTGGATTCTGCAAGCTTGATCGGCAACCCACACGCACAGCGTAGCATCTACTTCATGTGCAAACTCACATGAGCAAGAAGTACATGCCCCGTCCAACACCCACAGCGTAGCGTCTACTTCATGTGCAAGTTCACATGAACGCCCCAACCCACACTCTCAGCGTAGCATCTACTTCATGTGCACGTTCACATGAGCGTGAAGTACTGCCCCGTCCCACACCCACAGCGTAGCATCTACGTCATGTGCAAGTTAACATGAGCAAGAAGTACATGCCCCAACCCACACCCACAGCGTCGCATCTGCTTCATGTGCAAGTTCACATGAACGTCAATACATGCCCCAACCCGCACCCACAGCGTAGCATCTACTTCAGGTGCAAGTTAACATGATTGTTAATACATGCCCCACCCCACCTCCCACCCACAGCGAAGCATCTACTTCATGTGCAAGTTCACATGAACGTTAATACATGCCCCACCCCACCCCTACCCCTACAAAACACCACGGCCGTCTAGGGGCCGTGGTCCAACTAGATACATTTATATACACGTATTTATTGCATGTGGAAATGCATAAACAACCAGAGTCTCAACCCTGTATAGAATGCAAATTCTATGGAATGCAAAAAGCATTGGACCATTGGGATTCTGCAGATTGCAGCCATTTTACTTACCGCATTGAATGATGTTGGCTTTCAGAACTTCCTGTGTGCCAGAAACTCACAGGAAATCAAGATCTGTGTCGCACAACCAGGGTCCATTCGCTTTCCTGAGGATCCCTCTCACTCATGACGCTGCCAAGCTGTCCTGTCACCTGGAAAAACGGCTCTCGAGGCATTTATGGCACTGATCTTCCATGGCTTCAAAACAGCACAGGGAGTTATACATAGGAAATCCCACTATATCCCAACTGTACTATGTGTTGGCAAAAACTTAAAGCCAAAAAAGCTAAACAAGCCGCCGTTCAGCTCATGGGCGTGCCTTGGGCTCTTTCAAATCAATGCCATGAGCTTCAATTTGGCATCGAAATCATGTCGGAATGCGAGCCATGAAAGCTGTTCTCTTTTTCTTGCTACAAGACTTGACTATTCTTGATCTGAGCACCAATGAGTCACCTGCATGTGCCCACTGCCATTGGACTTTTGGCCATTCTGCACAGACTCAGCCTTGCCAGGCTTACAGTTTTCAAGAACGAGCCAGCACACTGACCCCTTCCAAGTATATAGTACTGTATACACATATATATATGTATACACATATATGTATATATATATGATATATATATATGTGTAGATAAACATGTTTATATAAATGAATATATATATATATGTGTGTGTGTATAGATTTATATATGTAAATATATGTATATATGTATAAATATATTTATATATGTAGATATATGTATATACATATATAAATGTATATATATATATATACAAAAAGATATGCATACACATTTATATACATTTACAAATCTATCTATATATATATTGTATTATATATATATGTATACCCTAAGATTCCAAATGCTATGTTTAATTTCGCAGTTGCTCAAAGACTAAGTTTAACTTAGTATATCTATAGATACGATGTTTAACCCAAGTAAAACTTAGTATTTGTTACACAGCAGTGATGACGCATGATAACGCCAAAACATAATTGTGTGATCTGTCCCCTCCCTCCGCTAATTGTCTACAATCCTTGTTCGGGATTCCCGGCTTCTTCCAAAGTCCTTGCTCTGAAAGATCATGTCGATGCAAACAGAATCAAAGAATAGCATCCCCTGATGCCATATGATAGAGAGGGAGATGGCTGTACCAAGACTGAACTTGATTAGTATTTCAACCAGTTCCACCACAAAGCACACTTTTTCAGCTAATCCTCGACTTGTTGTAGGTCTCTTTGAGACGCCATTTCAAAGTTTTGAGTTTCAGTCTGCTCAAGCAACTTATGTGCTTTTCTCTGGCTTTGCCATCTGATTTTTGCTCCATCGTTTGAGAGTCATCATGGAATCCTCATCACGAAAGGTGTGAACAAAGCGAGCATTGACCCGCAAAGTGCGGACCTCATGGAGGACGTGACAAAATGCCTAGGCAAAACAGCAGGATAAAGGACGCAAGATGCAACAGAACTCTAGAATGAAGCGCAAGAATCAGAAGTATGAGAGACATACAAGCACACCCAGCACACAAGCTAGATGCAGAACTTCTCAAAAAACCAAGGGACATGCCACTTTGGCAACATCACCCAAGCGAGTTTCCCAGCTGAAATACTCATCAAATTCAGTCTCCGGTAAGCCAGCAGATATGTGCGACCAGCACGATAGATTTCGATAGCTCTGAACACTGGCCTGAGCAAGACGTTGATTACTAGGGTAAAAGATATCTTATCCCCCCAAATACCTCCATTTAAGGGTCTTGAAATGATTACTGAAACCACACACTAACCAAAGAACCCAACAATTGTTTACTCTCACTGTGCCAACTGCCCTTCATATCAATGCCGTTGGGGCGCAAATTCCTCGAGGCACGCTCTGAGAGCCCAAAATACCGGTGGATATAGTGGAATGTAGAGGGTGTAAGAATATATATGGTGGTTGATAATTTCGAACCAGGATACCCATTGGGTGGGACCAACTACTGACCTTTTCTAGTTACATGTTGGGTGTCAAAAAAATTGGGGCATCCGATGGCGGTCAAAAACTTAGAACCAGCAGACCACAACCAAATGCAAACTTGAAAAATATAGCATGTGGAATCTTAGGGTATGCGGTGTGTTTGGCAGGCACTGGGTGTGCATTACCATTTGTCGGAATATATAAGTCGATACATCATGGTTGGACCCCTAAAGTTTGAATCATTAAAACAGTCATCCTACATAAGAATCCCATCTCCCTAATATTAAAGCACCCCCAGTGGTCCCAAATATGTGGTATCATGCCCTACTAAGCATTTGTGTGGATATATAAATGCGATCAATAACAATATAATCATAGTATATCATAGTTGGACCCCTAAAGTTTGAGTCATTAAAACAGTCAGTCATCCTACATAAGAATCCGGTCTCCTTAATATTAAAGCACCCCTATTGGTCCCAAATATGTGGTATCATCCCCTACCAAACATTTGTGTGGATATATAAGTCGATCAAATAAACACATCATAGTTAGACTCCTAATGGTTTCTGGATGGTTTTAATATGATGGGGATAGGGTTGGTTGATATTTCATCCATATCGCTATCCCCCTTTCCGGTGAACCCAAACCCACTGGATGCTCCCAAAACAAGATGGGGTCATGGATGGCCCTGGCCACGCAAGGCTGTCCAAAACCTACAGTATAGTGTGGTGATGAGTGGTGCTACATGGTACTACAAGGTGCCAAAATTCTTTGGGGATGTTTGGGCCAAACCAGTGGGAAACCAAAGACCCATCCATTTTCAGCCTGCAATGCAGGCAAGTGTCAAAGCAGTTTCACAAAGATCCAAACGGGGTTCCAAATCATGGAATCGAGGGTCGGCAGTTGTTTCAATCACTTTGTCCATCAACCATTCGGAAATAACCCTGGCACTGAATCCTTTGGCATTCAAATACCATCCATATGTTGTTTCTCGGACCAATGTTTTCACTGAAAAACGTTTCTGGGAGCAGGGGAGTTTCATCCTTCTCTTCCAACCCACAAAATCATCAAACATTTTGTTCACAGGTTCTGTATAACCTCCAGATGTGTCACCAAAGACTTGGAGGTCCAGAAGCATACCCCTTAGCAAACGGTCGGCATAGCTACCAAATCAATAATTGCTTACTTTTTAGGGGGTAGGGTGCCCATCAATACAGTTGTATTTGAAATACTTTTTGAGGGTAAACCTCAAATCATAATAAAGTCTCCTAAATACATTCAAAACTGTGCACTAATAAAGTTGCTGGCCGAATCCATGCAAGGGTCATTGTCGAGCCATTCGAGACTCCAAGTAAGCCAAGATTGAGTATATGAAGAGTACAATGCTTCACAACTGAGAGGTCAAAGAAGTCCACGTTAACCAAGGGACCTTAAGTAGTCAAACATGACAAAACATTGCCAACCGAATACCAACAGAAAATTCAAGACACAAGTTTGATGTGGTTAACCAAGCTACAGAGATTTTGGGCCGGAAGCTCTTCAACCGGGAACTCTTCAGTAGAGCGAAGGGTTGACATCCAACCATCATTGGAACCCACATCATGAAAAACACAGTAGTTCAAGTGTCCAGGTCCAGCAACAGCGCGGCAGCGAAAACACATGTTAGTGCATGTCCACCAAGACTTGTGTTTGAATATGTTTCGGAAAAAGGCCTGATCCCCTCGAATTTCCGTCAGAAGGAAGCGGATACCATGGCAACCAAATCGAATCAGCTTGTTGAAAGACTCAGTGATAAGTTCCAACACTGGGAACAATGTTGCTTCCATTGAAAGAATGTTTTCACTTTCCACAGAGAACAGCAGAAAGCGGCTCAATCTTGTACTTTTTGGTCGGAACAAAGGAAGGTTTGTAAACAAGCCATAGATCTGATTGGTCGGGGCATGAATGAGGCCCATAGCAGCTTCGTCACCATAAAACCCAATTGGCCAAACCCTTCCAGCAGCGTTTCGAAATTCCTGTGTTGACACAGCCAGGTTGTCCTTCACCAACTCTAAGTGAGACCAGTAGTTTGAAACTAAATCGTCATCAAGCCAAAGCCCGCAATCACAGATCAAGTATTTCACAATGTCGTAGGGCAAGTGCAGTGGAAGCGATGCTTCCCCCTCAGAACCATCAGATAGCTTGACAGGAACCTTCACGTAGCAAGGTTCCTTGCAATCTCAAGTAATCCCAAACCGAAAAACAACACAGTTATCACATGGGTGCTGAAGCTTTAGAATCATACTCCCCCCAAGTCTTCGATTTTCAAAAATGATGGAAAGTATTGAAAGAAAAATTGGGCCAACGCCTTGTCAGGGCTCCAGTGGAAGAGGATTGTTGCGAAAGAAATCACGCGATTCATTGCCAAGAGTGTAGGCAGCAAGCTTGGAAGTAAATTCACTGGTGTTTCCCTGTGATTCCTGAACAAGGTTGTAGGGCAAACTTGAAATGAAACATATGAAATACAAACACAATAATATATATATATATATAACATACAGTAGCATAGAGCGTGTGCATGGGGTCCTTGTGGGTTGCCCTGGCTGATTTCATAGCACCTTTCGCGCTTGTCTCCTGCAATGTATTTCGTGCACATCATACCAGTAGTAGAGTCAGTGCTCACAAATACAAACAGCTCGCACCGCAGTGCCAATTTAAAGACCTTCAGCCAAAACACACCGGAGGCAAGCTTTTCACAGATATCTCGCTCAAAAGGAGTGGAGGCATCACCTGCGCAGAGAGTGCACATTGTTGCGTACGTACAGCTCATGTTGGAACTGCACCCACAGCTGAATCCAAACACTGTCAAATCAAACTGTCATAGCAAACTTTTTTCCTCGCTCTCTTTCTCGTGTCTCAGCTGGCACAAATGGCACAGACATACGATTGGGATCAATAGTTTATAATCGGCCATACCCCTGCTGCCACACAAGAGCTGCTGCCACACAAGCTGTAGATGCCTGTGCATATATGTATGCGTCACAGTAGTTACTTTATCACTTTTCTGGATCTGAGGGGAATGGTTGCATACCTATGCACGTGAAGCAGTGAAGCACCTTGAAACGACCTTTCACTCCAAGCCGCAGGTGATCACATGACACACGCACCTGTAATGCTAAGACGACCTACAAGACATGGGCTGTGCACACCACTTGGCTCGGTATGACTCAGTATACCAAGAAACTAACAAAATGACTCTATCTATTCTGGCTGTATTTGTTTAGCTGAATTTCAGTTTCAATTCCGTTTTAAGACTGGGCCTTGAAAGTGGCGGATATGTACCCAATGCCTTTGGAAAAGTTGATCATATATGATCTAAGCCTTTCTTGCCTTTTGCACTTTCAGCGGCTCACATACCTTCTCGAGATCCTGCTTTGCGGAAACACATTCCTGGATCTCTTCAGAGGTGGCCTGGTCATCAAAATGAAACTTGATGGTGTGAAAGCAGGAGTCTAATGAAAATCCAGAATAGAATCGAAACATGGGTCAGCGATAGCTAAAGCAAATTTGTAACAACATCTTAGGCCTCTCCAGAGTCAACTGCTTTCTGGAGATTTGTGCGCGCATCCTGGTCCAGGTACTGAGATGTACAGACATGTAGTAGCACACCAGGCCGCTAATGTTGGAACTGTTGCTGAAATAAATTCTGTGCAATTACAAAATGTATTGCCTCGCATGTTCGCTTCTTCTCGTCAAAGTCTTCCTTCACCGATGCTTTGAACTTGTCACTCCTTGTCAAGGTGCAACATAAAGTAAATCGTTCAATGCAACTAATAGTTGCGGTTCGAAAGAAATCAGAGCATTCCAGATATGAATTATGTGGTGTAGTTGTGTTCTGAGGCCCTGGCAGGCTTTCAAGGTTTGCGTGCGATCCATTCGCCCATCTCAACTTGTTGCTGGCATCAGACAACGCCTGCATGATATGCATTTAAAGACTTGCAAAACCAATTGCAATTTCACTTAGACCTGACCTCTCAAATCCTGCCTTCTTGGCTTCTTTGAGCTGCCTTTTTTCTTCGTCTGCCTTTTGGTCTGCCTCAGTCTTCTCGGGCTTCTCCTTCTTCTCTTTCTTTGCCTTGGCTGCCTTCTTTTCCTGTCCCAGAACATCGCAGAAAAGCAATCTAGAAAATCAACAGGCGCGGACATCAATAACATGGCACATTGGTTGCTGTATAATGTAACGTACCCGGCCTTTTTGTCTTTCTTTACCTTTTTGACCCTTTTAGCAGTATCCTTTGGCTTTGCTCCTGACCCTGCCCCGCTCTTCGACTTCTTTGAAGCTTCAGAAGAACTCGATGAAGAATCTTCATCGACAGCCCTGAACAAACGCTCGATCTCCTCACAGGTTTCTTCTGCAACAAGCAAGGAGCAGGACGCTTAAACAAGGAATGTGCTAACTTCATGGGAAAATGGAAAAACCGGAAATACAGATCCCATATGGTTCGCACATATGCCACAAATCTATACAAATCTCACAAACACCCCACTCCCCATAATTCGAGCCTCAGTCTGTGGAAGCTCTGGATGAAACCTGGTTTCCTTCTCGAACAGCTTTGGGTCTGTACGCTTGTGTAAGCGCATGGCTTCAGCGATAGGTTCTGTAAACTTTGTGTTCATCTCATGTTCAAGCAGCCACTTTCGCACACCGCGTTTCTTTGAGCTATGTCGAGTCTTCAGGCTGCTGCCTCAGGTTTGGTAACAAATAGCATGTGCACAAGTATGTCATAATACCCCATTCTCAGACATCAAAGATATCCAAGTAACTTCCTTTGGCTTCCTTGCCCATAAGTCGAAGTTCTTTCGGAGTGTCTTTATCTTAGTGGAAAGCACATTTATTGTTTAATGCAAGCTAGTGAAAGCAAAATTCTGTGACAACTGGCACCTACATTGGTAACACATCCCTGGAAGTAAGATATGGACGCCTGATGTTCCTGTAGTAGCGCATGTACCTTGCATGGGCCTCAGCCTTTTGCTTCTCTGCTTTCGTCTTTCCAGTGTCTTTCCCAGGCTGAATGTCATCTCCATTCTTGTCGTCTCCCCCTTTCTGTGCCTCAGCCACTTTTATGATTTCTGTTGCTCTGGCCATCATCTCTGTCGCTTTTGCAATCATCTCTTGGGCTTCCTCTTCTTTGGCTTTCTTCTTCTCTGCTTCAATCCTCAGTGCCTCTTCCTTCTGAGCATCTTCGCTCTTCTTCTGCTCATTGTCTTTTGCCTTCAGCGCCTCTTTCTTCTGTTCCTCTTCGTGCTTCTGCTGCTCATCTTCTTTGTTTTTTTTCTCTGCTTCAGTGCCTCCTCCTTCTGAGCATCTTCACCCTTCTTCTGTTCATCTTCTTTGGCTTTCTTCTCTGCTTCAATCCTCAATGCCTCTTTCTTCTGATCCTCTTCAAGCCTTTTCTGCTCATCTTATTTGGTCTTCTTCTCTGCTTCAATCCTCAGGGCCTCTTTCTCCTGTTCCTCTTCGTACTTCTTCTGCTCATCCTCTTTGGCTTTCTTCTCGGCTTCAATCCTCAGTGCCTCTTGCTTCTTTTCCTCTTCGCGCTTCTTCTGCTCATCTTCTTTGTCTTTCTTCTCTGCTTCAATCCTCAGTGCCTCTTTCTTTGCATCATCTTCGCGTTTGTGTAATGCATCTTGCTCTTCTTTGGCTTTCTTCTCTGCTTCAATCCTCAATGCCTCTTTCTTCTGATCCTCTTCAAGCCTTTTCTGCTCATCTTCTTTGGTCTTTTTCTCTGCTTCAATCCTCAGCGCCTCTTTCTTCTGTTCCTCTTCGCGCTTCTTCTGCTCATCGTCGTTTGCCTTCTTCTCTCCTTCAATCCTCAGTGCCTCTTTCTTCTGTTCCTTTTCACGCTTCTTTTGCTCATCTTCTTTGGCTTTCTTCTCTGCTTCAATCCTCAGTGCCTCTTTCTTTGCAGCATCTTCGCGTTTCTTCTGTAGTGCATCTTGCTCTTCTTTGGCTTTCTTCTCTGCTTCAATCCTCAATGCCTCTTTCTTCTGATCCTCTGCAAGCCTTTTCTGCTCATCTTCTTTGGCTTCCTTTTCTGCTTCAATCCTCAGCGCCTCCTCCTTCTGAGCATCTTCGCGTTTCTTCTGTTCATCTTCTTTGGCTCTCTTCTCGGCTTCACTCCTCAACGACTCCTCCTTCTTCTGCTCATTGTCTTTTACCTTCTTCTCTGCTTCAGACCTCGATGCTTCTGTTGCCTCTTGGTTTGCAGTTTCCTCTGCCTGCATCAAAAGTTGCCGTGCTTCTTCCAGCATCTTTTTCGCTTTGGCTTGCTCCTCAAGTGCTTTCTGCATAATCTCTTGGCCTTCTTGTGCTGCTGCTGCCTCCAACTTTTTCTGAAACGGGGAAAGTTCACCAGTTTTGGACCTGTGAAGCTGAAGTGCCACAAAACTTGCACTGGGTCCCACAGTGGAATCGCTCACATCACTTCTGGCCCTGCCAATGCTTGGAACAGGTGAAGGAGATCCGGTGGATGTTGATAGGTCACCATGCTTCAGCTGCTCCTTCACTCTTGCATTGTATGCATCCCAGTCGTAGGTGTTGAACTTGTAGTATTCAGAGTTTGGATCCCAGTATGCTCTGTGGTGAGGTTCAGGTCTCCAACCAGCAGGTGGCCAGTTGGCCCACTATGGTGCCAAAAAAAGTTAGTAACTGGTTATAACTGAAGTTATACAAAAAGTTATGAAAAGTTATGAAGTGAAGAAAATATCAACTATTTTATCACATTTTTATAACTTAGAAAAATTGAAAAA
>Ga0126342_10015755_pt1 | contig 13220 bp, 7 predicted proteins | sample Cyp1metagenome_FD_92528 | JGI IMG/M metagenome (GOLD analysis project Ga0126342, IMG submission 92528) | Coral microbial communities from Lord Howe Island, Old Settlement Bay, Australia - Cyphastrea 1 metagenome | ecosystem: Host-associated > Invertebrates > Cnidaria > Coral ...
AAATCAGATTAACCAATTTGACATTTCCCAAAATTGGAAATCGCACCTAGTTTTTGTCATTTGGGGGTATTTTTCGTAATAGGGAGAAAGGATTAGCAAAAAGAATGCCTGATCAAAATGATGTTGATTCTTAATGTTACAATCTTTTTGCCCACTACAAGTGTATACAGGGTTACAAGGGATACCGTGCCAGCTAGAGTCCCAAGTCCATTCAACCAACACCCTAATCGATGAAGTTGGACTTGTTGAAATGGAAGTGGGACTGGACCAGTTGACATGGGGCGATGCTGCCCTTCAACGGGAGCTTCGGCGCCTGAAGAACAACAATTTGAAAATTCCGAACCTGAAATATATTTTCAAAATTGCCTTACTAAGAGCGATCCCCACCCTGACACACTATTCTGACATAGTTTCTGACATATCATCTGGACGTATATGTGGTATATATGTTCTGACATACTATCTTACATTTTTTTCTGAGATTCTATTTGACATTCTTTCTGGCATCCTATCTGGCATCTATTCTGACATACTTATTGGAATATACTATATTCTGATCCTGCCTTGCCATGAGTTTGGGCTGGGAGTGTTTTTATTTGCGTGAATCAATGCCAATGGCTTGAATATCCACCAAATGTTTGTACCCAATAATTGCCATTACCATTGATACCCCAAAATGGCCAGGTCCTGAATTTGAGAATAGGTCCTGAAAAATTTTCTGGGTACTGAAAAAACAGGACTTTGGCACAGGGTCTGAAAAAAGACGTAGGTGGAAGATTCAGGTATGCTGTTGGGTTGCAAAGCTGGGTTAATTCTTTTTTTTATTTAGGGGTATTTGCCTAATATTATTGTTTTTAATTTTATAAAGAATTTTGGTGGTTTTTGATTTTATAAATTAGGGATTAAAATTTTATAATGTTTTTTTTTTTTAATATATATTATATATATTAATTTTATTTAAAAAAAAATGGCAGAAGAAAATAAAAATAAAAATAAAATAAAATAAATTTTAATGTTTATTTAATATTTTTTATTAATAATTTCTATAAATTTGGGAATACATAAGCTAGAAAACCAACTAATTCCCCCAAGCAAAAAAAGGCTCTACGAAAATAATTTGGCGATAATTATTCTATATAAAATAATACAAATAAATAATCTCGATAATATCGATTCTAATTATAAAAATTATTAATTTGAAAATATCTTGGGATTTCTGATTTTATAGATGTATTTTCGGAAAAAAAAAAGCAATATTTCCAGAATTATTACTATAAAATTATTACCACCAATATTCTTATTTAATTCAAAGGTGGATATTTAAAAATTCGATAATTTTTAAATATTAAATATATGGATTAATATATTAATAACATAAATATAATATAAAAATTAATAATATATTATAAATATGAAATATTTCGAAAATCGTCGAAAATTATTATTTAATAATAATATATTTTTATTAATGAAATAAAATAGACATTAAAATAATATAATAATTATGAATATAGATACCTATGAAAATATCTGATCTCAACGGTTTGTATTCTTCCCAAGAAATATCATATAGGAACCAATTTTATTAATTATTTTCCCCGATGAAGTGTCCCAAAGCAAAGGATGTCAAAAAACCCACTGAAAGGATGGAAATTACAATTGATCAGGAATTTGGCAAAACCCACCCAAACAAATAGAAACCTTGGAAAATACAGAAAAAATAAACCATATATCATTAATTTGTATATAATAATATATTCGAATTCCACAGGAATTTTTGGCAATGGACGAATAAAATTGGATTTGGTTCCTTAACGCGATAAAATTATAAAGATAATTTTTCCTGCAATGGGAAAAGCACGGACATTGCAATTTTTTTAGTACTTGTCCCGGATGGAACGTTCCAAAACAAGACAAAAAAAAAATAAAAAACGGAAAAAAAACCATTGAAAGGATGGAAATTATAATATTTTCAGCAATTTGGCAGAAACCGCCCAAAACAAAGGAAAACCTTGAAAATTACAAAGAAAATAAGCCATTTATCATCGGCTTATATGTAATAATATACTCGAATTCCGCAGGAAATCTTGGCAATGGACGAATAAAATTGGATTTGGATACAATGAAATTATAAAAATAATACTTTGCTGCAGTGGGAAAAATATGGAAATTGTAATTTTTTCAGCATTTTGGCAGAAGCCGCCCAAGACAAATGAAAACCTTGAAAATTGCAGAGAAAATAAGCCATGTACCATCTATTTGAATATAGGAATATATATTCAAATTCCGCAGGAAAACCTTGGCAATGGACGAATGAAATTGGGTTTGGGTCCCATAGCACAATGAGATTATAAAAATAAGGCTTTCCTGCAATGGGAAAAATATGGAAATTGCAATTTTTTCAGCACTTGTCCTGGATGGAGCGTCCTAAAGCAAGGGACAAAGTAGAAAACAATAAAGAATTTCATTGAAAGGATGGAAATAATAGAAGTCGCCCAAAGCAAAGGAAAACCTTGAAAATTACAGGGGAAATACATTATTAATTATTTATTTATATGTAAAAATATACACAAATTCCGCAGGAAACCTTGGCCATGGACGCAAGAAATTAGGCTGGGTCCCCTTAGCGCAATAAAATCATAAATAAGGTTGTCCTGTATTGGGAAAAGCATGGAAATTGCAATGTTTTGGGCCGTTGCCCCGGATGGAGCGCCCTAAAGCCCAGGAAAAACTAGAAAACGGCAAAGAAATCCATTGAAAGGATGGAAATTTGATTTTTTTCAGCAATTTGGCAGAAGCCTCCCGAAGCAAAGGAAAGCCTTTAAAATTTTACAGAAATCAAGCAATGTACCATCTGTTATGTAGTGACATGCTTAAATTCCGCAGAAAATCTTGGCAATGGATGAAAAAAATTGGGCTTGGTTCCCTTGGTTCCCTTAACACAATGAAATTATAAAAGCGAAACCGTCCTGTAGTGGGAAAAGCATGGAAATTGCAATTTTTTCGACAATTACCCCGGATGGAATGCCCTAAAGCAAAGGAAAAACTAGAAAACAACAAAGAAATTCATTGAAAGGATGGAAATCGCAACTTTTTCAGCAGTTTGGCAGAAGCCGCACAAAACAAAGGAAATTCTTCAAAAATACAGAAGAAATAAGCCATATACCATCTGGTTATATATAATAATATATACAATTTCCGCAGGAAACCTAGGGAATAGATAAAAGAAATTTAACTTGGTCCCCTTAGCACGATGAAATTATTAAAATAAAAATTTCCTGTAGTGGGAAAATATGGGAATTACAAATTTATCAGCAGTTGTCCCGGGGTAGAGCACCCCAAAGCACAGAAAAAATTAGAAAACGGCAAAAAAAACCATTGAAAGGATGAAAATTGCAATTTTTTCAATGATTTGGCAGAAGCCGCCCAAAACAAAGGAAAACCTTGAAAATTGCAGGGGAAATAAGTTATGTGTCATTTATTTGTATATAGAGACATGCTCAAATTCCGGAGGAAATTGTGGTAATAGACGAAAGAAGTTGGGCTTGGTCACCTTAGCGCAATGAAATCATAAATAATATTTTTCTGTAGTGGGAAAAATATGGAAATTATAATTTTATCAACAATTATCGCGGATGGAGCGCCCCAAAGCAAAGGAAAAACTAGAAAATGACAAAGAAACCCATTGAAAGGATTTGGCAGAAGCCGCACAAAGCAAAGGAAAACCTTGAAAATTGCAGAGAAAATAAGCCATGTACCATCTATTTGAATATAGGAATATATATTCAAATTCCGCAGGAAAACCTTGGTAATGGACGAATAAAATTGGATTTGGTCCCTTAACACGATAAAATTATAAAGATAATTTTTCCTGCAATGGGAAAAGCACGGACATTGCAATTTTTTGGGCAATTGCCCCGGATGGAGCGCCCTAAAGCCCAGGAAAAACTAGAAAACGGCAAAGAAATCCATTGAAAGGATGGAGGCTGCAATTTTTTCGTGTGACCCCTTTATCCATCGAAAATTGAATTCAGGCATGTCATCTGTTTGAGTGCAACAATTGGTGAGGTATCAACAAGTAGGTTATTTATGTTTTTGATGGCATATTAACATTTTTTTATATATGTCATCTGATTGATACCCCCTATAAATATGAATTTAATGGTCAAATTTAATTTGATTTGGTTTTGAATAATTTCGATAATATTAATATGATAAATTTAGTTTTAATAATAAAATAAATTCAATTCAACATATTGCAATTTAGAGGGAAATAATTCGTAAAATTCTTTCGATGTTTATATATATATTTATATATTATTAAATTTTAATATCGTATAATATTATATTAAATAAATTTGAAAAAAATAGAAATATATAATTTTATATTTATTTATTTATATATATAATATTATAATATATATATTTATTTATCTTATTATTTGATTGGTAGGTAATTAAATAAAAAAATAAATATTTATCAATATTTGGAATAATCAGAAATAAAATATATATATAATGTATATATATAATTTGGAAGAAAATTATTGAATATATATAATTATTTTTTATATAAATAAAAATAATATTATTTGTAATTAATATGGGAAATATCATGATAATTATATTTGATATGTTAAAAATATATCATATTCTGAATATTTTTAAAATTTAATATAATAATTATTATTATATATCTAATACAACGAAAACCTAATTTTTTGCAGGATAAAAATGTAAACCTCGTGTTTTCCAGGGTGCACTGCGAAAATATCGTGTTTCCAGGAAAACCATCGTGTTTTCCCAGGATGGCTAAATAAACCTTGTTTTCTCATGATTTGGCATCACTTAATTAAGCAAACCACGTACACAAATTAATTAATTATAGTCATAGTCATATCATAGTCGCATGATATGATCATCGTTTGGCGTTTCTTTTGTGTCTAAATCTTGAGAAAAATTGCTTGAAGCGTGGTCATGGTTGTACGCCCCAAAATATCGATCTCATCGAAGGGATAATATTGGATTTGGATTGAATTTTTAGACAACCTATTGAGAAAAATTCGGGCTTATTTTGAACCCGTGCTGAACCCGTGCTAAACCCGTACTTTACCCGTGCTATCCCGAATTTTTGGCATAATTTTTAAAATACGTACTGAACCCGTGCCAAACCCGTACCCGTATAAACCCGTACTATTTGTTCGGGTTCAGAGGGGTCCCACCTTTGCCATTTTTGCTGCAATATTTCAATAGATTCATATAATTAATCATATGAAAATAGATATCGTATCGGAATCATTGGTGGTTGATATTGGCTATCTATGCTATCCACTGGTCAACAGGGAGATAAGGAGCCTCCAAGAGTTTCCCAACCACATGATTGTTGGGGGTTGTGGCCAAGAATGCTGGAATATGCTGGAATAGGATAATTTTATTTATTTCTTTCTTCACCATCAAAACTGCAAATTTGAAAATATCGGGTTTTATGGAAAAACCTCGTGTTTTTTTCATATCCCACGTTTTTGTAGGTTTTTGAGTTTCAAGGTATTTATGATACGAAATATATTTCCAAATTAAGATATCTAAAATATTTTCGATATTCGGATATATTTTCGAAAATTATATGATAAATAAATGATATTTTGGCGTGCGAAATATATATCTAATATATATATATTGCACCAGGCCCTGCCACCCCCCCCTCCCCCCCCATAGGATGGGTCCCATATATTGGCCCCATATGAGATCTTCCCCCTCCCCCCCTGTGGTGTGGTGGGGGTGTGGTATGGTATGTTGGGTATGTATGGTATGTATGGTCGGTCTGGTATGGCATGTTTGGAAAGTATGGATTCTTTGGTATATATGGTAGGTATGGTATGTATGACTTGAGTGGTTGGTATTGTATGGATGGTAGGTATGGTAAGTTTGTTGGGTATGGTATGTTTGATATGACAGTATATATGGTCTGTATGGTATGTATGGTTATTATGACGGGTATAGAATATTTCTTATGTAAGGTAGGTATGGTATGTATGGCATATATGTTTGCTATTATATATATGGTAGGTGTGGTAATTACATTTAATATGTATTGTATGTATTAATATGTAAGGTATGTATAATAAATATGATAGGTATGGTATGCATGGCATCATTGTCATATATGGTAGGTACGGTATATGTTAAACACAGGTGTAATGTCAGAGTACACAAGTAGTAAATAGGAAATAGATACAGTAAATACAGAGCATATGTATATATGACTATAGGTAGTACGTAGGTACTTTGAAGGAGTATGTATGATACGTAGGCCGCCTAAAAGGTAGCATATACCTAATAAATGCGAGGCTGGTAATCAGAAATGCTGCAAAGACCTAGCAAATACGAAGCTGGACCTCAGAAATGTTGTCAATAGCTTGCAAATAGAAGGGAAGGGGGATGCTACCTGGGGACCCAGCACTGTCCCCCTCCCCCCCTGTGGTGTGCTAGGGGTGTGGCACTGTCCCCCTCCCCCCCTGTGGTGTGGTGGGGGTGTGGTATGGTATGTTGGGTATGTATGGTGTGTATGGTCGGTCTGGTATGGTATGTTTGGAAAGTATGGATTCTTTGGTATATATGGTAGGTATGGTAAGTCTGTTGGGTATGGTATGTTTGATATGACAGTATGTATGGTCTGTATGGTATGTATGGTTACTGTGACGGGTATGGAATATTTTTTATATAAGGTAGGTGAGGTATGTATGGTATGTATGTTTGCTATTGTATATATGGTAGGTGTGGTAATTACATTTCATATGTATTGTATGTATTAGTTTGTAAGGTATGTATGATAGATATGATAGGTATGGTATGTATGATATCATTGACATGTATGGTAGGTACGGTATATGATAAATACAGGTAGTGTTGTCAGAATACACAAATAGTAAATAGGAAATAGATACAGTAGATACATAGCCCATGTATATATGATTATAGGTAGCACATAGGTACTTTGAAGGAGTATGTGTGCTACGTAGGTCGCCTACAAGGTAGCATGTACCTAGTAAATGCGAGGTTGGTAGTCAGAAATGCTGCCAAGACCTAGCAAATACGAAGCTGGACCTCAGAAATGCTGCCAATAGCTTGCAAATAGAAGGGAATTTGGGCTGCTACCTGGGGACCCAACCCATGGGGGGGGTGGAGAGACGGAGGACGGGACCACACACATATATATATATTCGGAATATTTTTGAAATTTAAAATAATTTAAAAGAATATCTTAAGATTATCGGAAATATATTTCAATATTTAAAATTTAAATGCATTATATTATTTGCTAAAAAAATATTTAAATAATAATAATAATATGTATTTTTTTTATAAATTAGAATATTTTATATATATAATATATATAATTTATGTTAAGATTAAGAATATAGAATATTAATAATTTCGGATCATTTTTTAATATTTAATTCTGAAAAAAAAAATATTTATATTTACAATATATTTTATAATAGATCAGAATTTATATTTTCAAAATATTGAAAAATATATATAATTATTATTATTCAAATTTATGCAAATCATATTTATATTTCATATATTTCATTATATTTTGATAATTTCCAATCAGATAAGAGATATTTATTGATAATTTCAAATATAATATTATTAAATAATATTTTGATTATTTATTTTTTTTATGAAAAGATTATTATTATTAAAATAATTTCTTTATCACGCACCATTATTACCACCATTGTCACAACCCCCACAATTGACGTCAATATTTGAGGGATAATTCGTACAAAAATTTCATTTTCTGATCTTCCATATTTATTTTCTAAGGGATATCTCGCACAAAAATTTCATTTTTTCATCTTCCATTTTCAATTTTTGAGGAAAATCTCACACAAAAGCTTCATTTTCATATTTGTTATTTTCAATTTCCAAAAAATTATTCAGGAAATATCTGAATCCTGTTATGTCTTGTGTTTGCGTGCTGCTCATCTTAGACGAGCAATGTGTACGAAGAAAAATATGGAAAAATATTTGATCGATAAGAATTAAATATATTATTAATTATATTATTTTATTATCATTCGGATTATTGATTCGAATAATTAATTGGATTTATAGAATTTGAATAATAATAATTTTGTTTTTTTAAATTAACAATAATTTGAGATTGCCGCGGAAAATAAAAAATATAAATTTCAAAAGAAATAAAGAAAAAATAATAATCTAGAATGTTTATATTTTACCTGTCGTAAGGTAAGACCTTGTTTTTTCCTTTTTCCAGCATGATGCATTGTCAATAAAAAATATTTTTAAAAAAATAATATATAATAATAAAATATTTGGAATTTATTCAATATTCAATATAAATAATAACATAAAGAAATCATTACCATACGGTAATCTTTATCACCAGGTATCACCTATTCAAAATAATACTATATTTTTTTTACCTATTTCTCAATTAAATGGTGAAGATTTAATATCTTTATAAAATAAGTGAATATTTTGCATTATCTGACAAAGGAAAATTAAAAATCAAAATCTAATAAAAATAAATATTATTAATTTTTGAAAAATATATTATTATTTTTTATGTCAGAAATCAAATTCCCAAAAATAAAATATATTTTGAAAATTGCTCTTTATTCTGGTAAAATTTGGTTATAATTTAAATTATGTTTTAAAATTATTATATAATTTAATTGTTTTTAAATATTTAATTAAATATATTCTAATAATTTGAAGTCCCGGGAAAAGGAGCAAAAATTAATTTGGCATGCAATTTGGCAGGAAAATATAAAGGGTATAGCGCAATTACGCAGTGTTTCGTCAATGAGAGCGAACGGGTTTGAAATAGGAATATACTAATAAATTGAATATCTAAATTTATATATGGAAATATTTATTTTAGGAAAAAATAATTAAATCAAATATATTATAAATTTATTTCTTATTATATAAAAATAATAAAGAAATTCAATAATATCGATATAATAATTAATAATTAGGGAAAATGCAAAGGTCTATCTTGGCATCGGAATAATTTTTCGGAAGTATGAAAAGTAGTAATGCAATGTAAAATCGAAATTAAGGACAAAATGTAGGTAGGTTTATGTAATATGAAAATGAAGTTCGGTCAAGGTTCCATATAGTGTAAAATATGAAAAAAATAAATTTATGTAGGGATAAAATGAAATGTAGGGTATAAAATATAAAAGCATAAAATATAAATAATATAAAATGCGAATTGGAAAAAACAGAATAAGAAATATACAATATATTATATAATAAAAAATATAATATATAAAGTGTAGAGTGCGAAGCGTAGAGTGTAGTGTGTGGGGTGTCAAGTATAGAGTATAGAGTGTAAAATGTAGAGTATAGAGTGTTAAGTATAAAATTCAGAATTTGGAATATAAAGTGAAGAGTATGGAATAATAAATATATAGAAATAAATAATATTAAAAAAAAAAATATATATATATAAAATAAAATGAAATATAGAATATAAAATATCGATCGTATAATATTAAAATATATAATTTTAAATAAAAAAAAATAAAATATAAAATACAAAATATAAAATATAAAAATATAAAATATAAAATAATTATTTAATATATAATTTATTATGGGAATTATCAAATACAAAATATAAAATAGTAAATATAAAATGTAAAATGTAGAATATTAAATACAAAATATGGAATACCCAATATATAATATAAAATATAATTGTTAAATTTAGAATATAAAATATAAAAATGCAAAATATGGAGTGCATAATGTAAAATATAAAATATAGAATATTAAATATAAAATATAAAATAAAAAATATATAATTTATAATATAAAATATAATATATTATATATAAAATATAAAATAAAAAATATAGATTATTAATATATATAAATATTATTAATATTGTTAACGATGGCCCCGGGAGGGATTAAGCCCACGACCTAATTATTTACAAACGGGTAGGGGGGAATACTAGGGAAGAAAAAAATAAGACCTACCAATTACCCCCATTGCTTAATTTCATTATAGAAATATATAACCGCTATTTAATTTTGGGGATAGGGTGGAACTAAGGAAGAAAAGGATAGGATCAATTCGATGCTTAATTTTATTCGTATTCGATTTCCTTCGATTTATCATTTCATTTCAACCTATAGGGGTAGGGTGGGGCTAAGGAAGAAAAACATAAGATCTACCAATCACACCCGTTGCTCAATTTCATATAATTTCATTATAGAAATACAACCGCTATTCGACATCATCATCATTATCAGCGTACACAATTAGGTTGTTTTTCGCGTACACAACCGAATCGGCTTTCGCGTACACAACAAATACATTTTCCTATTAGATATTTAAGATTATGTATATTTTTTTCTCTCTTTATTTATTTGTTTATTCAAAATAGGGTTGGGTACCCTTTTATATAATAAGGGGTAAAGAATTGGTAAAGATGTAAATAAATAAATATGTAATCCCCCACCAAATAAAAATAAAACCATTTCAGGTAAATTTTCAATAAATCAAATTAATTAAATAAAAGGAAGGATCCCAAAATATTATATCAAATAAAAAATATTATATATCCTTAAATTATATATTTTATATTATTATTTTGATATATTATTTCTTAAATAATTTCCAAAATATATTTTAATTAATTTGATTTTTATTTATTTTACCTAAATCAAAATCATTTTTTTTTACGAAAATATATAAAAATATCCTTACCAAATCGTACCCTGATCACCCTGACCAACCCTGGCCAGGATCCGACGCAACACCCTAATTAATTTCACCGTTTTGCACAATATCCAGAATATTACACATTATCTTTCAGTGCTCATATATCGCCGCATTTTTGATAACACCCTGCTAAATTTCGCGGCCATCGCACTCTAAATTTCCATTTTAGACAACGCGATTCCCATTTCCGGACTTCAGCGAGATTTCGTGATTAAATGCAACAACGATATTTTTAGGTAGTTTCTGAGGTTAAGCATATTGTTGAAACGGCCATACCAAAATTACTAATGCAAAAATGAATATCAAGAATATCGACAGGATAATGTTGGGTTTGTATGCACACGCACACACACACAGATATATATATATATATATGTGTGTGTGCGTGCGTAGGTTTGGGGAAGATAGTCGATACCTAAAATTACATATATATAATATATATATATATATTAATATATTTCGTATCATTGAAATATGCTAATTTTGCGCGGATGCTGTATTTGGAAACAAATCTAAGAATATATCTTGAATGAATGAAAGAATCGCAGCAATTTCCGTTGGAACCTTTTAACTGCATTCAGCAGACCTGAAAGTTCGCAAGGATTCCAGTGATTGCAAGTATTTTTTGATCTTTTTGGTTTCTTTGTTGATGGACCTAGTGCATTCTCGTTCTGCGGAATGTCTCCCGCTTCTCCTATCGATTGATCTTCACAGCCTGTCAAGCAACTGTGAGTTAAAATGAGCCTTCAACCGAAAATAACACAGCTCCTGACCCTGCTAGATTGCACTTCTTTCTGAAAGACATTGGCCGATAACACAGCATACCCCTACAAGTAAGCAATACGAGCGATGCCGGGAATATCCTTCGACATCAATTTCAATGACATGAAGATACATTATGCTATCAAGGCTTAACAAACTTCGTCGGCAAGGCAATTCGCTTCCCCAGTAGTTTGGGGGGCGGCCGCAGTACAGGGTTTACCAGTGCCTTGTTCGTGCCGCACCCGGCGCATTCGAACACTGAAGAGAATGCGCATCAATGATCAATGTTGCATAATGTTGCTGTGACTGCCGCACTGACTTTGGGAAAGACTCTGGGCGGTTTCAGAAAAGCTAAGCCCTTCACGGCATCCTCATCAGCCTGTTTTCTGGCCTCTTTTTCCAATGCAGCCTGTGTGAACAGGTGAACAGGGTTTGTTGAAAATTGACCAGGGTTAGGTGCATCTCTGTGGGCCCCCAGGCCAAATCCAGCAGCTCGCCCTGTGTTCCGACGCCTTGGCAGGGCAACATTGAATCAGCGTGCATATGCCCGTTTGCATGTTTAATGGGAATGTAATACTGTAGTGGGATATAATCAACCAATAAAGAGGAATACAATGGGATATATATAATCAACTGTCTGATTGTTGTGATATGGTCACTCATCTCATAATGGAAATCCTCATCGTGGACAATATACATCCCTATCAATGGGTTGATCACCATTCCCCAAGGCATACTTGAGAGGGGGAACACGAAAGGTAGGTGATCAAGAAGGGGAAACAAAACCTCTCTCTGTAAAAGCTGGTTGCGTGTAGAAGTGTGCTGTGTGCAATTCGTCTTCCGTGTAAAGGCATCTGTGTATGAAAGTCTGTATGTAAAGAATGTTGTGCGTAAAACCTTCTGTGCGTAAGACTTCTGCGCGGAGAACTTTCTGTGTAAAACCCATCCCTCTGTAAAAATTGCTGTGCATTTAAAAGAATCTGTCCAGAAAGGCTTCTGTGCGGAAAAGTTTCTGCTGTGTAAAAACTCTTCTGGGCAAAGTTTCTGCGTACAAAAAATTTGGTGTGTATTTTTTTGGTGCAGTCTGTGTGTACAACTTTCTCTGTGTCTATTTTTTTCTGTGCCAAAAAAATAAAAATTGTTCTGTGCAAAGGCTTCTCTGTGGCAAAGGTTCTGTGTGTAAAAATGCCTATGTGCCTTTATTTAGGTGCGCAAAAGCATCTTTGGGCAAAGCATCGGTATGTAAAAACTTCCTTCTTTGTATAAAAGCGTCTGTGTGTAAAGGTGCCTTCGGAACAAATTACTTTCTTCGAATCATCCCCACCAAGCGACATTTTGACGTATTTGCTGACATCCTATCTGGTATTTGCATTTTCTCTCATATTATCATATTTTCTGAAATTCTTTCTGGCATTCTATCGGGGGTATCTTCGGAGATCCTTTGTAGTTGAGGTCCGGCGGGCAACACTCTGATCCGGTGCGCACGGTTGAGGTCCGGCGGGGATCACTCCGATCCAGAGGTTGCTGTTCGGGTCCGGCAGGGAACACTGCGATCTAGAGTTTGCAGTTGTAGTTGTAGTTGTAGTTGTTGTTGTTGTTGTTGTTCTTGTTCTTGTTCTTGTTCTTGTTCTTGTTCTTGTTCTTGTTCTTGTTCTTGTTCTTGTTGTTCTTGTTCTTGTTCTTG
>Ga0126342_10015756_pt1 | contig 13220 bp, 10 predicted proteins | sample Cyp1metagenome_FD_92528 | JGI IMG/M metagenome (GOLD analysis project Ga0126342, IMG submission 92528) | Coral microbial communities from Lord Howe Island, Old Settlement Bay, Australia - Cyphastrea 1 metagenome | ecosystem: Host-associated > Invertebrates > Cnidaria > Coral ...
GGGCTTCAAGGGGGCTTGAGAAGGGTTTCAAGGGGGCTTCAAGGGGGCTTCAAGCCCTTCTCACCTTCGTGCCCCCCCCCCAAAAAAGGGACCCTTCAAGCCCCCCTTGAAGGGGTGGTGGCTCGGATCCAGCCCCAAGGTTGACGAGTTGAAACTGCTGCACGACGTCTTGCAAACTGGGTCACTGTGGGACAAAGTTTTTGCTGGAGCCATTTTGTTTGCAACATACGCTCGAGCCAGATGGGCAGATCTGATGCACACTGACCAGATTGTGGTAGACCGTGATGATGGCCAGGCCATTGCATTTTTGGAAGCATTGACATCGACCCACAAAACGATGAGGTCATCAATCTTCAGGCATCGTTTTCTACCGCTGACGGCGCCGGGAACTGGAGTGACACATGAATGCTGGGCGGAGTTGTGGCTGTCCAGCAGAGAACGGGCTGGGATGTCTATGCCCCCAAAGCATGTGGTCATGCCAGCCCCTGACACAGATGGGGCTCCATCCACGAGACCTTTGACATCCAATGAGGCAAGTCAGTGGTTGCGAAAGTTACTCACTGGCTGCAAGGAGGTGAACAAAGAGAGAAAAGTGTCCATTCACAGTTGCAAGGCCACTTGCCTGAGTTACTGTGCAAAGTTTGGACTGGACGCAGTTACAAGGTTGCAGTTGGGGTACCACACAGGTGGTGACAGTGGATTGCGCATGGTCCACACGTACTCCAGGGATGCTCTGGCTGAACCCTTGGCCAAGTTGGTATCAGTTTTGACTGATATAAGGTTGATGAGGTTCAAGCCTGACTGCACGAGGAGTGGACGCTTCAGTGCCCCAACGGATACTTCAGTGCCTGTCGTTGCAGGGCCCATGTCAAGACTTGACAGAGAGGTCAGAGCAGTTGACAAAGGGCCTGGTAGTGTCGTGGACCTTGTCAGTGAAAAGGAGGAGAGCGAGTGCACCTCAGCCCCTGAGGTTTCCAGCTCCTCTGGTGAGTCATCACCAGAAGAGTTCCAAGAGGAACAGAGAAAGTTGAAACTGTTTCTGCCGCCGGTGCCGCCCTCTGGTTACGTTTTCTGGCAGCATTCAAAGTTGAAGACGCTTCACCTGGCACCACCAGACTACAAGAGGGTCTTCATGTGCAATAGGAGCATCGGTCAGTTTCATGTGAACACCAACATGTCTATTAGATATGATACACCCGTTTGCAGGTTGTGCGTAAGCGCGACAAAGGGTGGATAGGCAGAGCTGGATCAAGGGACATTTTGTTCGATCTGCAGCGGCCTAAAATGAGCAGGTCCTCTTAGCTTGAGCTGTTGGTGCAAACAAGTTCACAAAGCAGAGGAAGCTTTTTTTTTTGATTGTCAAGACAGCGTCTCATGTGCGACACTTGAAATTCATTTGAACAAACATTTTCATGAGGATTCACAAATCAACCTCACGGCTTTTATCGACATAATTTGGGTTCCAATTTTTTGATGAAAAAAGGGGAACCCAAATTTTAGGCTTGGAAATAAATAAATGTTAACAGCCAAAAATTTAGCTGTGCCTATAACATGAACCAAGGGATACACGATATCCGTTGGGAGATTGTTTGATGGGGCAAAGCTATCGCTGTACTGCAGTTTTATTTCTGTCATGCGGTGATGTCACATGAACCTGATGGGAGATTGTGGACGTCTGTTGCATGGCTCAAAGGACAACATGATTTGATATCAGAGATGTTTCCTGATCTTCACAATTTCATGGTGTCGAAATCATGTCAACAATTTTTCTCAGGATCTTTCTTTTGCATGTCACAGCTTGACTGGACGAGAGTTGAAAACCTTGTCACGACTGTTCACGTTGTTGCAACACTTTTTCACTGCGTCAAGTTTGTGCCAGCCATGACCTTAGTGGATAGTTTGGCTTCGTTTGAAAAACGGTGCAATGACATAGATGACAGTGGCATGATGTGGAACGGTTTGAAAGGGCATGATGTTAAGTGCTTTAGCGCGTTGGCATTTGCAATTGGAACCCCTCAGTCAGCTCCGACAGACACTCAGTACGAGGAGTTGGCAACGAAAGTTTTTGGTGGAGCTCCGACACTAGGTCAGGTTTCTGGATTGAGGCGGCTGCACTTCGAAGCAACGACCTTAATTGTTGCAACGCTGAATGAGCAGGTGAAGTCAGATACTGCAGACCCAGGTGCCTTAGTCAAGAAACTTCCTGCAGCTGAAAAACAGTCTAGGCTTGAGAAACAGCAGGCTCGTTTGGCAGGCATCAAGATGACTGGTGAATTGGCGCCAAGCCATCAGTTACTGGACTTAGCAAATTCGATCATCGAATCAGGTGCAATAGTTTGGATTGCGCCGTCAAGGTGCTCAAAGAGAGATGATGAGATTCATGCAAACATCAAACCATCGTCATCGACTGTTCAGGTGGAAAACTCAACTTTGAAGCTGGCACAGGTTCCAGTTTCCACTACAGCTGACTTGGGCACGGAGCTTAAATTGATGTGGGCGTTCCAACGCCGAGGATTGGCGATGGACAATTGCAGGTTGTTAGATTGGGGGGTCCATGAGACATGGTTGCATCACATGTTGAATGCCATGACCCGTGAATGCCCTACTGGATATCATGCAGTCAGAACTGAGCAGGTTATCAAGGCAGACAGAGAGTTGTGGACAATACTTGCACAGGAAAACAGTGCTCCACTCAGGCCGGTCAACGATGTACCAGCGTTGAATGCACCTTTCAAAGCCTTGGTTACTGACCCACGTGTCACAATGTTTTTGTTGCCGGTGCCTTCAAGCGTGAGCAAGAATGTGGCTGCACCTGCACAGGTGACTCCTAAGGCAACAGGTGATACACCGAAACCAGTGCCGGCCAACAGGTTGAACAAGAAGCGCAAGCTCACTCGAGCCCAGAAAGCTTGTCCAGCAGAGTTGAAGGACTTCAATTTGCGACTCTCTCAAGGGTCAACCTCTGGACCAATTTGTTGGGGATACAATCTCAAGACTGGTTGCTCAAACGAAACGTCAAGCCAGAGTGGTGGATTGAAATGCAAACGTGGTTTCCATGCGTGTGCAAATTGTCATAAGTTTGGCCACAGTGTAGTGTCTTGCAGAGCGTTGAAACCGAAGGCTTGACGGCATGCCACACCAACTGCAGATAAGAGAGCATGTGAGACTCAGTCTGGCAATTCAAGTGAGTCTGTTACAGACCCCCAAGCAGTTGGTGATTCAATGCAATTTTCCGATTTTTATGCACCGAGTCAAACAGTGACTGGTGAAACAGCATATCAGTTTTCAGGCTTGGAACTACAGGATTTGCTTGTTTTGGAAGTTTGCGCTGGCACAGCGCGGTTGACCAAGACAGTCAGAGCACGAGGCATTAGAGGCTTGGCAGTGGACAAGAGCAAGAGCAGGACTTGTGGGACTGATATCATGATTTTGGATTTGACTTTGGAACATGACCTCAACCTTTTGTTGCAAATTATTTCAGCCGAAGCTGGGCGCATTATTTTGGTTTTCATTTCACCACCGTGCGGAACAGCGAGCAAAGCACGGGAGCGGCCTATCAAATCCTCACTTCTGTTTGGGAGGAAACAGCCAGAACCACTCAGGTCGTCAACGAGACCAGATCAAAAGGACGGGCTGTCAGGCCTGGACAAGTTCAAGACAGAGATGGCCAATCAACTTTACGACGCAGTGCGCAAAATTGTTTTGCATTGCAACGAGCTTGGCCTGTGGGTTCTGGTTGAAAACCCACGCAACAGTCTTTACTGGGAAACTACGTTTACTCAGCAATACATTCAATGCATTGAAACTTTTTGGATTGATTTTCACAATTGTGCTCATGGGGGGTTACGTGACAAATTGACCAGACTGTGGTCCAACAAAGACTGGGGTCAGTCACTGCAGCTCCTATGTGATGGCCAACACAGCCATGCGTCCTGGAGGCCAAGGGTCGTAAACAACAAACTGACTTTTCCAACTGCGGAAGAGGCTGCATACCCTTGGCTGTTCTGTGAAAGAGTGGTCAATATTGTCGAACAAGTTGCACTTTCCTTTGGTGGCGTTGTTTTCTCTACTCTGAAAGAACAGATGGATGCGACCCAAATTTCAAATTTCCAACGATATATATTTGATGCGTTGCCAAGGTCGGCAAAGCTACGACCAACCGTGCCTGAATATGGCAACTTTTTCACTTTGGGTCTGAACCCGCAGAATCCATCTTTTGCAGATCACGTTTTGAAGCGCCTTCCAAAAGGTGCCAAGATTCTATCTCGACAGCTGGTGAGATGGGATAATTTTCGGGACGAGATGGTGGACAAACGGGAAGTTGACAGTTGGCCAAACCAAATGCAACAAAACATGCTGCCATGGGCACGATTGAAATTTGCAAAATTGGGGTACCTTTTGACCCCAATGACTTTGTCTGCCGTGCGGTTCAAGCAGGCCATCCAAAAGATTTGCTAGCACAGGTCAGTGAGATGATTCAGGAGACAGTGTTGGCCAACTTTCACAGACCGCCTCATCTGCTTGCCAGAGAAAGAGTGGAGTTCTTGAAGAAGTATTCAGGTCTTGCGGTTGACATGAAGCGTGATTAACTGAAGCTGAGGTATCAGATGCCTCCTCACATACGAGACTTGATGCGGGGAAAACGGCTTGCTTTGTGGGGCCGCATACTTGAGGATCTGCACTATCCGGATACTACCTTGATCCAAGACATTGTACAAGGTTTCCCTCTTAGTGGTTGGATGCCGGCCAGTGGGGTATTTCCTGCCAGCGTCAAACAACCAGTACTCACTATGGAAGCATTGCTTGCAGGCTTGGATTCATTCAACGCAAAGGTCAAAAGTCAAATGAGCATGCGACAGGATTCAACTTTGGAAGCTGAAACTTGGGCAGAAACGATCAAAGAACTGGAAAAAGGCTGGATTTGGGAGGACCCAGATCAATCTTGGAGTGGTAAATGCGTAGCTCGCAGGTTTGGCATCCACCAAGGTGAGAAGACAAGAGTGATTGACGACTGCTCCGTCTGCGGGCTCAACAGAACAGTTGGGTTGCGTGAAAAGTTTGTCCTCCAATCCATTGACCAAATGTGCGCAATGTTGTGTTTGAGCTTGCGGAACGCGAAGGGCGAACGGCACCCTCAGGTGGTTGGAAGGACGTTTGACCTCAAGGCAGCATACAAACAATTTGGTTTGAGAATGGAAGATCGCGACTTGCTTAGGATCGCAGTAACTGACCCAGCACGAGATGCTCCAGTGTTGGTTGGCCTTAATGCCCTTCCCTTTGGGGGGTGGGTTCAGTGGCAGGATTTTTGCGAGTGTCTCTGGCAACCTGGTTCACTGGCATGGCAGGTTTGAAGATTTGCTGGACTGGTTACTTTGACGATTTTTCTGCAGTTTCACGGCCGGAGCTTCAGCGCAGCACGACTTGGGCTGTGGAAAGCCTGTTTGACCTGATAGGTCTTGACTTTGCGAGGGAAGGTCCTAAGGCTCCAGAGTTTGATGCAGTCTTCAAGATGTTAGGGGTACAGATAGATGCATCTGAAGCCACTACTGGAGTTTTTGCAGTTGGGCATACTGAGGATCGCAAGCGAGAGTTACTGAAAACTTTTGATGATGCGATTGAAACTGGCAGGATCACAACGAAATTGGCTGAGAGCCTGAGAGGGCGTATGGTTTTTTACGAGTGCTTTGCAGCTGGCCGTACAACCAATTTGCTTTTGAAGGAATTTGGGAAGTTGTGCAGAAGTGATCGTGTGATCGACGAACTATCGTCGGAAGACCTGGTTTTGATAGCGGCACTTAGAAGCCGAGTGGCTTATGCAAAGCCGGTCACCATTTCTTCAAAGTTTATGGACACTTGGTACATTTTCACGCATGGAGCTTGTGAGGATGGTGACGACGGGTTGAAAGTTGGAGGTGTGGGTGGAGTCCTTATTTCCTCCAATGGCCAATACCTACAACATTTTGGCATGACAATTCCGAGTGAGTGGATGTCATATTTCCTTAGACATTCGAAGCACCCCATCCACGAGATAGAGGTGCTGCCTGTTTTGATTTCATTTCATGTTTGGAAAAATTTCATTTCCAATTCCCAAGTCCTACACTACACTGACAATGACTCTTGCAGATACGCACTTATGAGAGGTACGGGAGAAACGCCCGTTGCAAAATGCCTTGTCGCCTCGATCATGGATCAGGAACACAAACTACAGACGAAGTCTTGGTACGGCCGTGTGCCGAGTCATAGCAATCCTTCCGACGTTCCAAGCAGAGGGTCCTTTGAAACCTTGACTGCTCTTGGCAGTATAGGGATTCAAATCCCATGGAGCGAGTTGTGGTCTACCCTGCCATCCCTATAGGGGGAGAGAACGGGGAGGTCCGACAACAGCCCCGATTTGGAAAAAAGGCGTGGTCCCAATTCTGCGTGCATGATCGTTTTGGAGATTGCTTGATTTGATTTTTGTGTAGTACATGTTCACTGATGTCCTTTCGTGATCGTTTATGCTTTGCTGCACGTGATTTTCCACGACACTTATTTTTCATTGATGACGACGAAAGCGTTTGGATTTTTGCGACGGCGTATCCCTTAGTGTCTGTTTATGAATATGGTGTGGGATATATATAGTGTAGTGTCTAGGGCTTATAATATGTGTGGCGGGCCAGTATTTGATTGAGTGGTCGGTGCGGCTGTTTTGCTGTAGGTGAAATAACTAGATCTGCAGATGTGAGGGCGTGAAAATGTAGATCTGCTGGTGTGAGGGTGTGAAGATGTAGATCTGCAGATGTGAGGGTGTGAAGACGTAGACCTGCAGATGTGAGGGTGTGAAATGTAGATCAGCAGATGTGAGGGTGTGAAAATGTAGATCTGCTGGTGTGAGGGTGTGAAGATGTAGATCTGCAGATGTGAGGGTGTGAGGATGTAGACCTGCAGATGTGAGGGCGTGAAGATGTAGATCAGCAGATGTGAGGGTGTGAAGATGTAGACCTGCAGATGTGAGGGCGTGAAGATGTAGATCAGCAGATGTGAGGGTGTGAAGATGTATTCAGCAGATGTGAGGGTGTGTAGATGTAGATCAGCAGATGTGAGGTTTTTTCAAATGTAGATCAGCAGATGTGAGGGTGTGAAGATGTAGATCAGCAGATGTGAGGGTGTGAAGATGTAGATCAGCAGATGTGAAGGTGTGAAGATGTAGATCTGCTGGTGTGAGGGTGTGAAGATGTAGATCTGCAGATGTGAGGGCGTGAAGATGTATCACAACGGCTGCTTTTTTACGAAGAACCCTTCGCAGGCGCTCTCGGGAATAAAGTATTTCTGGCAAAACCCACTTCCATGCCAAGATGGCTGAGGGTTGTGAAGGCCGGCTTGGGCCATGTTGAGGGCCATCTTGGGGCCAAGTTGGGCCCATGTCATCCTGGGGTTTGTTGGGGCCATGGGGCGCCATGTTGGGGACATGTTCCGGCCTGGTTGCGGCACAAAAAGGCCAAAACCCTTGTAAAACACAACGGTCACAGCACGGTTGGAAGCCAAGAGGCAGCATGCTGAGATTTTGCAGGGCCAACTTGGCTTCTGACCACGATGGCCCGTTTTGGGACCCTGCTGGCCCGTTTTGGGACCCTGCTGGCCCCAGGCCGAGGTCCACTTTCCACTGTTGGGCCAGCTTGAGGCCATGTTGTCACGATGGGGCCCCATCTTGTCGTGGGGGGGAATGGTCTGTGGTAGGGGCAGCGGCCCAAGTTCTCATTCGGAGAGGGATGTGAGGCATTCTGCCGGGCACACGGCCAGTGGCCGGATTATTTGGGGACTGGGGCGATTTGGGTCCTTTGCTAATTAAAGTGCAGCAGCAGTAGCAATGCAATGATTAGATGGAATGGGCCCACCAAAAAAACAATTTCACTAGGAAATTGTCCCGGAAAAAAAAAGGTTTGGGAATATCTTGGCACAATGCATGACCGGCTCATCATCACATGGGTCTAAAACAGAACATGTAGTGGGAAACGTGTCGATGATTCATGACCGTTCCACCAATCAACGCCAAACATTAATGATGACTGTTACCAACATAATACTGTAATGTAATAACGCGGAACCTCTTGTATCACTTGCAAATTCTGAAATTGGGATAGTCGTGTCAACAAAAAACAATAAAAACGTTGGTAGGAACTTGCCGCACATTTTTATTTTTTTTGACTATGTTTTTTTTTGACCTTTCAAACTTGAAAATCTTGAAAACACGAACATGCGCGTTGTGTTGTTTGATTTTTTTTGTGCGGGCATCGTGTTGGTTCTGTCAGGAAAACCAAGACATGTGAACCCATACTGCAATGAAATTGATCAGATTACTAATGGCCACAATGTCAAAAATCCCGAAACACCGACATGGACCATGGTGTAATTGGAATCGTTTTGTACGAACAACACGCGTGTGTTTTTGCTGTTATTGGTTGTCCATGTTTTTGCACAGACATTTCCAGATCAAATCATGGCCTCGGCGTAGAAACTTGAAACCAGGCGTAACCGTGAAAACACACAAACACCAAGTTGTGCTCTTTGAAAAAACGTTGCCTTTTCCAGATTTGACACTGCGATTCCCTGTGTTGTTAATTTGGTTGGAACGCCGCATGTTGAGGCAAGCGCCCGCCGGTTGGCGCCAGCCGGCCAGCATTTGATGGTACCGAACCGTAGACCATTTTCAGGTCAGATATTGGGTTAGACAAAACCATGCCGTCAAAATTGCATTTTGCATCGTGTGTGTTTGTGCCGCCCGTGACCTTGTGCAACTACAAAAATTGTTTTCTGCAGGGTCCTTCATTTTTTGGCTATGGTGTTTGCCTCAGTTCTGTTGCTTCCATTGGTCGTGCACCAAAGAACGATGCTGGTTGCAATTCGTCGGTGTTTCGATTCAACTGTTTTGTACCTTACAAGCGAAACTAAAACATCGGCATGTCACTTCCAACATGTAGTTTTTGATTGATCATTGGTGGCCTGAAGTATCAGACAATTGCTTGAAAAAAAATGAAATTTGACAACATGTATTGAATCCTTCCGCCAATGATGTGTCATCCCGTCCCATCCATTTAAAAGTCAAAAATACATCACATGCTTACTGCACCGATGTCTTCGGTCCCAGCTTTCATACTTTGGCGGATTTTTGTCAATGTGCCAAGGTACATTTCAGTCTTTGTGGTTGATGCTGACTGGTGTGTTGAGCCTTGGCAACTTGTATACTTGTATTGCAGGTGTGATCTTGGAATGGCCCCATAGCAAATAAATCAAATAGTATATAGTATATATATAAACGTTTTTACTGGGTAATGCAAATACTACGACGACGATGCACAAATTGAAAACGATACGGAAAGGGAACACTTTTGAGGTAAATGAAACGAGTCGGCAAGAAAACCAAAGGCTTTAAACTGGACCAAACATTTGGTTTATGAAGGTCCGAGTCCAAAGTGCAAAAGGATAGGGCAGCAGCAAAGATCCACAAACTATATAAAATGAAATAACAACACGAACTTGAGAATGCAAAACCTGCAAAAAATATGAAATCAATAATTTGAAGAGGCAAACCCAAAGTTACAAAGCAGGAAAACAAACAATTGTGACGAAAATGCTGAAAACATGTAAAATGTTTATGTATATATATGTAGTTCGTCTTACACGTGAAATCTTTTAATAGTTTTTTGTGACAACTGTCCCTTGAAGCTGTCCCGTAAGACCTTCAATTTGACTAAGGACCAGTCTTCGGGTGACTGCAAGGTGGTGCCAGTTTCGGCATTGATTTACATGTGGTGCATCAACATACACAATGAACCCTCTGTTTGCGCAGCACAGATGTTTCAGAACAAAAAACAAACCAAGACAGTGGTTTGAACCATTTGAACCACGCTGTTCTATGTGACGATTTCAAGGCGTCATTCTTGCAGCATGGAATCCAACTACACCAGGCTTGATGTGCTACGTGCATGTCATTGACTGTGAGTCCACTCCAGCAGCCTCTAGCACGTTCGGAAATAATAATAAACATATTTTTGTCGTGGAAACATACATGTTCAGAACGATTCCGCCAGAAATCATTGACTTTTGCCGTCGGAAGGTAACTGGTCCAGCTGGGCATCAGGCCATTAAACACGCTCGACATGGAGCACAGACGCTGAACAACACCTTCAGGGAGGTGGAAACGGCAACTACGCATTCGCCCAAAAATTTCAGCCGGAACTTGTCATTCGGCAAAGGAAAAGAGGAGGACTGTCCATTGCTCTTAGTTTTTGTGTTGCAAGATGGAATGACGTTTTGTATAGCAATGTTTGGATGTCAATATATCTGACATGTGCCTTGCCAGCCTATGGGGTTTGCATCCCTCAAATAGGACTCACTCCTGCTGAACCAGCTAGTGGCTCTCTCTTTGACCAAAGAGCGAAAAGCTCGGACTCTTTGCAGATCAGAATAAAGCCTTTGTCCACCAAGAATCATAAGAATCGATATCAATTGATTCAATTGGCCTTAGTGCTCGATATTGACTTCTCTGTAGTAATCAGTGTTGTCCTCACGGTCTTGTTGAGGGGAAGTACATCGACAGTATCTGCAATTATAAATATTGTTGCCAGAAACCCAGCTTGCCGTTGCTTCCTGATGTTTTTACCTTAGGATGAGGTCCTTTGATTATCATTGACCAACTAGTTTGGCCGAGGTGTTGGCCTTGTTGGTCGCTTTAATTGCTCTTACCTCAGACCGCTGACAGTAAGTTGTATAATGAGGGAGAGCTGGGAGTAGCTTACATTCCACCAGTGGACTAAATTATGGTTACTTGACGGTGACCTGGAGCGAACTTTGACCATTTGTGACCTCTCCTCGAAGCTGAGTCAGGTGTTGCTTTGCAGGCACGACATGAACCTCGAGGAAGCACGTACTGAGGCAAGTCCTGAAACTTGAAACACAAAGCACCCGAAGCCGCTCTCTTTTGCAGTGACATTCAGTCTCAAAATACCTATGTATATATATATATATATTATAATATATTATAATATAATATAATATAATATAATATAACATAATACAATATAACATAATACAATATAATATAATATAATATAATATAATATAAATATATATATAATATAACGATTTTTACTTCTCTTTGCACCAGCAAGAACAAGAAATTCAGGGAAGCGTTTCTCAAGGGGGGATTCCTTTCCCGATCTCCGTCCTCTGCGGAAGTCTCAAATGAAGAACATCCAAATTTTGACCAAACATCTTAGCGTATTATATCTTAGCTAAACTGCCCGGTCTTCTGGCATTCCGGTCCCAGGTCCAAGCCAATCTCAAGTGCAGTTGCATGCACATTCGCATGTCCGGTTGCATATCCATTGGTATATCAATTTGCTTGATTGATCCTGATTGCTTGAAAGGTCCAGGAGGATCCGCGAATCCTCTACAAGCAGTTCGAGCAAAACTACTCCAAGGATAACGTGCTGCGGTTTCACGGATTTCCAATAAATCTGTCCCCAAGCCACAAAAAAAAAAATATCCAATATATTCCGAGACGTGACTTGTGACCGACAGTATATTCTTCTAAATAGCTCCTGGCAGCTTTGAGTGTATTTTGAAGGAACCATCTGTGGCTCGAAGACTTCAAGAGGCAGTGATTCAGTTCTCCATATATGTCAGTTTTTTATCCAAAGTTGGTCACTTTAGATCGAGCTGGCTTGGCTTATGCAGCTTTTTTTATTTGTTTCTTCCTGCCCTGTATCCCACGTATTGTCTCTGCAAAACCTCAGCATGGTTGGGAGCTATCTATTTGATGCAAAGATTCGTTTTGCGCTTCAATGCCTGATTGCAAGTTCTCATGAATGCTGTTGAATGCTGATGATTTGTTCAGTACATGACACTTGCCTTGTAAGTGGATTGCCAGTGCCTATCATGTTGGCAGACCTGCTGCTGATGCGGGCGCTGCATTTCATGTGGCTTCTCGAGAGCGCAAAAAATCTGCAAGTGTCTTTTGCCACTTCAGTGCTCTGTCGTTGTTGAGCCGGTCAAGCAGAAGTAGTTGGCGCACGCTTGGTAGACGGCCGCCATTTTCTTAATGCATTTTAGGATCATTTCGTATTGGTTTCTACAGCATTTTCTCGGTTTTTCGCTGTGCCTATAGTCCGTTTTTGACTCTCGTTTGTTTTTTCAAATATAAAAGTTGTGCATGTCAGAAGTTCCAGTTTTACACGTCATTTAGAATTTGCGGACGTTAGTTAGAAGTTGCGCACGTCACTTGGAAGTTGTGGATGATACTTAGAAGTTGCGCACGTCAGTTAGAATTTTGTGCACAACAGTTAGAAGTTGTGCACGAACGGCCGTGTGGACGAACGGCCGTGTGCACGAACGGCCGTGTGATTATTATGGGGAACCGGGTGGGGATCTGGATGGGGGGCTGGGCGAGGGGTGCGGGGAAAAAATATTAAAAAGGTATATTGAGTGAAGTTTTTAAACTTAAATTATAGCAGTATAACAACTCAAAAAATATTCACAAAAAAAACATAGCAGTCTAAAAGGTCATTTTTAATATTGTTGCTTGCTCCATTTTTTCAACAATATCAAAACTTAAATGAAAAATTATAACAGTCAAAACACTATTACCTCTTCCATGTTTCAAAAGCATAATTACCTCATTCATTTTCTAAAATCATAGCAGTCAATACATAATTACCTCATTCATTTTCAAAAAATCATAGCAGTCAATACATAATTACCTGATTCATTTTCTAAAATCATAGCAGTCAATACATAATTACCTGATTCATTTTCTAAAATCATAGCAGTCAATACATAATTACCTCATCCATTTTCTAAAATCATAGCAGTCAATACATAATTACCTCATTCATTTTCTAGAATCATAGCAGTCAATACATAATTACCGCATTCATTTTCTAAAATCATAGCAGTCAATACATAATTACCGCATTCATTTTCTAAAATCATAGCAGTCAATACATAATTGCCTGATTCATTTTCTAAAACCATAGCAGTCAATACATAATTACCTCATCCATTTTCTAAAACCATAGCAGTTAATACATAATTACCTCATTCATTTTCTAAAGTCACAGCAGTCAATACATAATTACCTCATTCATTCCATAAAATCATAACCACCTACCATTTCCTCTACCTCATTCATTTCATAAAAACCATCACAGTCAATTCATCATACCCTTATTCATTTTCATAAA
>Ga0126342_10015757_pt1 | contig 13219 bp, 8 predicted proteins | sample Cyp1metagenome_FD_92528 | JGI IMG/M metagenome (GOLD analysis project Ga0126342, IMG submission 92528) | Coral microbial communities from Lord Howe Island, Old Settlement Bay, Australia - Cyphastrea 1 metagenome | ecosystem: Host-associated > Invertebrates > Cnidaria > Coral ...
GTGAAAAATCTCTGGGTGAAAAGTATATGGGTGAAATGTATTGAAGAGTCTCTGGGTGAAAAGTATGGTGGAAAATAGGGGTAGATGGGATGCTGGCTTTCGTTCCCCCCTTCTCAGGTTTGTTTGTTTGTTTGTTTGTTTGGTTGGTTGGTTGCTTGGTTGGTTGGTTGGTTGTTGTTGTTGTTGTTGTTGTTGTTGTTGGTAGTGGTGGTGTTGTTGGTGTTGTTGGTGTTGTTGGTGTTGTTGTTTTTGTTCTTGTTGTTTTTTCCTAATCTATAAGGAGTAATAGTGACCAAACCCATCCAAGTTTTGGTCAGTAGTTTTCTTCTTAAGTAATTTTTGCACCGGATTGGGATTTTTAGATGGGGCCAAATAGATGGGATTGGTTATAATTGCCAAGTTCGTGTCTATAATTTACCCAGATGGGGCTATAATCTTTATACAATGATGAATAGCTATACCGTAATCTTGTGATATCGTGAGAGAATCCCATTCTCCAAGATGATGTTCAACATACCGCCAAACATAATCATGGGTTCCAATTCACTAATAAATCCAAGCAACACCAGGATTTCGATTGGGGAAGGGATTGCTCATGGGATAATAGCCAACATTTCAGGGCAATTTAGAATGATTATATATAAGTATGGGATGAAATCAACAAATATGTTAACAAAATGGGGATGTACTTGGGATATACTGGGAACGTAATAGGATGCATAGGGCAGTGGAATTTTGGAGTATATATAGATGTCCCATTCTGTATCCATTGGGTCATTTGATGTCGAAATAGTCGCCCCAAAAGGGTCCCCATTGCGTGTTAAAAGAACATGGACGTTTTAATACCGGAAGGACCAAATGTCTCCGCTAGGGCCACAAAAAACGAACCCATTACCCACCTAACCATGTCTTCTTTCTTCAATTCTTCAATTGAATAAATAGCAAAGTTTTTGTGACCAAAGATCGTTGAAAACACTGCAGGTCTGAAGAATTTTGACCCATAGCATCCTTCACTACTGTTACTTGATCACCATGTTAGCTGAACTCCATACTCCAAGTCCCGACTTGAGCCACTTTTTCTGCCCAAAGGGATGCTCAACTGTAGGCACTGTAGGTTTTTTATGGGAATCGCTCAAAAGATGGGTCCCAAATCCATCGTGAAAATCGACGTTTCGTGGGTCCAATGGTTGGTCCCATCCCAAAAAAAACCCTGGAGGGATGAGCCGGGCCGGGCCGTTGCATTAAAGAACTGACTGCCAAGGTCTACGTCTGCAATCAATGCCCTCTTCACCATTGACTACCTGGCACGTGCTGAGCTTATTGGGCCGGGTTCCGAAATGGCTTGGAGTTACTTGAATGCCATGTCTTGGGCGATTTTGATGGGAACAATGATGAGATGCCAATATTCAGACCAATCCATTGAAGCTGAACAGCCTCTCCTCCTTTTCGCCATGATTTGAGGTTGGTGGTGTCACGGTTTGCGCTTGAACTATTTGCTGAACCCCATCATGATGCTTGGTCAGCAGAACCTGCCAGCAACTGCACCGCCGCAGAAAGCGGTGATGGGGGGGTACCCCCTTCCAAGGATCGCAGACTTGTTGAGCATCTTGCCCTTCTTATTGCGGCCATGGGTTGGAACCTCAGCCCGGCACCGGTGGTTGCCGAGCGTAGTAAGGGTTGGAAAGTACTGGTAATCAAAGTGTTTCATTCATATGAACTTCATTAATCTATAATAATCTATATGATTTTCATCTAGACAGATCTAAAATGATCTAAACATATCCATGTAGATTCATCTACTCATCATGTCTCGGCATATCTTTAAGGCCTTCCGGCGGCCGCCCTGGGAGCCGCCGGCCGCTGAGGTTGCGGAGGTCTCGGAGTTGGAGTTGACGTTTCTGAAACTCATCCGGGTCCAGAGAATCTACCGATGCTCGGATTCGCCATTTTGTTTTCGATGGTTTTACCGTTCGCAGCAAAGAAAAAGAAGGATATCAGAAGGATATCAGAAGGATATCTAAGAATATAGGTCATGTGAGTCATGTTCATTAAATCGCAGGACATCTTTTGCATTTTGGAGAAGTTTTGGACAGCAAGCACTCATGGGTTTCCTGTAAGATTTGCCTCCAAATATGAGCAATCATTCATTTTGCGCTTCTAGGCTTCTTCCGACCTAAGGCACTGGCACTTACGTTTGGGTTGATTCGGACGCAACTGGTTCAGATCGCCATCAATCGTCATCAAAGAAATTGGGACAGTTGGGCTTACAATCGCTTTCAAAGTACAACATAGTAAACATGAAGCTCCAACAGAGTGCTGGCCTTGTCATCATGACCCCCTGGCTGATGTTTGTTGGTCCACCGGAGGCCTTCAAGAGCATCCTGCGCATTCTACTGGGACCCGACCAAGCTCAACCATATGAAGATGGACTTCAGGAAGTGCGACCCTACCAGCTGCAGGCGGAGGGGCTGGGCGGCTGGTTTCTTCATATGGGGATGAAATCCAATGAAAAATAATCGAATTCTTGACAAAAAACGAATAAACTTGGGATTGCACATATTTTCATGGAATATTTAAATCATTCTAAATCCATATCGGGATGCTTGAGATAAACCATGTGATTTCTTTTGCTTGGAGGGAATGAGTATCCATAAATCCCAGCTGTTTAAGGTGTTAGCTACAGGGTATTGCTCTCAGTTTTGAGCCAGGGACAATTTTCATAATCGGGCATTCATCAGGGCAAGATGAATCTGAGGGATAAGTCTCTTCTTAGACTGGCAGAGTGGGACGGGCAATTGCCAAATGGCTATGGATCAAGATCGAATAAGAACACCATTTATAAGCTGCCCAAATTTGGGAATTGGGTTATAAGGAACCTATTCAAAAGCTACTTAGTATGGTCTTCCATATGTTGGAACGACATCTATACCCTCTGGCAAACATTGTGATTTTATAGCTGGGTAAATCAACTATTTCAATGGCCATTTTCCAGTTCGCAAACTGTAAACGTTCACCAGCTATTGAAGAATGGCCATTGAAATAGTTGATTTACCCAGCTATTGGTGATTGTCCAGCTATTCATAGAGGGTAAATCTCCATAGATTTTTCATGAATTCCCAGGAATCACCATGATTTTTCTCATTTTTAGACACTATTCATGTCAACCCCGGATTAATCTCAACCATAGTTTATTAATTAGGGGTTACTCCTCCAAGAGTTATAATCTGAGACTTTTTAATGGTACCCTCCCAATTAAACAGCCATTCGGGCTTTATTAATCCAGGGTTGACATTAGACACGATTTTCCCCATCCAGCTATTGGGAGAGCAAGGGTGCCGTGACCAGCTACCAGCTTTTCACCCATGGTTTAGGACCGCCCGCAGGTCCTGCGGACTTTCGGAGTGGTCTTCACGTTGCTTTTCATCACTGCCGCGTCAACAAGCCCAGATCGACGGCACCGTCGGGTGGGGAAGGGAGACCTGGAGACCGTTGTTGACGGTAGTTGTTTTAAAAGGGAAAAACATGGAAAAACAAGCTGATTTTGATATGATAGTCCTGATGAATATATAATTAATATGGTGGATAATTCTTCTTCATTATATATATATATACATATACAAGGTTCTGGCTCTAGCAGGGTTTTGGACTCGTATAAAGGTCCCCTGTCTAGCTGCCATAAACCTCAGCGGGCTCTTGCTTGCCCGCGGGTTGCGCTGTGCGGCCTACGGAACGTGCTCTGCTGTGACCTTGGGCTGGCACAGCATCACCTTGCCGCGGCGACCCTACGAAACGTGCTCTGCTGTGACCTTGAGCTGGCACAGTATCACCTTTTTGGGGCTCTGCATTTGATTTGGTTGGAACTTCAATTGATCTCTGCGGTTGGGACCGCACACTGATCTTGTTGCTTCGCCTATTTGATTGTGAATGCCCTTTTGGTTTGGTCATTTGTTCTTCATCCTCATCATTGCACAGTATAACTCCTACATTGAAGAGGAGATTACGCAGGCTGCGTGCAAAGGCACGGACGGACTGGTTCTTGCATCGTCGAGGCATTTGTCGTCTTACGCCTGGTCGACTGCGAGTCATCATTCGCATTCTCAGTGGGCACCACTCGCGGGATCCAGCCTTTTTAGACAAGATCAAATCGGCAATGGAGCGCAAGCCGGACCCATGGAGATGCCGGTACTGCATGCGCATGGCGAAGGGTGTTGCAACCCAGTGCGGTGGATGCTATCGACATTGGACTCAGTGTCAAGACACTACCTATGTCCATCAACCACACAAGAAGCAGCAGACTGGTTACGCTGGGGATTGGACCGAGACACCATGGCATCAAGACGATCAAGGCTGGCGAGATGGCCGTTCGAAGTCTCCACGACAACGAACCCAGAGCCCCAGGCAAAGGCAGAACAGACCCAAATCAAGACCGAAGTACCAGAGCTATTCCGAAGAAGAGGAGCATTTCAAAGGAAAGGGCAAAACCAAAGGCAAAGAATGTTTTGCGCCTTTGCCGCCCTCTACGCAGTGGTTGGCTCCACCTCAGATGCCTTCTTCGGTGCCTGCAGAATCTACCCATCTTCCGCATGCAGAGTCGCTGATGCCTTCCCTGAGTTCCTTGCCAGCTTTGCAGCCCTTTCCAAAGCCCAAGCAGAAGGAGGACTCCGAACTCACTTCGTTGCGGCTGATGTACAAAGAACTCAAGGACAAATCCGATTTGCCAGAGGATGTGATGCAGGTGGTCAAGAATGCCGAGGCCACTTTGAGAAAGGCAGATGCCAAATCTCACAAGCAACTGATCGATCAACTCAAGACAGTACGCAAGAAGCTGTCGGATTTGGACGAGCAGTGGGAAGCCTACCGCATTCAATGGGCGCACTACATCGAAAAGGCATCTCAGCTCTGGCTTTCTCATGTGGAGGATTTCGAAGCTGGAGAGACCAAGTTTGCGGAGAAGCGCGAAGACATGATGCAAACTCTTCAGGACACCCGCCATCGCTTGCACGAGGTGCATATGCGCACGATGGAGCAAGGTGCAGAAGATGGCGATGGAGGTGCCGACATGGAGATTGCTCAAGAGGCCTTGAATGCTACCAAGCAATTGGAAGAGCAAGGCGCTCCAGTGCTCGACAGCGACTTCTCGCAAATCAAGAAAGAGCTCTCTGGCGTTGTGAAACAGGTCAAGGACACCATCGAAGACAAAATCAAAGGACGAGAGCGCTCCAGATCCAGGTCCAAAAAGGAGCCCGACGAAGTGGAGATCATCGAACCTCTGCCCAAACGCTTTCGGGACTCCGACTAGCCTCATGCCTCCGTGCGTCTGTTGAAGAGGCCTCTCCTGCGTGTGAAACAGCGGTGAGGAGAGCCATGAGGCGAGCAGCAGACCGATTTTGCAAGCTCACGTTTTGGCCAATTGTGGAGACTGAGGGTGAGCTCCCATTTTGGCATTCAAGTGACAGCAATTTCTGGTGCGTTAATGACAATTTTGATCGTCGTGATGGAGTTGAACTTCGTGATGTTCCCTTTTCTGAAGTTCTACCTGTCCACACTGTTTTTGAGGAACCTGACTTCACCAGTGTATGGGATGCCAGAGAGAAGGCTCTCTTGTTGGAATCTTCACTGCAGTTGCCTCTTTTTGAGGTCGACTTTGATTGCATTTCCAAATGGTGGATCAAAACAAGTGAAAGCGGTAGTCACTTTGATGGTGGCATTTTGAACGAAAGCAATGACTTTGCGGCCGCTCGTTTGTATGGTCCACCTGATGATGCTCCTCTTGGCATCAGACATGAATCTCTCCACGATTGGCTTGAGCAGCCTCGGAGACACAGAATTACAAGACCAACATCTCATTCTGGAACAGATGATCGCGAGCAGCCATTGGAATCTGCAAGCTCATCTGGTTCTTCTGCTTCAAGGACGAGACGCAGCCAAGCTTCCCCCAGGAGCTCGCCACAGATTCCATGGCAACGGAGTATCTGGGAAATCCTTATTCATGAAGGGAGACCTGACATTGATGGAGAAGATGCTCCTGTCATTTTTCTTTCTTCATTTTACTTGGATCATGTGCGACATCGGCACCATTATCAAGCTCGACCGCTGCGGTTCTCTCTTGACTTTGACAATTGGGAAGATGACATTCGGTTTATGTGGGAGGACCACATTGACCCTGACCTCAGCTTGGCAGTGCATTTGGTCCAACCGCAACCTCCTGCTATCACTGGTGGAGGCAGCCTTGGTACGCTGATTGTACATCAGAATCCTCATGAACAACAAGTTGCCTGCCACATCTCTGCAGTCATCATTTCTGATCCGAATACCAGAGTACAGGAGTCTGCACACTCCGTAGCGCCTCTCTTGCCTCCTGAGCGAGCCCTTCAACTTGGTGGTGTGGATGATCTATGTGCCCTTCGTGAAAAACTGGACACGATGTCTGTTCTCTTCACATTGGATTTCGCCTTGTTCCGCGTGATGAACCAATCCAAACCTCGGATGGACTTGGCATCACCATCAGAGTTCCATCGCCAATGAGTATTGAAGAGGACGAGCACAACCTTGCTGTTCGCGTTCAACAGCAACATGCACAAAGGCCCTTGCATGATTGGCATGGAGGAGGTGACAATCAGGAGCAACCTGAAAGTACCCACCCTGCGTATGGTACAGACTTGCCTGCACAGCCAGAAGATGCTACGTCATTCATGGCTAGATCGCTTTCAAGTTCTGCCCCTCGTCCTGGCAGTACCAGAGGACCTTCGACATCTTCGAGCTCCTCACGTACCAGTACACTTGGCTTGGACGAAACGAGACGAGCCATTGTTTTCTGTCTTGATGGACGCACAGTCAACATCAATGCGCCATGGGATGATGCAGACCGACTCTGGCATGTCTGCGCTCATGCATTTGCCATTGAGGAACGAGACATCATGCGTGTCCTCCACGTTGACTACAGACCTGATGACATTGCCCAAGAAGAACTTGAATGCCTTCTTCTACTGCAGCGACATGAAGAGCCTTCTGTTGACTTTCTCCGTTTGTGCCTGCAAGATGTGAATTATGCTGCTGATCGACGTGGACCGAGAACACTCATTTCTCGCAAATCCACTTTGATGCCTCGCAGGAGCAACAAAGCCTCAATCATTCGTCTTGCTGGTTTTGAAGGTCATTGTTTTCATGAGCCGTGGCGATGCCAAGTATGGATCAATGGCAACCTCTTCTCCGACGAGATTGACGTCATTGAGCTCAACAATGGAGACTATGTCCGCATTGACATTCCTTCTCATCCGGAAGATCCTGAGCAGATGTGCGATGCGATCACAAACACTGCTGAGGAACCTTCTCAAAACAATAGCACTGATTCCCTACAGGATTCTGCGTCTGCAGTCGATGACATGAGCACCATGCAAATTGGAGTTGTCCCGCTTGGTCAGCAATGCAAGCTTGACAACAGCAGTGTTGTTGAAGGTCCTGAGTTTGCTGTCCCTCTCGACGCACCTGAGCCTCCTGGTCGACCTGAACTGCATCTTGGTGAACATCTCGAATGCATGGATGGCCTTCATCGCCTTTGGTGGCTTCATTCTGCAGTTGAACTTGAAGAAGAAGGGCGTGTCCTTTATGTATCCACATGGTACACTGATGGCACGAGATGGCCATCCTACGATGAACCACGACCTGTGCGTCTTTTGAATGATCCTGGACTATGGGTTGACCGCCTTGCTGAATCATGGGATGATAAAGTTGATCCAGACTGCCCTCTACATCTGTATCTTCTCACTCCTCAGCCGAGATCCAATTTGTGGACACCAATTGGAGCTCCGCATGTGCTCATTGTCCAGAATCCTCTTCTTGACCATCGCAGTGTTCACATTGCTATATTGGATCCGCGCAGCACTGAACTTGGGATACCCAGCTGCATTCGCACTGTTCCTGCTGCATTGACCAGACCAGATTTGCTTGCTGCAGTGGAACTTCAGCATGTTTGCCTCCCTGGGCATGTCGACTGCATGATATGGTGGGGTGAGCACGAATTTCGTGATGGACATGTCTTCCCTGTTCGACATGGGTTCTCATTTCTCATCATTCGCAATCACCTTGCTGCAGCTGCCAGTTCCTCACAACAGAGTCCTGCGGTAATTGCACATCGTAGGGAAAGAGCTGATGATGAGGACCTTGTACTCATGCAATTGCCCCCAGGTGTGACTGCATCCAGCAGTTCCAATCCACCTGTGCAACATGCTACATGCAATGTATTCACCTTCAATCCGTCGGCACAACCATTCGTTCCTGGGCAAGTTTCTTTGAATACCATGAGTGAGTTTGTACAAGATACACATGCTCTCTGGGAGACAACCGCGTTTGCGCGGGAAGATGAACCACGATCCAGCTTGTTCACCACATGGTTTGTCGATCATGCTAGTGCATTTCGACATTGTACTACACCCAGGAATGTGGAACTCTCAGAAGACTTCACGACTTGGGAAATGGCTTTGCGCCATCGATGGCAAGATTCCTTGCGTGATGATTCCTCTCTTGAGTACTATTTGGTCCAGCCAAACCCACCACATTTGCAGCACAACATTGCAGGTCACATCATTCTGGTTCATCATGAACATGATGTTATGGTCACCAGTCTGGTCACATTGATCGACAATACCCTCAGAGAGAATCATGGTCGACTCCAGCAAATCGCAGTTACCACTCATGAACAGATTTATCTTGCAAATCTCCTCGAGGTTGTAGGATATGCGCAGATCTGCCTTCCATCTGATGCACCAAAAGTCTGCAGAGCATGGTATCATGATGTGAGACTCAGAGATGGCAGACCTCTCATGGGGCGCAGTGGCTATGGAATTCAACTCAATGTCCATCGCCGGGTGCATCCAGGGGATGCTGCCGCATTCCTACAAAGACCCCCTCGAAGACAAGACGAGGGAACGGTCCGAGAGCGCCTAACACAGGGGCAGGTGGCTCACACCCCTGGGCCTCGGTTCCAGCTTCGGCCTAAGTTGGCCCTTCCCAAACAGCTGGTCCTGGAAGCGCTATTGCCAGCGACTGACCATTCACCTGACTCTATGGAATCTTTCATTGAGCCTGAATATGAACCAGAGCGTGACTCTGTGGTCAGACTGCGGTCTGGGTGCCATGGTCTAGTTGTTCCAACGTATATTGAAGTGCCACGTGCGCATGATGAATGCCTGATTGCTCAGATCCTTCTGGAATGGGGCATCCGGTGTAATGCTTACCGTTTTGGCGGCCATGATGAATATCTCTGCTTGCCCTTGGACTGGCACACCACGGAGAAGCATGTCATGTACGGCACACAGGACGGCATTGAAACTGCAGCAGCCATCCTGCACACATGGACTGCTGCTGATGGACCGCTCCATGCTCTTGGTCACATGAAAGTTCTCTACAAGCTGGGTTACATCAAGACGGCCATCATTGAGACTGTGGATCTCAGACCTGGTCTTTGTCGAGTGGTTTTTGCGCATCTCCAACCCAAGCTTGAAGCCCCCAGCGTTCCTTTGAGGCAACCATCGGGATGGCCTTCACTTCAGCCAATTGGACGGGATGCGGCACTGCCATTTGATCCTGATACATGGCAAGCTGAGTGTGCAGATTGCTGCATTGAGTTTGGCATCAGCATTGAGGAGATCAAAGGCGTTTTTGCTCCAGGGAGTTTCCCATTGTGCACGACATTGGAGGGTCTTGAACTGCCTCCCACCACACGGCAGTTTGTTGAAGACCTTTTGCCAAACGCAGGCCTTCCAATTTCCTATTTTGATAGATTGGTTGTGTATGCTGATGGATCTTCCTTGAGTACGCTCCGACATCAACCTCCTCTTCTCCTTGCTGAGCGTGGCCAAGCTGACACCTGGGCATTCATTGTGATTGGTGAAGTTCAGGCCACAGATGGCAACATACAGAGACATCTCATTGGCTGGCAGGCCCAACCTGTTCTTTATGATGAGCAGAGCCGAGCGTTCATTGGAACCTCACATGTAGGATCAGATGCCGCAGAAAGGGAGGCGCTGTTTTGGAGCATGATGTGGAGAATCTCCATCAACGATAGCGTCTCAACAACATTTTGCACGGACTCCCAGCTCACCCAAGCTCAAGCCAATGGAGAAGTCGGTTCGCACCAGCCCACTGAAAGCTTTCAGGTATTGCGTGGTGCGGCGCAAACATTGGCTGCGATCCTGCCGAATGACAAGTTGCGCATCCAACACGTCAAAGGACACTCCAATGACCCTTTGAATGATTTTGTCGATTTTGCGGCCAAAATTGAACGAGAGAAGAGCTTCTATTTGCCCAGACCCGGCTTCTCAATGTGCAACCTTCGAAAGTTTGTTCCATATATGTGGATGCTCTTTCACAAGAAGGCAGGACTGCCACGTCTTTGTAAGAATGGATTCCATGCCCCACCACCGAAGTTGCCAGAGATTGCGCAGCCACATTCCCAAGCTCGGGATATATCCCTGCAATGGCGCCAGTACATGATCTGCCCTAGCTTCGCGACAGCAAATGTCCAGTCGCTCTATCGTGGAGATTCTGGCCATGCAGGCAAAGTTCAATACCTGCGTTCGCAATTTATCTATCAGAGATTGAATTTTTTGGGCATCCAAGAGGCACGCTCTGAAGCATGCTGCTCCTGCGTCGATGAGGTTCTCAGATTAGCATCAGGAGCCGACCGCGGACATCATGGTGTTGAACTGTGGGTGAACCTGAGATGCCCTGTTGGATTTCTCGACAATGAGCCGCAGTACCTGAAGCGACAAGACTTCGTGGTAGTTCATGCCAAACCGCGTGTTCTCATTGTCCGAGTTCAACATCCCTTGATGATGGGCCTTTTGGTTGTTGCGCATGGGCCTCAAAGTGGCTGTCCTCGCTCTGAGCGTGAGGATTGGTGGACCCAGTTTTCGCAAACTTTGGGGCAAAGCAAGCTCACAAGCAAAGAGATTGTCTTTTGCATGCTTGATGCCAATGCGGCGACTGGCCCACGAGCTTTTCCGCATGTTGGTGATCATGATGATGAAGTGACCGTCAATACAAATTTGATGCGAGATTTCCTTTTCTCACATGATCTTTGCCTGCCTGCTTCACATCCAGTTCATCAGGGATCCAGTGCGACGTGGTTTTCTCCTGATGGTAGACATGAGTGTCGTATTGACTACGTTGTTGTGCCCTGCGACCTCCTACCATACTGCACTTTCTCATGTGTGCTGCCTGACTTTGACCTGGGCACGACCCAGCTTGATCATCTGGTGTCTGCCACACAGCTGTCATGGATGGCTTGGAAGCAAGTCTCAGCAAGTGGGAGCTCACGGAGGAGACTGTCTTATGATCGGCAAGCTTTGCAGCGTGGTAGTCTTACTCCAATGCTTTGTAAGCAGCCTGTCAATGACTGGGATGACGACATTGAGACTCATGTTGCTGAGTACACCCAGAATCTGATGTCGGCTCTTGCTTCACTGCATCCGCACAAGAAGGCTTGCAGTAAAAAGCCATACATTGATCCTACGATTTGGACATTGCGTCAGGACAAGCTGCACCTGAGCAAGTCACTTCGAGGATTACACCGAAGGCTCAAACTGGAATCGCTTTTCCAGTGTTGGAGAACGTGGCGAGGACAGATGTCCTCACACGATGGTGCCCTAGCCTTCAATTATCGAACCACTCTTCGCTGCATTGAAGTCAAATTGGCTGCCAATCGGTTTATGGTGACGAGATACATGCGGACGCTCCTCAAGAGAAACAAACATGTTTTCCTTGCAGATCGTTTGAAACATTTGCCTCCAAATACAGCTGCTTCTGCTGTCCTGAAGGAGGTGCAGAGGGTTGTTGGACCCACAAACCCGAAGAAGTTCAAACGCAGATCCCTGCCGCTTGTGCGAAAGGAGGATGGTCAAGTATGTGCCAGCCCACATGAAATGGTTGATCGCTGGGTGGAATTTTTTGGTGCAATGGAGGGTGGCACCAGGATGTCTGTTGATGACCATCGACATCAATGGCGACAAAATCTCCAACAGTTTTGTCAAGATGCATTCCACCTACGCCTTCAAGACCTTCCGACACTATGTGATCTAGAACGGGCGTTTGCAAGAGTACGCACGGGCAAAGCAATTGGCCATGACCAAGTCCCACCAGAAGCTTGTGCCCACAATGCTGCGGAGCTTGCCCGCTTGTCATATTCACAATTGCTCAAACTAGCCCTACACGGGCAAGAAGCAGCCATCCATAAAGGGGGCCAACTTGTGCAAGCACACAAAGGCAAAGGTCCGACTGATCTTTGCGAGTCATATCGGAGTCTTCTGATTTCGTCACATCAAGGCAAAGTGCTGCACAGGTCGCTCAGACAACACCAGACAGAGCTGTACGAGCGATTCATGCAGAACCAACAGATTGGAGGGAGAAGAGGGACTCCGGTCACCCTGGGCTTGCATCACTTGCGCTCCTTCATGCGACACCAACACCAATGTGGACGCTCGTGTGGTATTTTATACCTTGACCTTAAGGAAGCGTTCTATCGCATCCTGCGCCCACTTACTTTGCATGCTCCATGGACTGATGCAGAGATTGCCTGTCTTGCACAGAGATTACGTCTGCCTGCTGGAGCCCTTGCAGATCTCTATGAGCACCTGCGTGCCCCCAATGCTGTCGCTGCTGCTGGACTCCCACACCATGTTCGCAACTATTTGACAGCGCTGCATAGTGACACGTGGTTCTATGTGGAAGGTCAAGATGATGTCTGCCGGACATCAGTTGGCAGCAGACCAGGTGATTGCTTTGCTGACACCATTTTTGGCTATCTATGGGCTAAGGTTCTGCGCCAGATTGAGGCTGATCTCAGCCATTTTCAGATCTTGGATTATGTCCAGGCTGTGGATGGATGTGCATTGTTTGGCCACAACCGACCCACCGATGAGATGCCCAAAGCCTACCTTGGGCCATGTTGGATGGACGACTTGGCGATATGCCTTTCAGGTTCCACTGCAGATGAGCTTGTGCACAGAATTGGGATCATGACGTCCACCTTGATGGATACATGTCTCGGTCATGCCATGACGCCCAACACTGCTGTTGGCAAGACAGAAGTGATGCTCACACTTCGAGGGCCACGCTCTCGTTATTGGCAGCAACAGTTCCATGGGCCCAACAGCTCCAACTTGTTCACTGCCATCGGTGAACACCAATGTTTCTCCGTGAGAGTGACTGGCAGATACAAGCA